>Ga0307430_1000279_pt1 | contig 48833 bp, 40 predicted proteins | sample SalMarWE160130MG_FD_202159 | JGI IMG/M metagenome (GOLD analysis project Ga0307430, IMG submission 202159) | Salt marsh sediment microbial communities from the Plum Island Ecosystem LTER, Massachusetts, United States - WE1603-130 | ecosystem: Environmental > Aquatic > Marine > Intertidal zone >... | reverse complement strand
TGGCCGGGCAACATCCGTGAGCTCGAGAACCTGATCGAGCGAGCCGTGATCTTCGCCAACAGCGACACCCTCGACGCCAAGACGATCAGCCAGAACCTGCTGCACTGGGAACGGCCAGTCCAGGGAATCGAGGCCCTGCTCGAGAAGCACGGCAACTACAAGGAGGCGGTCGACGCGTTCGAGCGCGAACTGATCAAGCGCGCGTTCGAGTGGAGTAAAGGGCGCTTCTCGCACGCGGCCAAGCACTTGGGCCTCTCACGCCACGCGCTGCGCTACCAGATGAGCAAGCTCGGACTCGAAGCCGACGAGTTCAGCCCCTGGTCCCGCTCGGGCGGGGGAGCGTCGTCACAAGAAGAGTAGCCCCGTCCGCCGTCACCACCTCGAGCCTCTCCGCTCCCGCCGGCACCAGGGCCGAGTCGCCGACCCCGAGCAGTGCCGGGATCCCCGCCGACTCGAGGCGCGCCTCGGCCGACCCTGCCACGGCCGTCAGGATGGCGAACGAGCGGGCGTCGAGCTGCATGCTCGCTCGGCCGGCGTCGAAGCGCACCTTCTCAATCCGAAACGAGGGGCACTCAAACCCGCCCGTGCGCTCGACGCCGCGTTGGAGGCGCTCAGAAGGCAGTTCGGTGTACGCGCCAAGCGAGGGATCGCCCAAGAACGTCTCGGCCGTCTCGATCGCCTCGGCTACATGCAGCGCGCGCGGCTTCCCGTCGAGACCGACACGCCCCCAGTCGTAGAGCCGGAACGTCGTGTCGCAGTTCTGCTGGATCTCGACCATGATGCTTCCGGGCAGCAGGGCGTGAATCAGGCCGCTCGGCATGTAGTAGAAGGCGCCGGCCTCGACGGGCACCGACCGCAGAAGGGGCTCGAGGCGGCCAGCGGCGAGCGCGGCGCGGACCTCGTCGATCGTCACGTCCTCGTTGAGCCCGTGGATGATACGCGCGCCCGGCTCGGCGTGCAGCACGTACCACACCTCGTTCTTGGTTCCCTCGGCCCCGGGGTGGCGGTCAACGTACGCGGCGGTCGGATGAACCTGGACGCTGAGGCGGTCGTTCGGGTCAAGCAGCTTGACAATGAGGGGGAACCGGTCGGCGACCGGGGCGTTCTCGCCCAGAAAGCGCTGGCCGTGCTCGCGGCACAGCGCGCTGAGCGTCCGGCCGGCAAGCGGGCCGTTGTCGACCACCGAGGTGTCGGGTGCGCGGTCGACAATCTCCCACGATTCGCCGATCCGGGCGTCGGGCCGCGCAGCGCGCTGGAAGCGGGTAACCAGGGCGCGCCCGCCCCAGACGCGCTCCTTCGGGATTGACTGAAAACGGAGCGGGTACCAAGCCATCGAACCCCACCGGTTCCACGTGGAACCTTCGCCTTATGTTCGCCTTAGCGCCTCGGCCTTACTCGCTTCCCCAACAGCGCTAGCGTAGCACAGGAACATCATGGCCGTCGAGCACCGGTTTTCGCGAGGCCCCTGGTGCCTAAGTATCAGCCGCCGCTGGTGCAACGCCATCAGTAGGACCTGTTCGCATCATGCGACACATTGCAGGCCTCCTTACACTTTTGTCCACCGCCGTGATCAGACCCAGGCCGCGAGAGCCTTTTGCTGGTCGGGGTGGCGAGCTTCGAGGGCGGTGGCGTGATGCCAAGCCGCACCTGGTGGGACCGTGCAGAAAAATCCAGAAAGCGGGCGCGATTTTTGCTTGACATTGAAGGGTGGGTATGGTCTACTGTATTTAGATCGGGGTGTTTTGCCATGCCCTGACGCGTAAGCGTGTGTGTCAACAACGAATAGGCCTTGAAACATGAAGCGCGCGAGTGGCTTCACTCTTATCGAGCTTCTGTTTGTCATCGCCATAATCGGCGTGATCCTGGCCATTCTTACGCCCGCGCTCATGGCCGTCAAGCGCCGCGCGCAAGCGATCCAGTGCACGTCGCGCCTACACCAGCTCCACATCGCACTCTGCGCGTACATGACGGCGCACGACGAAATAATCCCGTTTGTCGTCATCGGCCCCGAGGCGCGCTCGCACCCGCAGCAGTTGTACGAGCTCTCGACAGGCGTGCCGTCGCTCAGTTACTTCCTCGAGTGCGAGGGTGAGGTGGCCGAGTCGGCCCGTTGTGTTGCCGACACCGGCTGCCCCGGCCAGAGCCTCTACGCAACCGCGCCCGGCGAGAGTTGTTATGAGGGCTGGGGTCAGAGCATGCTCTACAACTCGTCGTGCTACCGCGAGAAGGACGCACCCGGGCAGGCCCTCTCCTTCGAGGGGCCGTTGTACGGGGCGCTCCCCGTGCGGCTTTCCGCCGTGACGCGACATGACGCCTACCTGCTCGCCTCCGACTTCTGGGCCCACTGGCATTTCGGCGCCAGCACGAGCTCACGCGGCCAGTACTACACCAACGTGCTGTTCTTCGACGGCCACGTCGTCGGCGAGCACTACACCAGCCTGGAACAGGCGTTTGCCTACCTGAACTGGGACGGCGTCCGGCGCTGGTGGGTCAAGGATCCGGGGCCCTCACCGCTCGACTAGCGCCTTCGCGCTTGCTCTCCCGCTCACGCCAATCTCCTTGCCCGACGAGGGCGCCATCGCTATGGTGGTTCCCGCTTGCCCGGCAACCACATCGCGGAGGAACGGATGACGGCGACGCTCATCGACGGCAAGGCGATCGCGAACCAGATCAAGCAGGAGGTCAAGGCCGAGCTCCAGGGGCTGGTCGCGAAGGTGGGCCGCCCGCCGGGCCTGGCGGTTGTCCTCGTCGGCGATGATCCCGCTTCGGCCAGCTATGTGCGCAGCAAACGCACAACGTGCGAGGCGCTCGGCCTCACCTCGATCGCCCACGACCTCGACGCCTCGACCGATCGCGGCACCCTTACCGGCCTGGTCCGCTCCCTCAACGACGACGACGCCGTCGACGCCATCCTCGTACAGAGCCCGCTCCCGCCGCACCTCGACGAGAACGAGATCGTCAACCTGATCGATCCGGCCAAAGACGTTGACGGCTTCCACCCCGTCAACGTCGGCAAGCTGCTCATCGGCCAGGACTCTCTCGCCCCGTGCACGCCGCTCGGCGTGCGCGAGCTGCTCGTGCGCAGCGGCGTCGAGACGCGCGGCGCGCACGTCGTCATCATCGGTCGCAGCATGCTCGTCGGCAAGCCGCTTGCCGCGCTGCTGATGCAGAAAGCCGCCGGCGCCGATGCCACGGTGACCGTCTGCCACTCGCGCACGCGCAACCTCGCCGAGATCGCGCAGACGGCCGACATCCTCGTCGCGGCGATCGGTCGCGCCAAGTACGTGACCGCCGACATGGTGCGGCCCGGCGCGGTCGTGATCGACGTGGGGATCAACCGTGTCGAGGATCCGTCCGCGACGCGCGGCTACCGGCTCGTCGGGGACGTTGACTTCGACGCCGTCGTCGAGGTCGCCTCCAAGATCACGCCCGTGCCCGGCGGCGTCGGGCCGATGACGGTCGCGATGCTGATGCGCAACACGTTGCTCGCGTACCGCCGTCGCTGCGGCGTCTGACGCTCGCTCCGTGCGCCCGCTCCGTGCGCCGCTACATGCGCCTGTACGTGGCGCTGGACGTCGGCGTCTCCCACACGGTGACCCGCCTGAGCGTGCACCGGCCCCGAGGCAGGTTCGGCTCGAGCTTGTCGAAGATCGCGCGCGCGACGTTCTCGGCCGTGGGGTTCGAATCGGCGAAGTCGTGAAGCTCGTCGAGCAGCGCGCCGTCGAACTGGGCCAGGCAGTCGGTCAGGAGCCGCTCGACGCGGTGGAAGTCGATCACGAGGCCGTGGCGGTCAAGCGTCTCAGCGCCGACCTCGGCCTCGACCGTCCAGTCGTGGCCGTGCGGCGCCTCGCGCGGTCCAGACCCGACCTCGACGCTATGTGACGCGTTGAACCGCGCACGCACAGCGACTGTGAACATGCGTCCCCTACCCTTTCGCCCCAGAAAACTCCGGCACGCATCGCACCCCGTCGATCGCGCGGCCGAGGAAGCGCGCGCCGAGTTCGCCGAACAACTCCGGCGCATCGGAAACGTAGAACTGCTCGTCGCCACGCGCGCCGTCCGGCGCCCGCAGGCCGCGTTCGTCGAGGAGCCGCGCGACCGCGAGGGCGCACGCCTCGGCCGAGTCGATCACGGCAACATGCGGCCCCATCAGCTCGGCGATCAGCGGCGCCAGGAGCGGATAGTGCGTGCACCCAAGCACCAGGGCATCGACGCGGCCGCGCAGCGGGGCGAGGTACTCGTCGGCGATCAGGCGCGCGGCGGGCCTGTCCGTCCACCCTTCCTCGACGAGGCTGACGAACAGCGGGCAGGCCTGCGCCACGACGGTCGCGTCCGGATCGAACGCCGCGATCGCGCGTTCATACGCGCCGCTCGCGATCGTGGCGCGCGTGCCGATCACGCCGATCGTCGGCAAGCGGGCGGCCCGTCGTTCGTCACCGCGCACACGCGGCCGCGCGCGCTCGACGGCGAGCTCCGCACCGGGCTCGATCACGCCGATGATCGGCAGTTCGTATTCGGCTGTGAGCGCGTTGAGCGCAAGCGCCGAGGCCGAGTTGCACGCGGCCACGACCGCCTTGACGTCGCACGCAACGAGGAACTCGACGATCTCGCGCGCAAAGCGCGTCACCGTCTCGGCCGACTTTGTCCCGTACGGCACGCGCGCGGTGTCGCCGAAGTACACGAGCGACTCGGCCGGCAACCGCTCGCGGATCGCTCGAAACACCGTCAGCCCGCCGAGGCCCGAGTCGAAGATGCCGATCGGTCGCGCGTCACCGCTCATTGCTCGTCCTCCTCGCCCCGCGTGTCGACGCGCTCAGCGCCGCCGGTTGCGAACTCGACGATGCCGGCGACAATCGCGTCGGCAACCTGCTGCCGGTACTCCTCGTCGAGAAGCCGCGCACATTCCGCTGGGTTCGACAGATAGCCCACCTCGACGAGCACCGACGGGCACGTGGTCCGCGAGAGCACAGTGAAGTCGGCCCGCCGCACACCGCGGTCGCGTGCCTCGACGGCGGCGGCGAGCGCGCGCCGGATCTGCTCGGCGGCGCGTCCGGCCTCGGGCGCCGAGTCGTCGCCGAGGTAGTAGAGCTCGAAGCCGTGCGCGTCGGGCGAGTAGAAGCCGTTCGCATGAATGCTCACGAACAGGCCGGCGCCGGCGGCGTTGCAGATGCCCACGCGCTTTTCGAGCGCGACGAACCGGTCGGTGTCCCGCGTCATGACGACGACCGCGCCGTTCGCCTCGAGTCCGTGCGCAACGCGCGTGGCGATGTCGAGCGCGATCGTCTTTTCGAGCGTGCCGTCGCCGCCCACGGTGCCCGAGTCACGCCCGCCGTGGCCCGGGTCGATGCAGATGGGGCCGATCCGCCAGTGCGGGCGCCCCTGGTCGTCGATCTTCGCCGGCGTGTCCTGCCGATCGGCGCCTGGCGTCCGCACACGCTTCGTATTGCGGCACGCCCCGCCGGACGCGGCCATCGTCACAGCGAGCGCGACACAGATCAGCCACCGCTGCATGCACCGTTCCCTTCTCTCGTGGACGGACTGATCAGGAGGCCGGGTTGACGACCTCGACGATGCGGGGCACGAGCCAGCCGCCTCTGGCGCGGCGCCGCGACACGAACAACGCCCCGGCCAACCCGACGAGGAACGCGACTGCGCCGACGAGCATCATGCCGACGTCGCGGTTGATGCGAACGCCGAGCGCGCCGAGCAGCGGCCGGCTCACGAGCAGGCCGAGAATCAAGCACCCGAGCGGCCCGAGGAAGACGAGCGCACTCGACGCGAGCACCTGGCCGGAGCTCACCTCGAGCGTGACGAGCACGCCGGGCACCACCTCCGGCGGCGCGTCGAGCTCGACGCGCCTTAGGTGCGGCCGCCCCTCGACCGCGCTGCACGAGCAGTTCGTGCCGCAGCCGGCAGCCGGCGTCACCTGGATGAGCGCTCGACCGTCGCGGACATCTATGACCACGCCGCGTTCGCGCATTGTGATCACCTCCATATGCTCATAACCCATTCTCGGCGCGATGAGTTGCCGCAGCAAGGCTTTTGTCCCGACGCACGAGCGCCGTGCCCGCCCCGTTTCGCCTTGACGGCGCTGGAGAGGTGTGGGACGCTTTCGCGGTGTTCTCGACGAGAGAGCGGTGACCGCGTCCGATGGCTTTCTACCTAATCGCCTCGATCACCATTATCGCCATCGGCGTGCTGGCACTTCTGTGGCTGTACAATCCCTGGATCCGGCGGCCGTGGCTGCCGACCAGTGAGGCGCAAGACCGAGCCAGACGAGTCGCGCGAGACGCCGGCGGGCGCATCCCACTCGAGCGTGGCCGCGTCGTCGTCGACAAGGCCGCTCGTTCGCTCGAGCTGTTCGACGGCGACCGCCCGATCAAGACGTACCGCATCGCGCTTGGGACCAATCCCGGCGACCTGAAGCGCAAGGAGGGCGACGGCTGCACGCCCGAGGGCGCCTACACCATCTGCACCAAGAACGAGCGGAGCCGTTTCCACCTGTTTCTCGGGATCAGCTACCCAAACGTCGAGGACGCCGACCGCGGTCTGCGAGCCGGTCTGATCACGCGGCGGCAGCATCGCACGATCGCCGAGGCGATCGAGGCGCGCCGGCGGCCGCCGTGGGAGACGCGGCTCGGCGGCGAGATCGGCCTGCACGGCGGCGGCACGGGAAGTGACTGGACGCGGGGCTGCATCGCGCTGTCGGACCGCGACATCGAGGAGCTGTTCCTTCTGCTCGACCTCGGGGCCGAGGTCGTTATCGAACCGTAGGTGAGCTCGTGCGCCGATTTGTCAGCGGAGAGAACCTATTCCGCGGGCTCCGGCTCGCGCTGGTCGCCACGCTGGCGACCGCGCTGCACATGGCGTACGAGTACCTCGTCGTGCGGCGGGGCTACGTGGAGGCGCGCCTCGGCGCCGCGGAGATCACGCCTCGATTCATGCTCGACGTTCTCGGCGTGTTCGTCGCGCTGTTCATCTCAGCGACGGCCGGCTTCGCCTGGGCGAGGGGCCGGGGGCTGGCCGGCTTCGGCTCGTGGCGGCGGGTCAGACGCGACCTGGCGCTTATCGTGCCGATCGGCGCGGCGCTGGCCGTGCTGACGCTCCTGCTGCTCGAGCCGCTTCTGTACAAGCCGCTGCTCGCCGGCAAGCGCAACCCATTCCAGCCGCTCTTCGTCGGCGCATTCGAGGAGGTCATCTGCCGCTGGGGGATCTTCGCGATCGCGTTCCGGCTCTCGGGCAGGATCTGGGCGGGCGTGCTCACCTCGGCGCTGTTCAACGTCCTGCTGGCCGTCAACGGGCTGGTCAAGCTCATCGAGCACATGGAGGAGCCTGTTCCCGCCTGGCAGCTCGCCGCAATCGTTGCCGTCAAGTTCGCGCTCGCCGTCGGCTACGCGCTGTTCTACGTCCGCAAAGGGTTGCTCTCGACGATGGCGCTGCGGTTCGTCGCGGCGCTGCCGATGCCGCTGCTTGCGGCGTTCGGTTAGCGGGGCGTCTTGTGGTAGCACCGGCGGCCGCCCTGGAGCGGCCGCGGCGCCGGGGCAGAAAGAGGGGTTGACAGCGCCGGTAGAGTTTGCCACCGTTGTGGCGTCAGCGACTGGACAACGTGCGTGAAGGAGAATGCGGACCGCCGAAACGCATAGACAGTCGAGGACCCCATCTCGTCGAGGTGCCGGCCGGAAAACCTCCCATTTTCATGATCCACAGCCACCAAGAGGCCGGCGAAAAAATGCCTTGCGACGACAGGAGGGCACTGGTAGGGTTTTCGGGAACGTCGAGGGGTCATCATCATCGCGGGCCGATTACCAGCTTGACTGCCCGGGGACCGAATCGGACAATGGACGGGGTCTAGCCCCGTGAGACTTTTGGGCATAGGGAAACGATCCGAGTTAGAACCGGCAGGGAAGGAGGTGAGGACCTGATGTTGAAGAAACTCCTGATTCTGCTCTGTCTGGGCGCATTCTTCGTCGTGGCCACCGCTGCTGGCTGCGGGAAGAAGGCCGAAGAGGAAAACGGCGACCAGGAGGAGCCCGCGGAGGAGGAACCCGAGTAGGGCCTGTCAGCTCCGCGCTTCTCACTCTGCGACCAGGAACAGAGAGAACATCGACTCGCGAGTAGAGAATAACAAGGCAGCCCCGGGCCTCCGGCCTGGGGCTTCGCTTTGTCGCGAGCAGGGCCACAAGCCGCGGAACCGGTTGCGCTGCTCGTCGTTGGAAGCAATGGCGCGCGTGCGCCTCCGACAGCGGGCTGGTGGGTGATGCGATGACGGCCTCTGTTCGAAAGCTTGTCCGGCAGGTGTGGCCGGTGGTGGTGTTCGCCGTGGCGATGGCGTACCTCGAGTCGGCCGTCGTCGTCTACCTGCGTGAGATCTGGGGGATCGGCGACTCGCTCTTCCCCGTGCTGCCGATGTTCGAGGCCGACGAGTGGCTGATCCGCGTCGAGGTCGGCCGCGAGTTCGCCACGCTCGTGATGCTCATCACCCTTGCCTGCGCCGTGGCCCGGACGCGCGTACAGTGGTGGGCGGCGATCCTGATCGCGTTCGGCATCTGGGACATCTTCTACTACGTCTGGCTCGAGGTCTGCATCGGCTGGCCGGCCTCGCTCGGGGAGTGGGACGTGCTGTTCCTCGTGCCGGGCCAGATGACGGGGCCCGTCTACGCGCCGGTGAGCGTGTCGGCGCTCATGATCGTCGCCGGGATGCTGTTCCTTCACTGCGAGAACCAGGGGCGCCACGTGCGGTTCAACGGGCGGTTCTGGGCGCTGCTCGTGGGCGCGTTCGTTCTCATCCTCATCTCGTTCTACACAAACGGATTCCCCACGACGGGCGAGAAGGCCGAGGCCGACCTCACCTACTGGTGGCCGCTGCTGGTGGTCGGCGACGGCCTCGGCATCGCCGCCATGCTCACCGCCACCCGGAAAGAGCCTCACGCAAAGGCGCCAAGCCGCAAAGGGCTCCGCCGTCGCTGACGCTCCGGCGAAGAAGAATCCAGGAGACTCCTCTCCGCACAACGCCCCACAGTCGCGCGCCCTGTGGCGAACTTGCCCCGGCGAAGCCGGATCCCCTTTGCGTCTTTGCGCCTTTGCGTGAGACTCCTACTCCTGGTGCAGCACGCCGGCGTCGGAGAGAAAGCGGGTGAGCTCGTCCCAGTAGCCGGGCTGCTCGGTGAGGCCGATGTGGCCGCAGTCGTACTCGATGTAGCGCCCGTTCCCGGCGAGCTGCGCCAGCTTGCGGCCGTGGGCGACGGGGACGATGCCGTCGCGGGAGCCGTGCATGATGAGGACGGGGACCTCGAGCCGCTTCAGAACGCGATCGACCCGCAGCGGGTGCCTCACGAGAAAGGGCGGGACGAGGTAGCGGCGCGCCATCGAGACGACGCTCGTGAACGTCGATTCGAGGATCAGGGCGGCCGGCTTCCGCTCCGCGGCCAGCACAGCCGCGAACCCGCCTCCAACCGACCGGCCCTGGAACACGATGCGCGCGGCATCCACCTCCGGTCGCTCGACGAGCATGTCGTAGAAACGGACCGCGTCGGCGACGATCGTCTTCTGGCTCGGCCGGCCGTCGGCGTGGCCGTAGCCCCTGTACTCGGGCAGCAGCACCGAGCAACCCAGGGCGTGGTATCCGGCGACGAGGTCGTGCTGGAAGTCGGCCGTCTCGCCGTTGCCGTGGAAGAAGATCACGCACGGCGCAGGCTTCTCAGCACTCGCCCCGGGAGCCGGAAGATACCAGGCGAACGCCTTCCCGCCCCTCTTGAGGTCGAGCGTCAACTCGACAGCACCAAGCCAATAAGGGTCGTCGATCGGCCGCGGCGCCAAATGCCTGGGGAAAATGATCCTGCCCTGGAACAAGAAAAGCATGACGCACAGGATAATATAGACCCTGACGACAAACCAGAATACCCGGCGCACCCACCGCCTGCGCCAGAACAGCGGCCGCCTCGGCACTGACGCGTCCATGCCCGCCAGTCTCGCGCAAGGGCGCCTCGCCCACAAGGCGAAAACCGGACAGGAGGCCTCTCGCAGAGGCGCAGAGCTCGCAGAGAGCAGATCCGTGCTGATCCTTCCTCTGCGGGCTCTGCGGCTCTGCGAGAGGACTGCCTACCAGCCGGCGAGGAGGTTGTAGAGCATGTGGAGGAGGGTGGGGCCGAGGATGGAGCCGGTCTTTTCGCGCAGGGCGGCGAGGTAGAGGCCGCCGACGCCGGTCCAGACGACGCGGAACAAGACTTGCCACACGTCGAGGGGTGTCCCCTCGATGGCGGCGCGGTAGAGCGGCCCGAGGTGCCAGAGACCGAAGAGCATCGCGTTCCAGACGACGGGCCGGGTGAGCAGGCGCTTCGGGTTGTAGCGGCTCCCGGCGAGATCAACCAGGACGGCAAAGAGGAAGCCGCGGAAGATCAGCTCCTCGGCGAGCGGGCCGATGGTGAACAGGCCGATCCAGCCCGGCCGCGGCTGGTAGAACGGGTCAACGAGCCTGACGACGAGCACGTAGCCGCCCAGGAAGACGAAGCCGATGGCGTAGAGCCACCACACGCGCGCGTGGTCGCGCCACCGACCGAGCCGGACGCCGAAGGCACCGGGGTTGTAACAGGTGAGCGCGATCCCGGCGAGCAGGAGCATGTATCCGTGCGCGTTGCGCGGCCCAACGAGCCCGTCGAACCCGATCAGCCGCGTGACCCAGTAAATGGGCAGCGTCGCCAGGCCGAACGTGACCAGCAGGGCCAGGACTACTCTGTAGCTGCGCTCTCGCGCTCGGCTATCCATTCGCGAAGCCTCTCGAAGCCGTCGCCGTCGAGATCGAAAAGCGCCTCGTCCACGGGCGCGTCGAAGGCAACGTCGTCGTAGAGCTCGGTGTAGGGCTCAGGCAGGCCCTTCCACACCACGGCGCGGACGTACCCACCATCGGGATCGAGCCAGAGTTCCGCGTCCAGCTTTTGCCCCATGAGCACAAGCACATCGCATGGCTTACCGCCTGGGCCGGGTCGGCACCGGACCTCCACGTAGTCGGCCCGGCAGCGCTTCAAGAGGACGCTGACCGGCTCGACGGAATCGCGCCACTCGGGCGCCGTGAGGAAGACCGCGTGCGCGAGCGGCCCCTGCCACGGCCGCGGATCAACGGGCAGAACGAGCGCGCCAGCGACGTACTCCAGGCTGTCTCCGTCGTCGCGCTCGGACGTGCCCCTGCGGATGTAGTATCGGGTGCGCCCCCCGAGCGTGACCGAGCCCGCCATCTTGTGAAGGCCGCCGTAGGCGAGATCGAAGGTGCGCAGCCCGGACACCTCCTCAGACCCGGCGTCCTTGAAGTTCGGGTACTCCCCGACGATCTCGCGGACGGTCGCCGTGTAGGTGCGGCAATCGCCGTACCGGTCCAGCAGACAATCGAGGGCCGCCTTGGCGCCGAGGCCGTAGCGGCCGCCGTCGGTGGCGACGATGATGATACCGATGATGAGGGCGAAGGTGAGCTCGACGGCGAGGGGCCCTACGATCTTGGCCGAACGCGACTTCATACTGAGATCCTAGCCACAGATTGCACGGATCACGCAGATCATAACAAATACCTGCCGTCGCTGCGCCGATGAGGCGCGGCAGCGGCCATTATCCGTGCCCATCTGTGCAATCTGTGGCTGAGCTCTAGCAAGCTGCTGAAAAAACCCTGCCGGCGCCAGAGAATCTCCATCGGTTGCGGAATGCTTCTGTCGCCCCTCCGGGGCTCAAGGGTCTCTTTTCTCGTCGAGAACCTGGGGCTTACCCGCCTTCGCCAAGGCTTCGGCGGGCAGGCGCCCCGGGCTACCCTCTGCCGGGCCTCCGGCCCTTGACCTACACAAGTCGGGTGAAACGCCTTTTTCAGCACCCTGCTAAATATCCAGGTCCGTGACGCTCAGGGCGTACTTCTCGATGAACGCTTTGCGCTGGTCGACGGCCGTGCCCATGAGGATCGAGAAGATCTCGTCGGCGGCGATCGCGTCCTCGACGGTGACCTGCATCACAGTACGGCGCTCGGGATTCATCGTGGTTTCCCAGAGCTGGCGTTCGCTCATCTCGCCGAGGCCCTTGAAACGCTGGATCATAATCCCCTTGCGGCCGAGCACTCGGACGGCGTCGACGATCTCGCGCAGCGAGGCGAGTTCGATCACCTTGTCGCCGCCGATGAGCTTGTAGCGCGGCGCCTGCTTCTCGTCGCCGTTCGCGTAGTAGTGCTTGAAAGCGAGGCCGCGCTTTTCGAGCGCAGCGATCTTCTTCTCGAGCTCGCGCGACTCGAAGATCTCGGCGACGATCTTGATGCCGGCTTCTTCCCGTCCCTCCTCTTCCTCGTCGAGTAGCTCGAGCTGGCGACCGCGTCGTTTCTCCTCGGCCTTCGTGAGCTCGCCCATCTCGCGGTCGCTCGTGAGGAACCGCTCGTCGCCGTTGACCTTGACGAGGTACAGGGGCAGCTTGCCGTCCTTGTCGCAGCCGGCGAGGTAGCGCTCCACGTCGATGCCCTTGCGCGCGATGAGCAGCAGCAGGTACTCGACCTCGACGAGCGTCTCGAGGATGCGGGTGAACTGGGCGTTGCTGAACTTCTTGCCGCCCTTGCCGAGCGTCTTGAGCTCGAGGCCCTCGGCGCCGTTCTCGAGCAGGAAGCCGTCCATCTGGCGCTCGTTTTCGATGTACTGCTCCTTCTTGCCGACGGCGATGCGATACAGCGGCGGCTTGGCGATGTAGATGTGGCCGCCCTCGACGAGCGGCTTCATGTGCCGGAAAAAGAACGTCAGGAGCAGCGTGCGGATGTGCAACCCGTCGACGTCGGCGTCGGTCATGATGATGATCCGGTTGTAGCGCAGCTTTGCGACGTCGAAGTCCTCGCGCCCGATGCCGGCGCCGATCGCCATGATCATCGTGCGGATCTCTTCGTTCTTGAGGATCTTGTTGATTTGCGCCTTCTCGACGTTCAAGAGCTTGCCGCGGATCGGCAGGATGGCCTGGAAACGGCGGTCGCGACCCATCTTGGCCGAGCCGCCGGCGCTGTCGCCCTCGACGACGTACAGCTCGCAGAGCGCGGGATCTTTCTCGGCGCAGTCGGCGAGCTTCCCCGGAAGGCCGCCGCTTTCCAGCGCACCCTTGCGGCGCGTGAGATCGCGCGCCTTGCGCGCCGCCTCGCGTGCACGCGCAGCGATGACGGCCTTCTCGACGATGCGGCGGCCGATCGGCGGGTTTTCTTCCAGGAAGGCGCCGAGGCCGTCGTTAACGATCTGCTGGACGATCCCTTCGACCTCCGGGTTGGTGAGCCGGATCTTGGTCTGGCTTTCGAACTTCGGGTCGCGCAGCCGCACGCTGAGCACGGCGGCGAGCCCCTCGCGCACGTCGTCGCCGGTGAGCGAGAGCTTCTCGTTCTTCGACAGGTTATGTGACCGGATGTAGTAGTTGACCGTGCGCGTGAGCGCGCTCTTGAAGCCGCTCTCGTGGCTGCCGCCGAAGATGGTGCGGATATTGTTGACGAACGAGCAAATCGTCTCCTGGTACGAGTCGCTGAACTGCATGGCGAGCTCAACCTCGACGTCCTCGCGCTCGCTCTTGAGATAGATGGGCTTCTTGTGCAGCGCCTCGCGGTTCTTGTTGAGGTGCTCGACGAAGCTGATCAGCCCGCCCGTGTAGCGGAAGCTCTCGTCGCGTTCGGCTTTGTCGGCCCGCTCGTCCTTGACCGTAATCGTCACGCCCGCGTTGAGGAACGCGAGCTCGCGCATGCGGCCGGCGAGTGTGTCGAAGCTGAACGCCGCGTCGTGGAAGATATCGGGATCGGGCTTGAACGTGATTTTCGTGCCCGTGCGCTTGCGCTTGCCGATCTCCTCGAGCAGCGAGGCGGTGCGGCCGCGCTCGAAGCGCATCTTGTACACCTTGCCGCCGGTCGAGACTTCGGCCTCGAGCCACTCGCTGAGCGCGTTGACGCACGAGACGCCGACCCCGTGCAGGCCGGCGCTCATCTTGTACGATTCGTGGTCGAACTTGCCGCCGGCGTGCAGCATCGTCAGCACGACCTCGAGCGCGGGCTTCTTGACTGTCTCGTGCATGTCGACGGGGATGCCTCGACCGTTGTCGCTGACGCTGATGCTGTTGTCGGCGTGGATGCGCACGTCGATCCGGTCGCAGTGGCCGGCCATCGCCTCGTCGATCGAGTTGTCCACCACCTCGCGCGCGAGGTGATGCAGGCCGGTTGCCCCAGTGTCGCTCACGTACATCTCGGGACGTTTGCGGACGTGCTCGATTCCCTCAAGCACTTGGATGCTCGTGGCCGTATAGGCTTTCTCCGCCTTTGGCAAAGAGGCAGGGGCCACCGACGCCAGCGGCGACCCGGTGTCGGCAGGCTGCACGTCGGCCTTCTTCCTCGCGCGCGCCTTCGTCGTGGGCTTCTTACTGCCCCTCGCTGTCTTGGCAGCCTTGGCCATCTAGTGCGTCTCCCAGGTTGACGGGTCCGCCGCGACGCGGCAACGCAGGTCGCGCACGAAGGTCCCGCCAAGCCGTTTGTTCAGCTTCCGCAAGATGTGCCCCTTGTAGAAGCGCGCAAGCTCGTCGCGCCAGATCGTGTCGCGCACCTCGACGATCAGGAGCTTGCCGTCGAACTCGAACGGGCGAGTGCTCGCGGCGATCGCTTGCCCGACCACCTCCGGCCAGCAGATGATGATCCGCTCGATCGGCCCGCCCGAGCGCCTCTCCCAGCCGCGGACGATGCCGCCAACGAGCGTGCCCACCGCCTGCGTCTTGCCCCGCGCCACTGCTCGTCCTCCCTGATCACCGCCGCACCAAGAGCAACCCGACGCGGCCGACGCGCCTCGCCATCTCGCGCTGCGTGGCGGCGATTCTCACACGATAGTCTAGGAGGTTCTCGTCGAGTGCGTCAAGTGCTTTCTCGTCGTGGCAGCCCCGAGCAAGACCCTCTCCTGGCCCATCGGAATCTTGCCGTGAACGCCGCGCTCGGCGGCCGGGTAGTCGGGAGGGCAACCGCTTCGAGCATGTCACCGTTGCCCTGCGCGCGGCAGTCGTGAGGTAGACTGACGGCTCCCGTGAGCTACTCGGTGTCCTGGAGCCGCATCGGCATAATCACGTGCAGGAACGACCCCTCGCCGCGGATCACGCCCGGGCTGAGCGAGTCGGTTAGCTCCAGGCTGACGACCTCCTCGTCCATGCTGCCCAGCACGTCTTTGAGGAAGTCGGGATTGAACGCGATGGCCAGCTCAGGGCCGTCGTACTTCGCCGGCATGCTCACACGCGCCTCGCCGACCTCGGGCGAGCTCGACGTGATCACGATCTGGCCCTTCCTGAAGGCGAGGCGGACGAGGTTTGCCTGGTCCGTGGTGAGAAGGGCCGCCCGCCGGACAACCTGGAAAAACTCACGCCGGTCCAGCTCGACCTTCTGCGACGAGCTCTCTGGAATGACACGCTCATAGTCAGGGAAGCTCCCGTCGATCAAGCGCGACACGAGGAGCACGTCGTTCAGCTCGAATGCAACCTGGTTCTTTGCCAGGAACACGCGTACCTCGCCCTCGTGGCCGAGCATGTGCTGCAGCTCCTCGACCGCCTTCAGCGGGACGATGAAATCGCGCTTCAGCTTTACGTCCGCGCTAAGCTCGGCCGATATCTGCGACAGCCGTCGCCCATCGGTCGCCACAAGCATAATCACGTGGTTTTCGATCACCACGTCCATTCCCATGAGCGCGTAGCGGTTATCCTCGCGTGAAACCGAATAGACTGTCTTGCGCAGCATGTTTTTCAGGACCGCCTGAGCGAGCGTGAACGACTCCTTCTCAAGGAACTCGGGTAGCTTGGGGAAATCGTCCCTTGAACTACCGAGAACGCGAAAGTACGAGTCACCACATGTAATCGTGGCGACGTCTTTCTCACTGATCTCGACCTTGACCTCACCCTCAGGCAGCTCGCGCAGGATGGCAAAGAGCGTCTTTGCGGGAATAGTCGAGGCCCCCTCTTTTTCGACCCGCCCTTCGGTCTTACAGCGTATGCCAACCTGGAGGTCGGTAGCTGTCAACACGAGGGCGTTGTCAATAGTCTCGATCAAGACGTTTGACAGGATCGACAGCGTGCTCTTGCTGCTGACAACCGTTTGTACTTTCTGGACTGTTTCGAGGAGATCCCTCGTTTGGACGGATGCTTTCATGCCTGTTCCTCAACACATGTCCACAAAGCTTCTTCTCGACTTCTTCTAGTTATTTCAATTCGTAGTCGTCGTAGAGCGCGTGGATATGTGGATGGCCCAGGAGCGTCTCCCTGGTTCGGGTACTCTGAGCTGCCGGTGGAGTTGCCGTGGATAAGCGCGCACTGGTCCACACACTCGACCTTGAGGCGAAATGCTAACACGCTGTCAACCGGGCGCAAACAGAATTTTCACGCTAGCGCACAGCAGGCCGCGGTTTGTCCTTTGCACAACGCTGGCACAGGTACGAGGTGACTGATGCGTGATCCTATAGACGAGGCCGGCTCTAGTCAGCGTCCTGGAGTCTCATCGGCAGGACCAGATGTAAGGAGGTGGCCCCGCTGCGAACGATGGCGGCGCTCAGTGCGTCGGTCAACTCGAGGAGAACGGTGTCGTCGTCGATGCTGGCCACGAGGTCCTTGAGGAAGTCAGGGTTGAAGCCGATTTCGAGGTCGTTGCCGTCGTACTTGGCGGGCATGCTCACGCGCGCCTCGCCAAGCTCGGGCGAGCTGGCGCTGATCACGAGCTGGCCCTTGCTGAGGCTCAGGCGGACCAGATGTGTCTGCTGCGTTGTGAGAAGCGCGGCCCTGGAGATGGCCTGGGCGAACTCGCGCCGATCGAGCTGCGCCTTCTGTGGCGAGGCCTCCGGGATCACGCGCTCGTAGTCGGGGAAGGCGCCGTCAATCAGGCGCGAGACGAGCAGAACACCGTCGAGCTGGAACGCGACTTGGTTCTTCGTCAAGAAGATGCGCACGTCACCGCCGTCACCGAGCATCCGCTGAAGTTCGTCGACCGCCTTGAGCGGCACAATGAAGTCGCGCTTGAGCTTGACGTCCGGCCCGAGCTCGGCCGAGGTCTTCGAGAGCCGGCGGCCGTCGGTGCCGACGAGTGTGAGCACGTGCTCGGCCACCACGACATACAGGCCCGTGAGCGCGTAGCGGTCGTCCGTGCGCGAGATGGCGTACGCCGTCTTGCGCAGCATGCCGTTGAGGAGCGCCTGGCCGATGGTGAATGACTCCTTCTCGAGAAACTCCGGCAGCTTAGGGAACTCGTCTCTCGAGATCCCGAGAATGCGGAAGTAGGAGTCCGCACAGGTGATGGACGCGATGTCCTTCTCATTGATCTCGAGCTTGACCTCGGCGTCCGGGAGTTCACGCAGGATGGCGAACAGCGTCTTGGCCGGGACGGTCGAGGCACCTTGTTTGGTGACCCGCGCGTCGGTCTTGCAGCGAATGCCGACCTGAAGGTCCGTCGCTGTGAGGACGAGTGCGTTGTCGACGGTTTCAAGGAGAACGTTCGATAGAATCGGTAGTGTGGTCCTGGCGCTGACAACGGTCTGTGCTTTTTGGACCGCGTCGAGGAGATCCTTGGTTTGGACGGACGCTTTCATGCCGCCTCCTCAGTACGTGCCTACGAAGCCTATCCGCGACCTCGTCTCGCTATTTGAGTTCGTCGTCGTCGCAGAGCGCGTGGACATGTGGAGAAGCCAGGGGAAGCGCCCTGGTCCGGGTGCTCAGAGCTGCTGGTGAAGCTCGCGTGGCCCAGCACCCGGCTGTCCACATGCTTGACCTCGGGGCAAAATGCTAACACGGTGCCAACCGGGCGCAAACAGAATCTTTCGCAGCCGGTTACTTCTGGAGGCTCTTGGAGAGGGAGGCGACCGTGAGGCGCAGTTTCGGGTCGTTTTCGACACGCTTCTCGACGAGGCGGTGGCCGTGGATGACGGTTGAGTGGTCCTTGCCGCCGAACGCGTCGCCGATCTCCTGGAGGGTGCTGTCAGTGAGCTCGCGCGCCAGGTACATGGCGATCTGGCGCGGGAAGGCGATCGACTTGGGGCGCCGCGAGCTTTTCATGTCGGCGACGCGGATATCGAAATGCTCGGCGACGCGCCGCTGGATGTCGTCGAGGGAGATCTCGTGGCGTTGCTCGGCAACCAGGATGTCCTCGAGCACGCTGTTGCAGAGGGCCTCCGTGATCGGCAGGGTCATGAGCGAGGCATAGGAGGCTACCCGGATCAGGGCCCCCTCAAGCTGACGCACGTTCGAGCGAATCCGGTCGGCAAGGAAGTAAGCGACATCATCCGAGATGCCGACCGTCTCACCTTCGGCCTTCTTGCGGATGATGGCGACGCGGGTCTCGAAGTCGGGGAGCTGCAGGTCCACGACAAGGCCCCACTCGAAGCGCGAGATGAGGCGCTGCTCCATGCGCTCGAGCTCGGCGGGCGGGCGGTCGCAGGAGACGATGATCTGGCTGCCCGCGTCGAAGAGCGAGTTGAAGGTGTGAAAGAACTCCTCCTGGGTCTGCTCTTTGCCGCAGAGGAACTGGACGTCGTCGATGAGCAGCGCGCGCATCGTGCGGTAGTGCTGGCGGAACTGCTCCATGCTGCGGTTCTGGAGGCTGGTGATGAGATGGTTGGTGAAGTACTCGCTCGAGGTGTACATGACGCGCTCGTGCTGATCGCGGGTCAACATGTGCTGGCCGATCGCGTGCATCAGGTGGGTCTTGCCGAGGCCCGTCCCGCCGTAGATGAACAGCGGGTTGTAGGCCCTGGCCGGGGCCTGGGCGACCGCCATGCAACCGGCGCGCGCGAAGCGGTTGCACCCGCCCTCGACGAAGTTGTCGAACGTGTAGCGCGGGTTGAAGCGGTTGCCGTTGCCGGCGCTGACCGGGCCGTGGCCGTTGCCGCTGACCGGTTCGTCTCGGTCGGGCTCGGGCGGCGAGCGGCGTTCGAGCTCCTCGTTGATCGTCAGCTCGAGCCGCGGCGGGTTGTCCGGCACGTGGCGGCTGACGGCCCGGGCCAGCTCGTCGGCGTAGTGGTCGGTGATCCAGTTGCGGACAAAGACGTTGGGCACTTCAATCACGAGGCGGTCAGCCTCGAGCCGCGTCGGCACGCACTGGCCGAACCAGCGTTCGAACGTGTGCGGATTCACGCCGTTCCTGACTTCGTCGAGCACGGACTCCCACAGGGACAGCAACTCCACCGGTCTCTCCTTTCAATGCGGCGAGGCGGTCACACCCGAGTGAGGGTGACGGTGCTGCATGAAGCGGCGCGGCCCCCGGCAGCCATGCTGGCGGCAAGACCACGCACGCTCGTTGTCCTCCCAGCCGACAGACAGTTATGCCCACGGGACTTGATCGTGCGCTTACTTCAGGTGCACGGCTCTCGGAGCGGCGGGCCTTGTGACGTGACGGTGCTCCCCGGGCAGCGGGGCATCCTCGCAAGTCGAGGACTAGGACACACGCACCGCGGGATCCGCCTCCGTGTCGGCCGTCTGCACCGGCGATGCACGGCGGGTCCACAGCTTATTCACACGCTATTCACACGACCTTGGTTCTCGTCGCCGAAAGCCGGCAGATTATAGTCGTCGTGTGACAGCGCCGCAAGCGTTTTTTCCAATTTTCTCGCGGTGCGCGTGTCCCGTGGTTATACTCCAGCGCACGTGTGCGGTGGGCGTGCGGTGTTTCTCTCGACGAGAATGGGACCTGCTGGCGTCACGCCGCGGTTGCTGCCTGCCCCGAGGTGAACAAATGGCGTCCGGAACGCATACGAGAGACGTGAAGCCGCAACTGGAGCTCGACATGGGGCCACCTCCGTCCGACGAGGACCTGATGCGGGCTTTCCAGGGCGGCGGTGAGCACGCATTTGCGGTGCTCGTGGAGCGCTACGGGGCCAAGGTGGTGAACTACGCGTGGCGGCTGATCGACGATCATGCGCTCGCGCAGGACGTGGCCCAGCAGGCGTTCCTGGCGGTCTATACGCGCAAGGCAACGTTCGATACGGCGCGGCGCTTCTCGGCATGGCTCTATCGGATCGTGGGCAACCTGTGCCGGATGGAGTGGCGGCGCCGCAGGCGCAAGGTGGCGCCGCTCGACGCATCGAGCGTGGCGGCCGGCGACCCGGCAGCGCTCGCGGCCGAGACGGTGGCCGACCCCTCGCCGTCGCCCGCCGAGGAAGCCGGCCGGCGCGATCTTGAGCGGCGCGTGCGCCGGGCCGTCGGTGAGCTGCCCGAGAAGCTGCGGATCGTGTTCGTGCTGAGCTTCTACGAGCGGCTGAGCTACAAGCAGATTGCCGAGGTGCTCGGGTGCGCGGTCGGCACGGTCGCCTCGCGCAAGCACCTGGCGGTGCAGCGGTTGGCGGGGAGCCTGAGCGCGGTCGGCGCGGAGCTTTACGGGGATGTGAAAGCATGAGGTGCAAGGCGGTCCGGAAACAGCTCGTCGCGTACGTCGATGGCGAGCTCGACGGCCAGACACGCGACATCGTGAAGACCCACCTGGGGCTCTGCTCGACGTGCAGTGTCGAGTATGACCGCATGCGGAAGGCGCTCGGCGCGGCACGCGCTTGGGAGGCGCGTCCGCTGCCGGAAGGATTCACCGAGGCGATCCAGGAGCGTGCCGAGCGCGGCGAGCGGCCCCGGCGGGTCCGCCTGCCGGCGTTCGACGTACGCGTTGTCGTGGACGCGATCCCGCCGCGCGCGTGGCAGGTTGCAGCGGCGTGCGCGATCCTGGTGGTCGGGCTCGTGGTGGGGCACCTGGTCTGGCCGCGGCACGTGGTGCCGGAGGCCGGCAAAGCCGCGCCCCACAACGGTGTGCGCGCCACTGCGCTCGAGACGCTGACGACGCTGCAGAAGTTGAAGATCATCCTCGGCATGCGCGAGGGGAGCGAGCGCACGATCGGCGAGCTCAGCGCCATGCAGCGCGAGCTCGCCGAGGCGATCGACCCGCAGCTCGCCGGACGCGTGGCTCTCTATCAGGAAGCCGAGGCGCTGATTGCGTGCGGCCGCCTCGACGAGGCCGAGGCGATTCTCGGCGATCTCGAGTCGGCCGACCCGCCGTTCGTGCTCAAGCCGTACGTGCGCATCACGCGTCTGGCGGCGCAGCCGCTGCCGCCGGTGCGCTGGCGCGAGCAGCCTCTCTATGCCGAGCTGCTGTCGCCCGAGGTGCTCGCCTCGCCCGAGCGGCTCTACGATATGGTCGCCGAGCGCTCGAGGTGGCTTGCGACTGCTTACACCGATGCGCTGGGGACGGCGCTCAGACCATTTGAGCGGCTTGGGCTGCCGGGGCGTCCCGAGGCTGACGGTCACCCCACAGACGAATGAGGCGGCCGACGCCCGACGCGGTCTTCGGCATACGGGGAGGGATACCATGACGTGGTTCAGAGCGGTTCTCTCTTTGGTCGTTCTTGCCGTGCTGGGTCTTCCTGCGTTGGCGGGGATTGACGAGGCGGCCGAGCCCGAGCTGCCGATCGGCACCGGGCGCGGGTTCGAGGCGCTGCTGCCCGAGCAAACGGCCATTTTCGCCTCCGTGCGCGACGTGCCGGCGCTGCTCGAGAAGCTCAAGGCGCTGCCGCTCGGCAAAGTCGTGCTGCGTGAGGGCTTTTTCGACGACCTGCTGCCGCCGATGGTGGTCGATAGGACGCGGGGCTTCTACAAGAAGTTCGTCGAGCCGGCCCTGGCGATCCCGGCCGGAGAGGCGGCGCTTACGTGGGGTGAACCCGATTTCGAGGGCCTCACGCCTGAGTTCGCGGTGCTCGCGGACGTGTCAGGCAACGAGGCGGCGCTCGAGCGCTATCTCGAGGAGACCATCCACCCATTGATGGACACGCGGTATGAGCGAAAAGATGTCGCGATTGGTGGGGTCACTTTCACCCGGGTGGGTGCCAAGCGGTTCGGCGAGGAGGCGGCCGTGCTCGGCGTCAGGGACGGCGTCTTCGTGTTGGCTACGCTTAGTGACTCGCCCGAGGCCGTCGTCGAGGCGCTTTGGAAGCCGGCACGCGCGTCTCTAGCCACGAACCCGCGGTTCCAGCAGGTCGAGCGGGCGCTGGCGGGGGCCGACGTTATGGGCTACGTCGACATAGGCGCGATTGACCACCAGCAGAAGAAGTCCCGCATGGCCAGGGGGCGGATCGCGTCCTATAACCGGACGTGGGGCATGGCGCGCGCCGTCTGCGGCTTCGAGGAGTTCGAGGGAATCGGTGCGGGCGTCTCGTTCGGGCCCGGCGACGGGAGTACGACGATTTGCGGCTTCGGCACGGGCGCGGAGGGCGGGATCGCCGGCGCGCTGACTCGCGCCGCCCCGCTCAAGAGCGTACGGTACGTCGACGCCGACGCCTGCTTCTATACCGCGTTGAGTCTCGGCAGCCTGAGCCAGACCTACAGCGATTTCATCCTCACCGCGGCGAAGTGCTGCGAGGTGATTGGCACCGATCCGGACGACCTGTGGTGGATTCACGAGACCGTTGACGCGATCGAGGCGTTTCTCGGAAGGGACTTGGCGAAGGACGTTCTCCCCGCGTTCGGCGGCGAGGTTGCCGTCGCCGCGTGGATACCCGGCGGCCTGGATGTGCCGCCGGCGGCGCTCCTGATCGAGGTCAAGGACAAGGAAGCGGTCGTTGACATTGTCGAGGATCTGCTCGCCGCCATCCTCGAGGCTGGCGACGGCCTGATCGAGGCGGAGCGGAAGACGTACGAAGGTGTCGAGATCGTCTCGGTCGACGGCGTGCCGCAGGTGATCCCGGCCGTGGCGTTCGTCGGCGACTTCCTCGTCGTGGCGACGAACGCGAGCGTGATCGAGGACATGGTCGACACGCTCGCCGAAGGGCCGCACCTGGGCGAGGCCGAGGGGTACAAGCGTTACGTCGCGAGCATCCCGGGCGACGCGGCGATAACCGTCTACATCGACACGAAGCGCATCTTCGCGTTCGGCTGGCCGATGGCGGTTCAGATGATAGGCACACCCCCCGAGGCGGCCCGGACGCTCAAGGCGGTCGGCGAGTTGGGCGGCGCGCTCTCGCCGCTCGGCGTGAAAGTCATCGGGAGCGAGGAGGGAGTCACGCTCGTGTCGCGCTCGGCCAACGGGGGCCTGGGGCCCGGTGGGTTTCTGGTCGGTGCGTCCAGCTTACTGGTCGTCGTTCAGTGCAACCTGATCGACTTGGACTGACAGCGGGCCCTGGAGGGCGGCGTTGCTGCCACGAGTGGACAATGGCGCGGCCGGGCGCATAGGAAAGGGTGAACACAGGCTCGGACAATGGGCGATGGGAGAGGTGATATGAGAGCGATCTGGTCAGTTGTGTGCGTGGCGGTTGTTCTGGTCGTGCCGGGGCTCCCGGCTTTCGCCGGGATTGACGAGCCCGCCGAGCCCGAGCTGCCGATCGGCACGGGGCACGGGTTTGAGGCCCTGCTGCCCGAGGAAACGGTCATCTTCGCCTCCGTGCGGGACGTGCCCGCGCTGATCGAGAAGCTCAAGGCCCTGCCGCTCGGCGAGGTCGTGTTGCGTGACGGCTTCTTCAAGGAACTCATCCCGCCGATGGCGTTCGACGAGGTACGGGGCGGGTACGAGAGGTTCATCAAGCCACTCGGGGCGATCCTATGCGGTGAGGCGGCGTTTGAGTGGGCGGTGCCTGATTTCGAGACCGCCACTGGCTTCGCGGTGCTTGCGGACGTGTCGGCCAAGGAGGAGGCGCTCGAGAGCTACCTCAAGGACACTATCTACCCATCGATGGACGCCGCGATTGACCGCGAAGACATCACGATCGGTGATGACGCCTTCGTGCGCGTGCCCTCCGGCAGGGCGGACGGCGCGACGGGCGTGTTCGGCGTGACGGACGGTATCTTTGTCCTCGTGCCGCCGTGTGATTCGCCGGAGGCCATCGTCGAGGCACTTGGGGAACGGCCGGGCGCATCGCTGGCCGTGAACCCGGACTTCGCGCGGGTCGAGCGAGCGTTGTCCAGCTGCGATGTGATCGGGTACGTCAATTTCGGCGCCATCGACCGGCACTGGAAGGCGCGCCTCGCCGAGGCTGGCCGGCTGGACCGGTACAACGAGACGTGGGGTGTGGCGCACCTCATCAGTGGCTTCCGGCAGTTCGAGGGGGCTGGTGTGGGCATCTCCTTCGAGCGCGGTGACGCCAGAACGACGGTGTGCTGCTTCGGCAGCGGCTTGGACGGCGGCATTGCGGGCGCCCTGACCCGTGCCGCGCCGCTCAAGAGCCTGCGGTACGTCGGCAGCGACGCCTGTATCTACGCGGGAGTGAGTCTCGGCAGTCTGAGCCAAACGTGCAGTGACCTCACCGTGGCCGTGACCAAGTACTGCGAGTTGATGGCCGGCGATGCGGATGAGATCTGGTGGTTCCCTGCGGTACAGGGCATGCTCGGGACGGCCCAGGACATCCTCCCGGCGTTCGGCGGCGAGGTGGCCGCTGCTGCGTGGATACCGGGCGGCCTCGACGTGCCGCCGGCGGCGCTCATGGTTGAGGTCAAGGACAAGGAGGCGGCGGTCGACGCCGTCGAGGACATGCTCCACGGGATCCTCGACGCAGGCGGCGGGCGGCTGACCATGGACGAAGCCCGGTACGAGGGCGTTGAGATCATCTCGCTCGACGGCGTGCCGCAGGTGATCCCGGCCGTGGCGATTGTGGGCGATTTCCTCGTAGTGGCGACGAACCCGAGCGTGATCGAGGACATGATCGACACGCTCACCGAGGGGCCGCACTTGGGCGAGGCCGACGGCTACAAGCGGTACGTCGCGAGCATCCCGGGCGACGCGGCGATCACGGTCTACATCGACGTGAAGCGCATCTTCGAGTTCGGCTGGCCGATCGTGGCAGAGATGACGGGGGCACGCCGCAGGGCGGAAGGAACGTTCAAGGCGATCGGTGAGCTGGGCCAGGCGTTCTCGCCGCTCGGCATAAAGGTCTTGGGGAGCGAGAACGGGGCCACGCTCGTGTCGCGCTCGGCCAATGGCGGCCTGGCGGTGGTACCGCTCTTCGCCGGCTTCGCCGTGGTCCCGATCAGGGTTGGCGTTGACGTGGGGGGGCTCGGCCCGGTAGACGAGGAGTTCGACCCGCGCGAGGAGTTTGAGCCGGAGATCGTTGACCACGACGAGGTCGAAGAAGCCGAGGAAGAGATCGAGCCGGAAAATGAATAGCCCGGCGCTCCAGCGCATAGGAGAGGGTGAACACAGGCTCGGACCATGGGCAATGGGAGAGGTGATATGAAAGCGATCTGGTCAGTTGTGTGCGTGGCGGTCGTGCTGGGCGTCGTCGGGCAGGCCGCAGCCGCACAGTCGTTCGACAATCTGCTGCCGGACAACGCGATTGCGTACGTGTCGGTGCGCAACGTGCCCGAGCTGGTCGAGAAGCTCAAGCTGACGGCCGGCTACAAGATCTTCACGGAGCTCCGGCTGTTTGAGCGGATGCTGCCGCCCGAGAAGTACGCCGATGCCCAGAACATACTCGACACGTTTATCAAGCCGCTCGGCGAGATCTGCACCGGCGAGGTGGCGATCGCCGTCACCGGCCTGGACGATACCGACTGGGCTCCGGCGCTGGCCGTGCTCATCGACGTGAGCGAGACTCAGGATGCCTTGGACGACTATCTAGAGGAGAAGGTGTTCCCGCTGCTTGACGAGAAAGGGTTCGCTCGCGAGACGCAGCAGGTCGGCGGGATTGAGGTGCTCCAGATCGGCATTGATGCGGAGCAGGACGACGCCGTTTTCTGCGCCCTCAAGGATGGCGTGTTCATCATCTCGCCACGCCTCGACACGCTGAGCGCGCTGCTCGCCAACGTCGGGCCCGGCCCGGCCATGGCGATGCTTCCGTCGAACGCGGGATACGCCGACGTGAAGCGGGCGCTCGGACAGACGGATCTGACGATCTACGTCAATGTCGGGGCCATCATCGCCCGCCAACGCCAACTCGCGGGCCCGGATGCTGAGGACCTGGCCAAGCTGAAGATGCTCGGGATCGATGGGTTGCGCGCGGTCGGCATCGGCACGACGATCGGGGCCGACGGGAGTGCGACGAGTACGATTCGCCTCGCCACGAGCGGGTCGCCAAGCGGCTGGCTCGGGATGGTGGCCCAGCCCGGGGAGCCGTTCAAGAGCCTCAAGCGCGTGCCGCGTGAGGCCGGCTTCTACTACGCGGTCAACCTCGGCAGCCTCGAGGAGCTGTACGGCAACCTCATCAGCACGGTCGTGGAGATTGAGGTGCCGCCGGGTGAGGTGCCCGTCGAGGACCTGGCCGAGGGTGTGGCGCGGATCGAGGCGCTGCTGGGCATGAAACTCGAGGAAGAGATTCTGCCCGCGTTTGGCGGCGAGATCGCGCTGTTCGCCAAGGTGCCCGAGGCGATCGGTATCCCGCCAGCCGCGCTCATGATCGAGGTAACCGACAAGGAAACGGTCGAGAAGTTCGTGCAGCGTGTCTTGGAGCTGATCGGGACCCTCGGCGAGGATGCCCCGCGGCTGACGACGGCGGAGCACAACGGCGTCGAGATCACGATCGTGCTCGCCGCGCCCATGATCTCGCCGGGCGTGGCGGTGCTTGACGACTTCCTGGTCGTCGGCACGTCGGCCGCAGCGGTGCGATCGGTGATCGACGCGGGCCCGGGCAACAACATCGAGGCGCGCGACGACTTCCGCACCACCATGGCCGGCCTTCCCACGACCGGCAGCGTGATGGCCTACATCGACCTGAGGGCCATCTACGAGTTCATCTTCCCGATAATCGCGTCACGCGCGCCCCACGATGGGACGTGGGCCGGCCTGATACAGGCGCTCGGCGCGCTCGGCGAGCATCTGGGCGGGTTCGGCGTGGTCGTCGCCGGCGACGAGTCCGGCCTGACCTACCGGATGCACTCGAAGAGCGCGCTGCTCGAGTCGGCGATGATCGTCGGCCCCGTGGTGATTGTGCCGGCCCTGATGCGTGCGCGCGAGTCGGCGCAGGTGGCGGCCTCGCTGTCGAACGTCAAGCAGTTGGAGTTGGCCGTCATGCAGTACCACGCCGATTACGGTGTGACGCCGCAGAAGCTGAGCGAGCTGGTGCCCAACTACGCCACGTCCCCCAGCGTCCTCGTTCACCCGAAGAACAAGGACAAGCTGAGGCTGATCGACGTCGATAAGCCCGAGACGATGGATCAGCATGCCGACTACGAGCTGCTGCTCAAGGGAGTCAAGCTCGACGAGATCGAGAGCTCCGGGGGAACCCCTCTGATCTGGGAGAAGGAGGAGTTCACCAAGGGCAGCCGCGTCATCGGCTTCGCCGACGGCCACGTTGTGGTGAAGGCGTCTGATTCGGACCTCGTCGAGGAGATCGAAGCGCGCCAGCAGTAGCTGAACCAGCTTTCAGGCGCCCGCGGTTGCGCACCGGCATCGCGGGCGCCTTTTTTCGTGCGCCGCGGCTACGGCACGCGGGAGGCGGCGCGTTCGGCCTTGTACCAGTCGATGGTCTTGGCGAGGCCGTCCTCGAAGGGGGTGGTGGCCTTGAAGCCGATGAGGCGCTCGGCCTTCGAGGTGTCGAGGCAGCGGCGTGGCTGGCCGTCGGGCTTCGTGGTATCCCAGACGAGCTTCCCCCCGAACCCGGTGAGCTTGGCGATGAGCTCGACGAGGTTCTTTATGGAGATCTCGAAGCCGGCGCCGATGTTGACCGGGTCGGAGGTCTCGAGCTTCTCGGCCGCAAGCAGCAGGCCCTTTGCCGCGTCCTCGACGTAGAGGAATTCCCGTGTCGCCTTGCCGGTGCCCCAGACGGTGATCTCGGCGTCGCCGGCCTCGATCGCGTCGACGCACTTCTTGATGAGCGCGGGGATGACGTGTGACGAGGCGGGGTCGAAGTTGTCGCCGGGCCCGTAGAGGTTCACCAGCATCGCGTTGACGGCGTCGAAGCCGTACTGGGCGCGGTAGGCGGCCGACTGCACCAGGGCCATCTTCTTTGCCAGCCCGTAGGGGGCGTTCGTCTCCTCGGGGTAGCCGTTCCAGATCTCCTCTTCCTTGAAAGGGACAGGCGTGAACTTGGGGTAGGAGCAGATCGTGCCGACAGTCAGGTAGCGGGCGATCCCGCGCCGGCGGGCCGCCTCCATGAGCTGCGTGCACATCATCAGGTTGTCGTAGAAAAACTCGCCCGGCCGCTCGCGGTTCGCGCCGATGCCGCCGACGACGGCGGCGAGGTGGATGATCAGATCGGGGTCGGCCTCGTCGAGTGCGCGCTCGATGCCGTCCCGGGTGCGCAGGTCGTGCGTGGCGCTGCGGGGCACGAAGACGCGCTTCGGGCCGGCCTGCTCGAGTCGGTTCACGACGTGGCGACCCAGGAACCCGGCGCCGCCGGTGACCATCACGTTGCGCTCGCTCCAGAAGCTCACGAGAATGCCTCCACTGTCGGTCGGTGCCGGGCGCATTATAGGCGTCAGTCGGGGCAGCGGCGAGGCAAAAGGCGGCGCGGCGTGCGTGGTATGCGGCCGAAACGAAAAAAGGGCTTGCCGATCGGCGCGCGGTCTGGTAGGGAATCTCGTGCAGCGCCACGGCACGTGGCACGCTGAGGGGAACCGCCCATGCAGCCATATTCGTGGCCGGGGCGGCGTGACGGACGGAGTTGACAAGACTCGAAAGGAGAAACAGATGAGCAGGAGTGCCGTGGTACTCTTTGTCGGCCTGGTCTGTCTGGTGTTGGCGCCGGCGTCCGTGCATGCGGACGTGACCGGCGAGGTCTATTTCGGCGACGAGGCGCCGCAGTTCGCGTTCAGCTTCCGGGGCACGCTCCACACGATCGGTGGGATCGACGCGGGCGCCGGCAGCTACTTCGGGGGAGATCTCGATTTCGACAGCGACTTCGGGTACGGCTTCTCGGCCGAGTACTACATCACGCCGTCGATCTCGATCGAGCTCGCCTTCGACCACGTCAGGATCGAGGACACGTTCTCGGGCGCGCGGACGGTGGATGTCAGCCTAAACGACTGGGGGTTATCGGGCAAGTACACGTTCTTGCCGAACGCTCGCCTGCGGCCATACGTGCTGGCCGGCGTCGACAGCTTCAGGTCGAGCTTCGATATCGGCGGCGCGGGCATCCTTCTCGTGAACGGCGACATCGATAGCACCTGGGGTTGGCACATCGGTGCCGGCGCCGAGTACCGGTTCACGGACAACCTGGGCTTGTTTGCCGAGGTGCGCTACCGGTCCGGCGATACCGATATCGCGTCGACCCAGTGGTTCTCGGGCATCCCGGCGGCCACGACGGTGGATACGCTCGAGTACGACGGTGTGTACGCGACGGTCGGCCTCAAGATTTACTGGTGAGCGTCGGGCTGCGCGGGCCCGGCACGCGCCAAGGAAGCTATGGGCCGTGAGGTGGCTGTGAGCCCTTCACGGTCCTTTTCGGATTTCGGAGCGGTTGCGGAGGAAGGGACAGTGCGCTGGCGGGTGATGCGAGCAGGCTGGATCGTGGCGGCCTCTGCGCTGCTGGCACTGGGGGGCAGCGGCCAGGCCTGGAGTACAGAGAGCGGCGGCCTTTCGGAGGTGCGTCTCGGGGGGTTCTACCTCCGCGCCGGGCTGATGGAGGCCCGGGGCGACGGCGGGTTCACGATCAGGGGGATCGATGCCGACCTCGGGCGTTTCACCTCGGTACTCGAGTTCCCGATGGACGGGAGCTACTTTGTGCTGGAAGCGGGCATTGACGAGATCGGCAGCGGCTTCGGCCTTCACCTGCGTTACGGCGCGAGCGGCAACCTGGGCGATACGGTCATCGACACCGACTACGCCTGGCAGATCACGTCGCGTGAGTACATCAAGAGCCTCAGCCACACCGACGGCGAGAACGCCTTCCTGACATTCGACGTGAGTTACCGCATCTATGAGAGCCCGGGTGCCGGCTCCGTCCCACCGATCCGCGTGGACGTGTTTGGCGGCTATCACCTGCAGGATGCTGCGTTCGACGTGCGCGATGTCAACACGGTGGTCTTCGAGGCGCGGCCTGTGGACCGCTTCCACGCAGGCGAGGCAGCCACCTACGACATGGAGTTCCGCGGCGTGCGCCTCGGGCTGCGGGGCGAGATAGCCATCGGCCCCAGCGGCACGCTGAGCGGCCAACTGGCCATCCTGCCGTTCCTCGAGGCCGACGGGTTCGGCCAGTGGATTCTCAGCGAGAAGACGCTCGATCACGATGCGAGCGGCTGGGGCCTCGACCTGCTGGTCCGGTATGAGCACGCCTTCTCCCAGAACATCCGCATCTGGGGCGGCCTTGGGTACACGCGGATGGAGGGCAGGGACGGCGTGGACTCGCAGTATCGCTTCAGTGGCGCCCTGATCGGTCGGGCCGATCTGGACAAGCTCGAGAGCGAGTTCGGCTTCCTCATGATCGGCGGCGAGTACCGATTCTAAGTCAAGACCCGCATCGCCGCCTACAAGGAGCCCCTTCCCAGGTAATTGTATGACCTCCAGTAGTACAGTTGCAGTCATCCGCTGCCCGGACTACTTGCCGGATCTTGTCGCAACATCTCTCCTGGTAGGGCTAAGCGCTCTGGGCAAGGCGTCTCGGCTTGCCCGGCCTGGTGAGAACGTCCTCCTGAAGCCGAACATGCTGGCACCCGACCCTCCTGAGCGCGCCGTGACCACTCACCCGACTGTATTACGTGCAGTAGCACAGTTGGTGAAGGAATCAGGAGCACGCGCGCTGTTTGGCGACTCCCCGGGGCTGGCACGGCAGGGGACCGTGGCACGCAGGTCGGGTCTGGCGGAGGCGGCCTCAGCGGAGGGCGTCGAGATGGTCGACTTCTCGGCTGCGCGGACGGTGTCGCATCCGGCGGGTGTCCAGAACAAGCAGTTCCGGGTGGCGGAGGCGGCGCTGGACGCGGACGCGATCATCAACCTGGCGAAGCTCAAGACGCACGGGCTGACGCGGATGACGGGGGCGGTGAAGAACCTGTTCGGGTGCATTCCGGGCCTGCTCAAGGCCGAGTTCCACATGCGTCTGCCCGATCCGGAGCTGTTTGGGCGGATGCTCGTCGACCTGGCCGTCCTGCTTCGGCCGCGGCTCCATATTCTGGATGCGGTGATGGCGATGGAGGGGAACGGCCCGCGCGGCGGCACGCCGAAGCGCGTGGGCCTGCTGCTTCTCTCGACCGACCCGGTGGCCCTCGACGCGACCGCGTGCCGCATCATTGGTCTCGATCCCAAGTTCGTCCCGACCATCACTGCCGGCGAGGCGGCCGGTCTCGGCACGGCGCGCACCGACCGGATCGACATCGTCGGCGATCCGCTCGATCGGGTCGCGGTCAAGGACTTCAAGGGTGTGGCACGGCGTCCGAGCGCGCTCCCTCGGCGCGGTATCCTCCGGCTGGCGCGCGACCACATCGTGCCGCGGCCCGTGATCGTCAAGTCGACGTGCACTCGCTGCGGCCAGTGCGTCGAGGTGTGCCCGACGCGCCCGAAGTCGGTCGACTGGCTCACCGGCCCCGATGGCCACCCCGACCGCACGCGTCCACCCAGGCACCACTACCCCACCTGCATCCGCTGCTACTGCTGTCAGGAGTTGTGCCCCGAGAGCGCGATCGTGATCAAGACGCCCTGGCTCGGCCACCTCATCCCGCGTTAGGATCGGTCGTTGTCCCTGCGCAACCGTGGGGAGCAGCAGCATCGACTGAACGACTGAGCGCTCGCGCGCCGAGAACGCGCCGCAGCCCGGCACGGTCTGGGCTGCGGCGCCTTGTTGTGTCGGAGCGCCGGGGCATAACATCGCGCTGGACGACGGGCCCGATACCTGGTACCGCTTCGAGCGCGTGCAGTTTGCTGCGGTTCACCTCTGGTGCGAGCAGGGAGGACGGTATGGCGACACACGGCACGTCACATGGATTGTCGATCAAGGCGATCGAGCCGACAATCTACTTCGTCGAGGACGGCGGTGCGCTGCAACAGGGCGTCGACGTTCTGATCGTGAATCCTGGCGCGTCGGCGGCGTGTCGTGTCGCCGTCACGCTCGACGGGAAGGCGCACGAGCACGACCTCGGCGCGGTCGGTGCAGGCGAGACGACGCACCGGATCACCATCCCGGACGTCCGCGAGGAGAAGCCGGTGTCGTTCCGGCTGCTCGTCGAGGGGGCGGTTGTCGACGAGCGGACGGTCGGGTGGCGGCCGCAGCGGCACTGGACGGTGTACGTCGTGCAGTTCGCGCATTTCGATCCGGGCTACACGGACCTGCCGTCGAACGTGATGGCCGAATACCTCGGCTTTCTCGACGACGTGGTGGCGTGGTGCGAGCAGACGACCGACTGGCCCGACGAGGCGAAGTTCCGCTACGTCGTCGAGCAGTCGTGGGTGGCGCACCACTACGTGCGCCATCGGCCGCCGGAGATGGTCGAGCGTTTCGTCCGCTGCTGTCGCGCGGGACAGATCGAGCTGACGGCCTTCTTCGCCAACATGACGAGCGATCTGCTCGGGGCGGAGGAAGCGGCGCGGCTGCTCTATCCGGCGTTCGAGTTCACGCGTCGCTACGGCATCCCGATCCGCGTGGCCGAGCACAATGACGTGCCGGGCATGGCGTGGAGCCTGGCGACGGCGCTCGTCGAGGCGGGCATCAAGTACTTCATGCCGGGCGTGCCCGGCTATTTCAGCGCCCGGTACGTCGGCGAAAAACGCGCCGCGCCGCATCCGAACTTCGACAGCGCGCGCGTGCAGCCGCACGACTGCCCGGTGGCGTTCCGGTGGGAGGCGCAAGAGGGTCATGGCGTGCTCGTGTACCTCCATCGCCAAGGGTGCGGCGGCGGCGTTGATACGAACCTGGCCGAGTTGCCGGGCGTCCTTGCGAAGGCCGACGCCGAAGGGTACGCGTACGACGTGTTTCTGTATCGGCTGATCGGCGGACACCGCGACAACGCGCCGCCGCTGTTCGGCTACGCCGAGACGGTCAAGGCGTGGAATGAGCGCTGGGCCTATCCGAAGCTCGTCGTGGCGACGGACTCGATGTTCTTTGACGCGCTGGAGAAGCAGCTTGGCGACGAGGTGCCGACGTACCGCGGCCACTGGCCGGACACGGATTATGCGCTGGGCTCGACCTCGACGGCCGAGGCGCTCGGCGTCAATCGCGCCGCCAAGGAGATGCTCATCGCCGGCGAGCGGCTGGCGACGATCGCGTCGACGATCGCCGGCCACGACTATCCGCGTGAGCCGCTGGACGCGGCGTACATCAGCGCACTCAAGTTCGACGAGCATGCCTGGGGATTAGCCCGGCCGTTCGGGTGGGCGTCCGACGCGCATCGCGGCGAGAAGAGCCTGTACGCGCAGCATGCCGCGGCGTTCGCCGACGACGTGCTGACCAAGAGTGCGAACATCATCGCTGACCAGGTCGCGCTCGAGGACGACGGGCACCACATCGTCGTGTTCAATTCGCTCGGCCACGCGCGCACCGACGTCGTCGAGGTGCCGTTTGTGTCGGCGCCGCCGTGCGGGATGCCCGTGCACCTCGTCGAGCCGCCGCCGGGCGATCCGCGCGCGCCCATCTGGGTCGGCGGGACGGTCGTCGGGCGCAGAATGAACGACCTGCCGTGGCAATGGGCCAACGACGAAGCCGGGCTCGAGCTCGTCGACGTCGCGACGGGCACCGTCGTGGCGCACCAGCTCGTGCGGGTGCCGGACAGCTCGTTCCCGATGCGGACTGCGTCGGAGCGGGACAACAGCGCCCAGCGCGCACAGGAGACGGCGTGGCTGCTGCAGTTCGTTGCGTCCGACGTTCCGGCCGTCGGCTACCGGACGTACAGGCTCGTGCAACGCGGCAACGCGGCGTCGGCCGCGAGCGAGCTGCGTGTGACGGCGACGGCGCTCGAGAACGAGTCCTACCGCGTGACGCTCGATGAGAAGACGGGCGCCGTGGCGAGCATCTTCGATAAGGAGCTTGATCGCGAGCTCGTGGATGTCGCCGGCGAATTCGGCGTAAACGAGTGCTTTGCGCGCGGTGTCGCCGCCGGCGTCATCGCGCGGATGACGGACGTGACGATCACGCCGGTGCGATGCGGGCCGGTCGCCGTGAGCTTGCTCGTGAAGGGATCGCTCGCGGGCGCGCCGGAGGTCGTTGGCGAGGTCGTGCTCTATCGCGGCATCAAGCGGATCGACTTCTTCAATCGCCTGCTCAAGGATGCCGACAGCACGCGCGCGTACTTCGTCGCGTTCCCGTTCCGCGTCGAGCGGCCGCGGTTCCGGTTCGAGGCGGGGCTCAACGTCGTGCGGCCGATCGAGGACCAGTTCCCCGGCACGACGACCGACTACTACGCTGCGCAGCACTGGGTTCACGTGGGCGACGGCGATGGCGAGTGGGGGATCGCGTGGTCGGCGCGCGAGGCGCCCCTCGTGCAGCTCGGCGGCAATTGGCACGACTACATCTCGCCCGCCCACCACGGCGTGCGGCCGGACGGGTTCGACCACAAGTTCCTCACGGACCCGTCGCAGTTCACGACGGGGCACATCTACTCGTATCTCGCGAACAACAACTACGTAACGAATTGTGCGCTGTCGCAGCCGGGCCTTATTCACACGAGCTATTCGTTCACGAGCTCGCGGGGCGACTGGACGGGCGGCCGCGCGCGGCGGTTCGGCTGGGGTTTCTGCGGGCCGATGCCGCATGCCCACGTCATTGGTCGACAAAGCGGGCCGTTGCCCGTCGCGTACAGCTTCTGCGCGGTGGACAAGGCGAACGTCGTCATCACGACACTGAAGCGGGCTGAGGACGGCGACGGCTTGATCGTGCGGCTCGTCGAGACTGAGGGAGTCGAGGCGGACGTGACCGTCGACGTGCTGTTCGCGACGCTTGCCAAGGCTGTGCAGACGAACATCGTCGAAGAGGGCGAGGCGCGCGTCTTGCCGTGCGACGGCACGCGCTTCACGGCCCACCTTGCACCGTGGCAAGTCGCCACCGTGCGGCTGACGGCGCGGACGGCCTGAGAGAGAAAAATAGGGACAGGCACCCATTTTTCTGCGCACGCCGGACGCATTGAGCATCGCCGTAGGTGGGGAAATAGGGGAAATAGGTGCCTGTCCCTATTTTTCTGTCGTGCTATGCTGTGCGGTGCCAATCAGCGGGGTCGTGTGCTTCGTGTCCTGCTGTGAGCGGAGACGGCGACGTGCATCCGAAAGTCTACAGAGCATTCGAGCGCGCGTGTGCCGAACGTGGCGCGGGCGGCCACGTGCTCGAGATCGGCGCGGTGCCGGACACGACGAGCCTGCTCAACATGCGGGCGCTCGCCGGCGCCGCGAGCAAGACGGGCCTCAACCTCGACGGGCCGCATTCTGTGGGCGGCTACGAGATCGTCCAGGGCAACGCGAACGACATGGCGTGCTTCGGCAGCGCCTCGTTCGACACCGTGCTGTGCAACGCCGTGCTCGAGCACGACCCGTTTTTCTGGAAGACGCTGGCCGAGATTCGGCGCGTGACCAAGCCGGGCGGCCTCGTCGTGATCGGCGCGCCCGGCTACCGCGAGCTGTGGAAGGACCGGCTCATCCGCTCGCAGGGTGGGAGTGGGACCGCACGCGGCGGGCGCGAGTCGTGGCTCAACGCGCTCGGGCGGCGGTTGTCGGCGTGGCGGCTGTTCGACCTGCTGATCAACGCGACGCCCACCTTCCGCGTCCACAACGAGCCGGGCGACTATTACCGCTTCAGCCTGCAAGCGTTCCGCGACGTGGTCTTTGGGGGGATGCGCGACGTGCGCGTCCGTAGCATCCTTCTTCCCCCGCGCCTGATCGGCTCCGGCCTCAGGGCGTGAGGGCGCAGGTCGGCAGTACGCGGTGTTTGATTTGGGAGGTGATCGGATGAGTCGGACACGACTTGTTCTCGTGGCTGTTGGCGCGGCGATCATTGTTCTTGTAGGCGTGGCGAACCTGCTGTTGGGCCTGACCGTCTTCAAGGCGCATGAAGCTCGCCAGATCGAGCGGTTCGTCGAGCGCTATCAGCGGGACGACGCCGACGAGGGCTATCGTACGCTCTTTGGCGAAGCGAGGAGCTTCCGAGAGCAGATTGCTGCCGCGGCAGTCGACAACTTCGGCTTCACCGGCGGCGCCGCCATGTCGATTGGCCTCTTGCTGTTGTGTTGGCTTGTCGACCGGCACCGGCTGATGAAACGGATCGCGGCGCTGGGCAGCCCTGCAAGAACAGACGGCCAGGTGTGAGCCGGTCTCAGCCGGTCGCGGCGGGTTAGTGCGCCTGTGAGGAAGCGCCAGGCCTCAGGCGCCGCGGCCGGGCGTTGGCTGTCCAACGCTCCTGCTCGGGGAACGCGGTGCGGACCCCTTGCGCTGAGGCGATGGATCTTGGGACGACGCGATGGATGTCGGCGTTGACCAGCTCGAGATGCTTCAGAAGCTCGGCAAGTACCGGGCGGCCACAACGAAGCTGAAGTACTCGGCTGCGTTCGGCATTTTCTTCGGCCTCATGGCGGTTGTCGCAGTCCTCAGCGGCGGCGACCGGTTCCCGACGAATGCACTCGACGCCGTCCTGCTGGCGATAGGCGTCGTGATATTCGTCGTGAGTCTGTGGCAGCTGAGCAACCCATCCCTGTGGGGCTTGCTGGCCGAGGGGATGCTGATCATCGGGCTCGGGGCGTGGAACATCATCGTCGGCGTGTTGCCGGGTGCGCGCGGCGCAGAGGACGCCGTTGCCTCGGTCATGATGGGGCTCATCCAGATAGGCGTCGGCCTGCACGAGCTTCGGAAGTACTCGCTGCTCAGGAAGGACTTCCCGGAAGAGCCCTCGCGCGAGTCGATTCGGTTTGTTGACGAGCTGGTGAAGGGCCTCTTGGCACGGAAGCGCAAGAAAGACGATGATTTGGTTGAGTTCCAGTCCAAACCGTTCATCGGCCAGGCACGACACTGGAAGGGCGTGCTGCTTGGCGACGCGGCGATCTTGGTGACGAAGCAGCGCGATGTCATCGCGGCCCGAAAGCAGGGCATCTCGCTCAAGCTGGGCCGGAAGCTTACACTGCAGAAGGCCTACAATGTCACGCTCCGCGTCGGCGACGTGAAGCACAAGGGCACCATGCCGAAGTGGTCGGTCGAGCGCTTCGAGGCGTGGAAGGCGGCGCCGGCGGCCGAGCAGGTGGCGGGTGCAGACACGGTGGGAATCACAGATGAGGGCGGGAGCGCTCATTCCGATTCTGTGCCTTCTGTGCTGCGCTAGCGCGCCGGCACAGGACGAGGCGCGGGTGGTCCACGTGTTCGTGGCGCTGTGCGACAACGAGCACCAGGGCATCCAGCGCGTGCCCGACGAGCTCGGCGACGGCGACGACCCGGCGCACAACCTCTACTGGGGCGCGCTCTATGGCGTGAAGACGGTCTTCAGCCGGAGCGAGGAGTGGGAGCTTGTCGCCGCCGTCGAGGCGCCGAGCAAGGCCGTGCTCGAGCGACTCGTCTTCAAGCACACTACCGCGAACGTCTCCCTTGTCGCCGACGCGTACAGGGGGCGCGAGATCAAGCGCGCGATCGGCGATTTCATGGCGGCGGCTTCGGGCGAAGGGGCTGACGAGATCGCGGTCACGCTCGGCGATCGAGAGGTGTCGGTGCGCGCTGGCGGTGCGGCCGATCTGGTCGCCTACGTCGGGCACAACGGCCTGATGGAGTTCGAGCTCGACGAGGCGGGTGCTATTGCACCCGAAGAGGCCGCCGCATCAAGAGATGGCGGGCCATCGAAGGATAGCGTGGTCCTGTGCTGCAGCAGCAAGTCGTACTTCGCCGAGCGGTTGCGGAAGGCGGGCGTGCGGCCGCTCCTGCTCACGACGGGCCTGATGGCGCCCGAAGCGTACACGCTCGAAGCGGCCCTCGACGGCTGGATCGCGGATGAATCGCCCCAGCAAATCCGCCTCCGCGCCGCCAAAGCCTACGACGAGCACCAGGACTGCTCGCTCGCGGCGGCCAAGCGGCTCTTCGATGCAGGGGGGAACTGAGCGTGCGGGTCGCAGTGCAACGCGGCGACCGAGAAGCGGTCGAAGGCGCAAGAACGCCGCAGGCGGTATTCACCAGTGGAACGGCGTGGCGCGGCTGCCGCGGACGCGGACGAAGCGGAAGGTGTCGCCCTCCCTCACCAGGCCGAAGGCGTACTTGCGCAGCCAGCCGTGGCTGTTGGGCGGACACATGAGGACGACGGGCCGCCCATCGTCCGCGGTCACGCCTGGCGGCATCCAGATGAACGGTGCGTCGGCGCGCACGCAGATGTCGTAGGGACCGCGGCCCTTCGACTTCATGTGGGCTCGGAGCTCGTCGAACGTGGCCGGCATTCTTCCATCGTGCTCCTCGACGTACGCTTCGAGATGCTTCTTGAGGACGTACATGTTGTCCGAGAAGCAGCTGGAGATGTCTTCGTTGTACGCAACGTACTCTCTGAGGCAAGCGCAACCGCTGGCGACGATCACGACGAGGGTGGCGGCAACCTTGAGGGGTGCTATTACGCGGCGGCGCGTTTGCTTTCGGGCATCGTTCGGCATCAGTACCTCAGTGGGAGGAGGAGGAGAGAGGTCACACCGGCGTTGAGGGCGATGAAGAGGGTGAGGAAGCTGAGTGCGTAGAGGAACGCGGGGGCGCGCGGGCGTTGGCCGCCGGCGTGGACGAGGTCGCGCCAGGTGAAGTGCGAGACGACGGGGAAGCTCAGGAAGCCGAGGAGGCCGTAGAAGGCCGGCCGCCACCACTCGCCGAAGAAGACGAGGCCGCACACGCCGCCGGTGATGTAGAGCAGGATGAAGAACTTGGCGATCGGGACGCCGATGAATCGCCTCGCACCCATGAAACGCTGGTAGCGAGAGAAGCGCGTGTTGCTTGGGGAGAACGTGAGGTCGCTTGTGAACGCTTTGGCCGGGCAGCGGAACTCGACGCGGCTGTAGTACAGCGGCTCGCCTTCCGTCATGCCGCCGCGCATGCCGGGCGGAAACGCCTCGGGCGCCGTGTAGTACTGGACGTAGTGGTGGTGGCCGGCCTCGGCGAGCATCGCCGCGTCGCCCTCGGGCCTCGTGTGGCCGATCGTGGCGATGCTGACGGTCATTTCTTGGTCGTCGTACCCGGCGGTGGGCCGCATCGGGTAGAAGAGCTTCTCGGCCGGGAACGTCACGTACAGGGCGGGCCAGCGGTGCGCGGCGCCGTCGGTTGTCCAGCGCTCGTCGTCCGGGAACGCTGCGTGCAGCGCTTCTGCCGAGGCGATGGATGCTGCCACCAGCACGTAGGAGTCGTTCAAATACGGCTCGAAGAGGGCGAGCTCGCCGGCCTCGAGCTCAACCTCGTGCCCGGCGAGGTACTGCGCAAGCGCCTCGGTCGAGTCGGCCGTGAGCGTCTCCGCGCGCAAGCCGTGCTTCTCAACGCGCTTGTGGACCCTGACGCCCATCGCGTCTCTGCCGCTGAGGCCGTGCATCGCCGGCAAGAACGCGAAAGCGAGGATGGGGTTGATGACAACGCCGATCTCCAAGCTCACGCCCCCGGCGATCCGGTCCCGTCCCAGCGCAATCACGTCGACGCCGCGTGTGGCTGGAAAGTGGTCGAGCAGGTCGACGGTAACCGTCTCGGGCGTCCCGGGCACGGGGAAGAGCCAGAAGCCGTGCGCGTCCTCCTGGTCGAGCTGCACGTTGATGGCGATGAGCATGTGCTCGGTGCCGTCCTCGAGAGCGAGGAATGCGTGCTGTTCGCCCTGGCGGAGCGGACGCCAGGCGGGGTAGTCCGACGCACGAATCCAGGCGCAGCCGTCGGCGCGGGCGGGGCTGGGGAGCAGGGCGGCGAGTGCGGCGAGCAGGATGAGCGGCCACGATCGGTGTCGCATGGTGGGCTCCTTGAGCCAGCGTCCCAACGTGTCACTCTTATGTACACCGGGCGCGCTGCTTGCGCAAGGGGAAGCGCGTCGGCCTTGATCGTCTGTCGTGCTGTGTTAGGGTGGGGCCAGCGTGACGGATGCCGGTGTTTGGGTTGCCGTGAGTGCCTGGGGCTGGCTTCCCGCGGTTGGGACAGATCAAGACGAGTACCCAAACGACTGGAGGAATCATGGCGCAGGCAAACAGCGGCGACACCGTCAAGATCCACTACACGGGCACGCTCGAGGATGGCTCGGTCTTCGATAGCTCGCGCGGACGCGAGCCGCTCCAGTTTACCATCGGCCAGAGCCAGATCATCGCCGGGTTCGAGCAGGCCGTGGTCGGCATGAGCCCGGGCGACTCGAAGACGGCGACGATCCCCGCGGCCGAAGCCTACGGCCCGCGCTCCGACGAGATGGTGATGGAGGTCGAGCGGGAACGGCTGCCCGACGACCTCGAGCCCGAGGTGGGCATGCAGCTCCGCATCGATCACGGCGAGGGGCAGGATATGGTCGTGAACGTGACCGAGGTGACCGACTCGCACGTGATCATCGACGGCAACCACCCGCTCGCTGGCAAGGACCTCACCTTCGAGCTCGAGCTCGTCGAGATCGCGTGAGGCGCCGGCGCGCGGCTCGTCTCTGGCGGTCGGCGGTTCAGGTCTGCTAAAGAAGCATTTCGGCCGACTGCAGGGCGCCCCGTTTGCCCCGAAGGGGCGTGACTGGTTGGGCATGTCGTGTGAGTGTCCAACCGCTCCGGGGACGGATGGATGTTTTCATGCGTTCGTTCCTCCGGGTTTCACCCGGAGCTACTCACCGTGCGCCCATGCGGGGCACATCAATGACGGCAACCTTCATCGGGCAGGGCCGTTCGCCAGCGGAACGGCGTGGCGGGCTTGCTGCAGACGCGGGGTTGCCTGCGGGCAGGAAAAGGCAGGGCACACGGTTGTGGGCCCTGCCTGGAATGACTGCGTGTCTGCGAGCGGCGGCTGCTAGCGGACTTCCTTGAGGAACTGGTCGCCGTCGAGGCAGGTGACGTCGACCCAGTCCTTGAGCTCCTGCATGTTCTGGGCGGTGGTCTCGAAGCAGCCGGTGCTCAGCAGGAGGCCGAACGCCACGAACGCCAGCAGTACGAACGCAAGTGCCTTTCTCATTCCCTCATGCTCCCGATTCGCGGCCAGCCGGGCCGTCGTGTTGCGCTGCCGGACCTGGCTCGGTCCGGTCGTGAACTCCTAGTGCACCGTCAACCTCATTTGGGTGGGTGAAGATGCCTTTCTATTCGAGAAGCCCGGCTGAAGCCGGCTTCTGGAGTCTCTCACCAGCCCTCCTACCAGCAGCTCAAGCTGGTGGCAACCCTGCTCCGCTGGCGCTACGCAGGGCAGGCCGGCTAAAGCCCGGCCTCAAGGAACCATCAATATCGCGTTGACGCGACACTAACATGGTCATACTAGCACCGGCCCGGAGCCGAAACAAGGGGTTTTTTGCGCCTCCTGGGGCCTGGGGCCGGGTTGGGGCCTCACAGCGCGCCGGGGCCGTCGTAGTAGCAGCCGGTTACCTGGCCGACGGCGCGGCGCTCGCGCTTCTTCTGCCTGAGCCATCGGAAGGCGGCGGGGAGGGCTTGAACAAGATCAGTGGCGATCAGGCTGGCGGGGTCGCCCTGGGCGGCGGCGATGTCGCCGCTAAGGGCGTGGAGCAGGACGGCGAGCCTCGCGGCGGCTTCGGCCGCAAGTCCTTGGGCGAGAAGCGATCCCATGATGCCGGCCAGCACGTCGCCCACGCCGCCCGAGGCCATACCGGCATTGCCCATGATGTTGACGTATGGGCCGATCTCCGCGCCGCCGCCGCCCAGGCCCGGTTCGGGCGGGAGGGCGATGCAGGTGTGCGCGCCCTTGAGGACGACGGTGACGCCGAGGTTGTGGGCGGCGCGGCGGGCGGCGTCCCAGGGGTCGGACGTGATGCGCGAGAGGGTCTGGCCCGTCAGACGCGCGAGCTCGCCGGGGTGTGGCGTGATGATGAGCGGCGTTCGGCACGCCTGGAGGGTGTCGAGGCGGCCGGTGAGGCAGTTCAGGCCGTCGGCGTCGATCACCGTGGGGAGCGTCACCTCGCTGAGCAGGCGCCGGACGAGGGTGGCCGTGCGCTGGTGCGTTGAGAGGCCGGGGCCGATCACCAGGGCGTCGCAGTCGCCGAGCCGCTCGCGGATCGTGTAGTACGCGTCGTCGGACGTTGTGCCGCGCGCGGTCTCGGGCAGCGGGACGGTCATCGTCTCGGTGCACTTGGCCTCGAGGATCGGGTTGAGGCTTTCGGGGATGCCGAGGAAGACGAGGCCTGCGCCGGCGCGCATGGCGCTGTTGCAGACCATGGCGGCCGCGCCCGTGTAGCCCCTCGATCCGGCCAGGACGAACAGCCGGCCGTAGGTGCCCTTGTGCGACAGGCGATCGCGCTCGGGCAACAGCGGGGCGATCTCGCCGGGCGTCATCAGCTCGCCGCGGCTGCGCGCGCCGGCCTCGATGTCTCGGGGGATGCCGATGTCGACGATGCTGAGCCGGCCGAGGCCGTTGACCGCCTCGCCGAGGAAGCAGCCGCACTTCGGGAGCGCCATCGTGACGGTGAGATCGGCGCGGACGAAGCAGCCGGCCACGCCGTCCGGGTCGCTTGGCGCGCCGGTATCGCCGCTGATGCCCGACGGGATGTCCACGGCGACGACGGGCACGCCGAGCGAGTTGATGAACCGGATCGCGTCGGCCATCACGCCCTGCGCCGGGCCGCTCAGGCCGGTGCCGAGCAGGCCGTCGACGACGAGGCTGGCGTCCTCGCACCGTTCGCGGAGCGCTTCGAGCTCGCGGGCCGTGGCCGCGTGAGTAATCTCGGCGTCGAGCTCCGACAGGTGCCGGTAGTTGGCCAGCGCGTCGCCCTTGAGCTCGTCGGGCGCGGCGCCGACAAGGACGGTGAGCGTCTCGACGCCGTCGCCATGGAGCAGCCGCGCGACAACGAAGGCGTCGCCGCCGTTGTTGCCCTTGCCGGCGAACAGGATTGCGGTCCGGCGTAGGCCGAGGCGGTCGAGCGTGGCGAGAATCTCTTGGAAGGTGCCGGTGCCGGCGCGTTCCATCAGGTCGAGGCCGGGGGTGCCGCGTTCGTCGATCGTCTCACGATCGAGCGCCGCCATCTGTCGTGCGGTAACGATCTTCATTGTGTCAGCCTCTGTCTCCGTGACGATGAGAGCGTGTAGACACGCGAAGGTAACTCGACGTGCGGAGCCCGCGCAGCGGGCGGCATCTGGGTTGCCTCGTCGTCGGACATCGTCCCCTGCGGGGGCTCCGCTCCGCAGCGCTCTGGCATTCCACGGGCTGAGGCCCGTGGCTACAAAACGTCGTCCCCTGCGGGGACTCGGCTTCGACGACTGCGCTTCGGAGATCCAGCTCGTCCGTGCCCGCCGATCCACTACAGACTGAAGGCGCCCCTCTATCTGCTTGATGCTGCGGCCGCCGGGCGGCCATCTGTCGGGCAGTCACGATCTTCATGGCGACCTCGTTGCGTACGGTTCGGTCAGCCGGGACGGGCCAGGAGCGCGAGCATCTCCTTGACGGCGCGCTCGATGCCGACGAACACGGCGCGCGCGATGATGCTGTGGCCGATGTTGACCGCCTCGATGTGCGGCAGCGTGTGCATCTCGACGACGTTGACGTAGTTCAGGCCGTGGCCGGCGTTGACGCGGATTCCGGCGGCCGCGGCTTGCTCGGCGGCGCGGATGAGCTTGGCGAGCTCGCCCTCGGCGGTTGCCTCGTTGCGCGCGTTCGCATAGGCGCCGGTGTGCAGCTCGACGAACTGGGCGCCGGTCTGGGCCGCGGCGGCGACCTGCGCCTCGTCGGGGTCAATGAACAGGCTGACGATGATGCCGGCCTCGCTCAGGCGCTTGACGGCGTCGGCGATTCTTGGAGTGTTGGCTGCCACGTCGAGGCCGCCCTCGGTGGTGAGCTCCTCGCGGCGTTCGGGCACGAGGCAGGCGTCGTCGGGCTTGAGCTCGCAGGCGATGGCGGCGATCTCGTCGGCGACGGCCATCTCGAGGTTCAGCTTGGTCTGCACGGTCTCGCGCAGCAGGCGGACGTCGCGGTCCTGGATGTGGCGGCGGTCCTCGCGCAGGTGGACGGTGATGCCGTGCGCGCCGGCGAGCTCGGCGATCGCGGCGGCAGCGACGGGGTCGGGCTCGGTCGTGCGGCGCGCCTGGCGGACGGTGGCGACGTGGTCGATGTTGACGCCGAGCTTGATCATCTGCTCATCCTCCTGGCGCGATGCCGAAACAGTGGGAGCCGCAACCCGGTTGGTGCGCGTTGACTATAGCACAGGGCGCCCGAGCGGCAAGAGGTCGGGGTTGCGCCCTGTTCCGGGCTCGGGCATGCTTGCGCCATGTGAGTGCGAAGCCGCGCCTACGGCGCTGGGGTGGGCCGGTTGGCTCGTGCGCGGTACGTGCGCGAGCGAAGGTGCTCTGTGCTCTACAGCTCGGGTTGGACGGATACGTGAAAACAGGGGCGCGGATAACGATACGCGGCATCGTACAGGGCGTCGGGTTCCGGCCGTTTGTCTACGGGCTGGCCGAGCGGTGCGGCGTGCGCGGCTCGGTGCGCAACGACAGCCTCGGCGTCGAGATCGCCGCCTTCGGCGAGGCGGACGCGCTCGATGCGTTCGTTGCCGGGATCCGCGAGGACCATCCACCGGCGGCGCGCCTCTACGAGCTGCGCGTCGAGCCGATCCCGTTCGAGGCGCGCGACGCGTTCGTCATCGAGCCGAGCGAGGTGCTCGACGAGCGGTTCGTGCCGCTGTCGCCCGATCTCGCGACGTGCGCCGACTGTCTCCGCGAGCTGTTCGACCCGAACGATCGGCGCTACCGCTACCCGTTCATCAACTGCACGAACTGCGGGCCGCGGTTCACGATCATCCGCGACATCCCGTACGACCGGCCGAAGACCACGATGGACGTCTTCCCGATGTGCCCCGACTGCGAGCGCGAGTACCATGACCCGCGCGACCGCCGCTTCCACACGCAGCCGAACGCGTGCCCGGTGTGCGGGCCGAGGGTAACGCTGCTCGACGAGAACGGCAGGGACACGGGCTGCGACGACCCGGTCCGGGCAGCCATCGACCTGCTGCTCGCGGGCAAGGTCGTGGCGGTCAAGGGCCTTGGCGGTTACCACCTGGCGTGCGACGCCACGAGTGACGCGGCCGTCGGCGCGCTGCGGTCGCGCAAGTGGCGCGAGGACAAGCCGTTCGCGGTCATGATGCGGTCGCTCGACGAGATCGACCGGTCCTGCGTGCTCGACGAGACGGCGCGCGAGCTGCTCACGAGCGTCCGGACGCCCATTGTGCTGCTCGACAAGCGCAGCGCGCCCATCGACAAGACGGGGGGCCGGGGGCGACCCGCCCTACAAGCTCCCGAGGTGCGGCTGCTGAGTGAGCAGGTGGCGCCGATGCAGCAGCGGTGGGGCGTGATGCTGCCGTACACGCCCGTGCACCACTTGCTGATGGACGGCGTCCAGCGACCGCTGGTGATGACGAGCGGCAACGTGAGCGACGAGCCGATCGCGTTCCGCAACGACGACGCGCTGGAGCGGCTGCACGGGATCGCCGACGCGTTTCTCGTGCACAACCGCGAGATCCGCACCCGGTGCGACGACTCGGTCACGACGGTGTTTCGCGGCCGGCCGTACATCCTGCGTCGTTCGCGCGGCCACGTGCCCGAGCCGCTCATCCTGCCGGTCGCCGCGCCGAAGCACCTGCTCGCCGTCGGCGCGGAGCTCAAGAACACGTTCTGCCTCGTGCGGGAGAACATGTACTTCGTCAGCCACCACATCGGCGACCTCGAGAACGTGGAGACGCTCGCCGCGTTCGAGGATTCGCTGGCGCACATGAAGCAGCTGCTGTACGTCGAGCCCGAGGTCGTCGTCTACGACCTGCACCCCGACTATCTGGCGACGAAGTATGCGCTGTCGCTCCAGGGCGTTGAGAAGATCGGCATCCAGCACCATCATGCGCAGGTGTTGAGCTGTGTCGCGGACGCCGCCGCGCGTGACGCGGCGGGCGACGAGCGTTCGCTCGTCGACGCTGAATCGCTCACATCGGAGCGGGTGATCGGCGTCGCGTTCGACGGGCTCGGCTACGGCGACGACGGGCACATCTGGGGCGGCGAGTTCCTCGTGTTCGATGCGCTCGGGTATCGGCGCGTCGGCCATCTCGACGAGGTGCCGATGCCGGGCGGGACGAAGGCGATCCTCGAGCCGTGGCGGATGGCGGTGGCCCATCTGCGGGCCGCGTTCGGCGACTGCGTGCCGGCGTTGGGGATTCCGTTGACGGAGACGCTCGACGTGGCCGAGTACGAGGTGCTGGTGCAGATGATTGAAAAAAGCGTCAACTCGCCGCCCACGTCGAGCATGGGGCGGCTGTTCGATGCCGTCTCGGCCGTCGCGCAGGCTACTGCCTGCGATGACGAAGCCGGAGGCTTCGTCCAAGCGACGCGAAGCGTCGCCGGGGTGCGGCGCGCGATCCACTACGAGGGCCAGGCGGCCATCGAGCTGGAGTACTACACCGACCCGGCCGTCGAGGGCGCGTACCCGTTCGACATCGAGGCGATTGCCGACGGCCGGCTCATCGTCTCGGCGGCGCCGCTGTTCGGCGCGCTCGTCAAGGACCTCGAGCGGGGCGAGCCGGTCGCGGTTCTCTCGACGAGGTTCCACAACGGCGTTGCGGAGATGATCGTCGCGGTGTGCGAGCGGATCCGCGACGCCGAGGGTGTAAGCACCGTGGCGCTCAGCGGCGGCGTGTTCCAGAACCGCTACCTGCTGACGCGTGCGGTCGAGCTGCTCGAGCAAGCCGGTTTCCGCGTGCTCGTCCATTCGCGCGTGCCGGCCAACGACGGCGGCATCGCGCTTGGCCAGGCGCTGCACGCGGCGGCCGTGCTGCAGACGAAGGATTGATGCCTCACGCATCCTCCTCCGCCAAGGCTGCGGACGACAGGAAGGCGCAAAGCCGCCAAGACTCAGTCTCCAGACGCCTTGCTGCCCTTTGTGGCCAGGTAGACCTTGTGGCGGGTGGTCTCGCGCACGATCTCGACGCGGCGAAAGGATGCTTCGAGCCGGGGCGCGTACTTGAGGTGCGCGTTGGCGACGAGGAACAGGCGCCCACGCGGCTTGAGCAGCCGGGCGCTGTCCTTGATGATCTGCTCGGCGAAGACGTACGAAGCCGAGCGCTGGTCGTGGAACGGCGGGTTGGTGACGACGGCGGCGAACTTCTTCCGTGAGACCGGCTTGGTGCAATCGCCCAGGAGCACGTCGGCGTTGGTGATCGCGTTGAGTTCGAGCGTGCGGCGCGTGGCTTCGGCGGCGCGCGAATCGACGTCGATGGCCGTCACGCGGCCCTTGGTTGCCTGGCGCGCGGCGACGAGGCTCAGGACGCCCGAGCCGCAGCCGACGTCGAGGACGCGGCTGTTGGCGTAGAGGGGCTTCTCGAGCAGGGCCTCAATGAGGACGCGCGTTCCGTCGTCGAGCGCGTCCCACGAGAAGAGGCCGGGCTTGGAGAGGTAGCGCAACGGCTCGGCGCCCACCTGGGCTGTCACCTCACGCCAGCGGTAGTAATCGCTCGACGGCAGCGACACGTCTTTCCCTTTCAGAGCTCGGATGACGCGGCAGCCGCCCTTGTAGGCGACGGCTTGAGCGTTGCCGAAGACGCCGTTGGTGAACCGCTCGGCGCTGCGAATGCCGAGCTTGTTCGCGCCGGCGATGTAGAAACGACCGCCGGGCTCGAGTCGCGCGGCGGCATCGAGAATTGTCTGCTCGCGAACGGCCCGCTCGCGGGGACACAGCGCGAGCACGACGTGGAAGCGGCGCTCGCCGACCGGCTGGGCGCAGTCGCCGAGCAGCACGTCGGCGTTCCGGACGCCGTGTGCCGCGAGCGTTCGGCGCGCCGCCTCGACGGCGACGCAGTTGTGATCGACGAGCGTGACGTGGCCGTCCGGTGCGAGCATGGCCGCGACAGCGCCCACGACGCCATGGCCGGCGTGCAGGCTCAGCACACGGGCGTCGTCAGGAATGGCCATCGCCTCGGCCAGAAGCTGGGTGGGCAGCGCCGCCTGCCGCCACCGGCCGAGCGATGCGCGCGTGAAGAGCATAAGCTGCCGATCGCGCACACGCAGGTGGAGGCGCTGAAACTCGTAGTAGCTGCGTGCGGCCGTTCTCGTGTTGGCGGGTCTGGCTGGCATGCGCACGAGTGTAGCAGCATGCGGCGCGTGCGCAAAGGAGCGGGCTACTGGGGCTGCTTGGCCTTCTCGAACTTGGCGCGCTGCTGCTCGTAGTAGATGAGGTGGCGTGGCTTCGGGTCTTGGGTGAGGGCCTTGTTGATCCACTCGATCGCCTCGTCGTGCTTGCCCATGCGGAAGTAGATCTCGGCGAGCGTGTCGAGGTACTCCGGGGTGTCGGGTCGAAGCTCGAGGCTCTTCTGGGAGAGCTCGAGCGCTTCGTCAAGGTGCTCGTCGTGGATGGCGAAGTGCCAGGCGAGGCCGTTGTAGGGCGACGCGTCGGTCGGCCTCGTCTTGATCCAGTCGCGATAAAGTTCGACGCACTTGGCGTGGGCCTCGTGCGCCTTCGCGTCGTCGCCGGCCTTGGCGTAGGCGTCGCCGAGCATGCTCCGGAAGCCGGCGGCGTCGGGCGTCATCTCGACGGCGCGTTCGAGGGAGGCGACCGCCTGCTCGGTGTCGCCGAGTTCGAGGTGCGCCTCGCCGATGGCGTAGCGGCTCCTGGCGAAGGCGGGCCGGGTCACGTCGTCGAGCTCGTCGGGCTCGAAGGCGAGTGCGCGTTCGTTGGCGGCGATCGTCTTCTCGTGCTCGCCGCGCAGCTCGTGGGAGCGGCCGAGGTCGAGGCAGGCGTAGGCGGCGTCGCGGTAGATGAAGGGCAGGTTCGTGCGCGGCGTGGGCGGGCCGAACAGCTCAAGGCACTGCTCGTAGTAGCGGACGCCGTCCTCGAACCGTTCGAGGCCGATGTGCGCGACGCCGAGCCCGAGCAGGAAGCTGCCGCGGGCGTAGTCGTCGTCGGCGTGGGGCAGGCCGTGGTCGAGCTCGGCGATCGC
>Ga0307430_1000278_pt1 | contig 48916 bp, 41 predicted proteins | sample SalMarWE160130MG_FD_202159 | JGI IMG/M metagenome (GOLD analysis project Ga0307430, IMG submission 202159) | Salt marsh sediment microbial communities from the Plum Island Ecosystem LTER, Massachusetts, United States - WE1603-130 | ecosystem: Environmental > Aquatic > Marine > Intertidal zone >... | reverse complement strand
CTCCTATCTTCTTACCCGTTTTTCTGAATTAAAGCTAAACCGCCATCTGGCTGCTCTCATTTCCAGTATTATTTTCGGAGGTGCTCATCTTTATCAGAATCTTTTCGGTTTTCTTGTTACCTTTGTATTGGGTCTGTTTTTCTGTTATGTTTTTTATGAATGGAAAAATGTACATATTATTGCTTTAGCCCATGCTGCGTATAATTTTATATTGTTTTTAGTTAGTTTTTAACACATTATCTACCTTTACAATTCATGAAGTCTGTATTAAACTATCTCCTGTCAGTAATTTAAAAAATACAGAAAAACATTTGAGGTCTTTGAGGAGGAAAATGTGGCGGACATTATTCAGAGAGTAAAAAAGGATAACCTTATAAAAGAGGTAAAACGTGCACGTCTGGTTGGTTATTATCCTTATTTTATACCCTTTAAAGAAATACATGGGAGCACTGTCACTTACAATGGTAAAAAAATCATCATGGCAGGTTCAAATAACTATTTGGGACTGGCAAGTGATCCTCGGGTTAAAGAGGCCTCGATTAAAGCAATAGAAAAATATGGCACAACCTGTTCCGGATCACCCTTTTTAAACGGAACGATAGAGCTCCATGAAGAACTTGCAAAAAAATTAGCCCGCTTTACGGGCAAAGAAGCCGCTATCACCTTTACCACCGGTTATCTCTCTAATTTGGGATCAATCTCAGCATTATTAAAAAGCGGCGATCATATATTTACCGATCGTTATAATCATGCTTCAATTATGGATGGCATCTTTTTAGCTCAAGGATTAAAAGGATCACTAAAAATACACCGTTTTAAACATAATGATCCGAAAAGCCTTGAAAAAGCACTTTCCTCAGTACCAAAAACCCAACCTAAGATTATTCTCACCGACGGCGTCTTCAGTATGGAGGGAGATATCGCCAAACTCCCTGAAATAAAAAAATTAGCAGATAAATATAAGGCCTGCATATATCTGGATGAAGCACATGCCATCGGGGTCGTAGGTAAAACGGGCAGAGGCACGGAAGAACATTATGGAGTAAAAAAACATGCTGATATAGTTATGGGCACCTTTTCCAAATCATTTGCTTCTATCGGCGGCTTTGTAGCCAGCGATAAGGATGTGATTGATTATATAAAACACCATTCCAGGCCGCTAATATTTGCAGCCAGCATGTCACCCCCTCATACTGCGGCCGTACTAAAAAGTCTGGAAATAATTGAAAAAGAACCGCAGCATACCCAAAGGCTGCAGCAGATAGCCCAAAAGATGATAAAAGGTTTTTCTTCTTTGGGATTTAATGTTGATGTGGCGGAAACAGCAATTGTGCCGCTTCTAATCGGTGAGCTTAAAACAACCTTGCGTTTCTGGCGAGCCTTATTTGATAATGGAGTATATGTCAATGTCGTGGTACCTCCCGCAGTAGCCCCTGATCGTACCATGATCAGAACCTCCTTTATGTCAATTCATACGGATGAGGAATTAGATAAAATATTGGATATTGCAGCTGTACAAGGGAAAAAACTTAAAATTATCTAAAGCCTTTTCTTAGCCTCTTTTTAGAAAACGCTTGAAAAAACCGTTCTTTTTCTTGGCGGCCTTCTCAATGAATACACCCATACGCCGATATTTTTCGTAGCGATTTTTTAAAAGCTGCTCTTGAGATTTGGAGACCAGCTTGCCCAACACTTTCACAAGCTCAAGTTTAACTTTAGCTGCGGTAACTTCAGGATTCAGATGTGCCCCGCCGGCCGGTTCTGAAATTATAGTATCGATTACCTCAAATCGCAGGAGATCCTTGGCTGTAAGCTTCATAATCGAAGCAGCATACTTTGCTTTTGATGCATCTCGCAATAAGATTGATGCACAGCCTTCCGGTGAAATAACAGAGTAGATGGCGTTTTCCAACATGAGCACATAATCGCCGATCCCAATCCCCAAAGCTCCTCCGGATCCTCCCTGACCGATAACAACTACTACAATCGGTACTTTAACTGAAAAAAACTCTTTAAGATTGCGGGCGATAGCCTCACCGATCCCTCTCTCTTCGGCAGAAACACCCGGATACGCACCTTGCGTATCTACAAATGAGATAATGGGTCTTCCGAATTTTCCGGCTTGTCTTACCAGACGCAAAGCTTTTCTGTAACCGTCCGGAAGTGCCATTCCACCGTTACGCATGACATTTTCTTTTAGGTTACGACCCTTTTGTTGACCGATAACAGTGACCGGTTTGCCATTTAATAAGGCGATTCCGCCTATCATCGCCGGATCGTCGGAAAAAAAGCGGTCCCCATGAAGTTCAAGGAAATCATCAAAAATCATATCAATATAATCGAGTGTGGTAGGTCTATCGCTGTGCCTGGCCAGTTCTACTTTTTTCCAGGCCGCATCCAGAGAGCTGTTGCCGTTTACAAGTTTAGCTTCTAACTGATTAATTTCTTCACTTATATCGAGTTTTTGTTTTTGTGCCAGACTTCTAAGTTCGGTCAGTCGTTTTAATATCTCTTTTTCCGTCATCGCCATGCCTTTTTCATATTTATATGTGTTTTGACAAGAAATGATAAGGTTTTCCTTAAATCTTTTCGATTCACAATAGCGTCAACAAATCCCTTTTCCTGTTGAAATTCCGCCAGCTGAAAGTTCTCCGGCAGCTTTTGTTTTATGGTGCCTTCAATAACCCTGCGTCCCGCAAACCCCACCAGGGCCGACGGTTCGGCTAAGATTACATCACCAAGCATTGCATAAGAAGCGGTAACACCACCGGAGGTGGGATCGGTAAGTACTAAAAAATAAGGAATTCTGTTCTCTTCAAGTATTGAGACGGCTGCTGAAGTTTTGGCCATTTGCATGAGTGAAAGTATTCCCTCCTGCATTCTGGCCCCTCCTGAAGCAGTAAATATGATAACCGGTATTTTTTTCTCCACACCAAGCAGAAGGGCTCTGGTTACCTTCTCACCGACAGCTGATCCCATGCTTCCGCCCATAAATTGAAAGGCCATAATGCCCAGTACCACTTCATTACCGTCAATACGGCACATGCCGGTAACAATGGCTTCATTTATACCTGTCTTTTTTTTGCTGGCTGTGAGCTTTTGTTCATACTCGGGAAAATCCAAAGGATTAAAGCTTTCTATATCCGCGCAAAACTCATGGAACACACCACCGTCCGCAGTAAACTTTATTCTTTCCCAAGGAGAAAGTCTAAAATGGTGATTACAACCCGGACATACGAATAAGGATGATTCCAGTTCATCAGGTGACAGGTGTTTGTGACAGGCCGGACACTCCTGCTTTCTCTCCACAAAAAGACGCTCATCCCCATCCTTTATTCTATGGGTAATAAGAGGTCTGTGGATGAAAACCGTCCTAAACCATGTCTTGAGCCTGCGGGTAAACCTGCTCAATTCTTCTCCTCCTTAATAATATGAGAGAGAATATCCGTACCGAAATTGCCTTTGCGAAATGTCGGATGAGCAAGAATACTTTTTTGCAGCGTAATATTGGTATCGATACCATCCAAAATAAATTCATCCAATGCCCGCTGCATCCGGGTAATACCTTCCAGTCTATTGTTACCGAAGACAATAACCTTAGCTAAAAGCGCATCATAAAAAGGCGATACTTCACAGCCTGAGTAAAGAAAACTATCTACCCGCACATTAAATCCGCCGGGGGGTAAATAAAGCGTAACCTTTCCCGGTGTCCTGGCATTAATGCGGCATTCCACAGCATAGCCATGAAGCGAAATATCTTTCTGCTCAATATTTAATTTGTCACCACTGCAGGTTAAAATCTGTTCTTTTATGATATCTACACCCGAAATATATTCGCTTACAGGATGTTCTACCTGAACCCGGGCATTTACTTCCATGAAATAATAATTTTTATCCTGCACCAGAAATTCAATCGTCCCGGCACCCCTATAGCCCAAATTTTTGAAGAGTCTTATTGCATCCTCTCCCATCTTTTTTCTCATTTCAGGAGTAACTCCCGGAGAAGGGCTCTCTTCAATAAGTTTCTGATGATTCTGCTGTACTGAACAGTCTCTTTCTCCTAAGTGTACAACATTGCCTTTCCCGTCAGCCAGGATTTGAACTTCAACATGGCGGGGATTTTCAAGATATTTCTCTAAATATACTCTCCCGTCAGAGAAGGCCGTTTCTGCTTCATGGGAGGCGATTTTAAGAATATTTTTTAGTTCCTTTTCATTGCGAACAATCCGCATACCCTTGCCGCCGCCGCCGGCAGCTGCTTTAATAATAATCGGAAATCCGATCTCTTTGGCGTGTTTAACCGCGTCCTCTTCATTCTCTACGGGTTCTTCCGTGCCCGGAATAACCGGAATTTTATTTTTTAGAGCAGTCTGCTTGGCTTTAACCTTATCTCCCAAAAGTGCAATAACATCTGCTTCGGGACCAATAAAGATAATACCCGCTTCTACTACCTCCTTTGCAAAGCTTGGGTTCTCTGCCAAAAAACCGACTCCCGGATGAATGGCATCACATCCTTCTAAAACCGCGGCAGTTATAATATTCCGTGAATTAAGATAACTTTCTTTTGAACTGGGCGGGCCTATACATACGGCTTTGTTAGCAAATCGTAAAGAAAGCGAGTCTTTATCCGCCTGTGAGTAAGCAACGACGGTCTCTATTCCCAACTCTTTACATGTGCGGATAATTCTTATTGCAATTTCGCCTCTGTTTGCAATAAGAAGTTTCTTTATCATATCCTCCGTACCTCAAATAGCGGTGTGTCAAACTCAACCATCTTGCCATTTTCCATCAGTATTTTCACAATCTCACAATCAAACTCCACTTCAAACTCATTCATAAGCTTCATGGCTTCCAATAAACAGAGCGTATCTCCGACTTTAACTTTAGAGCCAACATCTACAAAAGGCGGAGCATCGGGTGCAGGTGCTCTGTAAAAAGTGCCTACGAGAGGGGAAGTAATGATTTCGCTATCGGACTGCTTTTCAAGGATTTGATTGTGTTGTTCCGGTGGTTTTACACCTTCCACATAATGATGTTGCATCGGCATATGAACAGGAGGTTGCATGTGCTGTACGAAAGGCAGTTCTCCTCCTTTCTTGAGAACTACTTCCATATCACCTTGCTTTATACAAATCTCACTTAGTGAGCTTTTTTCAAAACGTTCAAATAACTCAAATATCTCTTTTGTCTCCATTTTAACCTCCTGTATTTATCCACTACACTATAACACGAAGCCTGTTAGAAAACGCCTTGTGAACGTAACATAGAACAGTTCCGCATGTCAATATCGTGCTTTGCGATATTTTCTATCAAGGATCGCTAACTTTCTATTGGAAATGAGAACGGGGAAATATAATCACCATGCTCGGCACGGGCTTTTTCCAGACGTTCCTTCTGGGCAGAGAGGACCTCGAAAAGCAGCTCCGGTGATTTGTCCACTTCAGTACGGTGAAACTCAGAAACACGATCAATCTTTGCGATATTTTCAGGTACTCTCAATGTAAACTGTGCTTCATAATCTTCCCGCGTATAGTTCTTACCCAGCTGCTGCTTAAATATCGTCATAAGCACTTCATATTCAGGAATCAGTCCTGTAGGAGTAATGAGTCCTCCAACCTCACCATGAGCTCGCAGCTCCATCCATTTAACCCAGACATGTTTATCGCGAATACCATTGACGAACTTACCCTGTTTATCACGGAGAAAATAGTTAACCCCAAAGATTAGAGGTTGTTTTTCCAACTTCTTACCAAACTCCAGGTTATTGTTTACGTATTTGCCCAGTGGAATTGCCACAAAATCCTGGATACTCATCAGATTTATTTCAGGGATTCCTTCTTTACCGATAGTGGCGAAGGTTGTTTCGGTTTCCAGTGATGCACCGTAAGCGATAATTCCATGATCCCAATTTAAACTTTGCTGAACAGGGACATAAGCCTTGGCGTCCCTGCCGCCGTACATAATCCCCGCCAGCTCTACGCCATGAGGATTATCAAGCTCCGGATCACAGTTGGGCAAATCCTTGAGGGCTACGGCGTAGCGGGCATTCTTATGCGCACAGGGAATCTCATTACCATTTTTATCCCTTTTGCCTTTATGCCAGGGACCGGAAAAGTTTTCACCGCTTTCCGGCGGTTCTATTCCCATACCAAGCCAGTAGGGTTTTCCGTCTGTGACAAGAACATTGGAAAAGATTACTTCCCCGGGTTTGTTTAATAATTCCCAAATTACCGGATCGTCATCTGCATTGACATTCTGGATAATACCGAAAATCCCCGATTCGGCGTTAGCTGCCATACAGCGGCCGTTAACCGCACGAAAATAGGCAATGTCGTCTCCCAGTATTTTTTCTCCGGGCAGCATAGCAGTTGAGGTCTTTCCGCAGGCACTGGGAAAGGCACCGGCAAAATAGGTCTTACGTCCGTTTTTGCCGTGAACTCCCATTAAAAACATATGCTCGGCAAGCCAACCCTCACGGTCAGCTTTACGTATGCTTAAACGCAGAGCAAGTTTCTTTAAGCCCACAGTATTGCCGGCATACTGAGTGTTTACGCTGTATACCGTGTCGACGCTATAATCAATATAGATTCTTCTTTTAGCTATCTCCGAGCTGACCATACGCTCATCCAGTTTTCCTGCAGAGTGCATGATAGCAAAAAATTGGTTTGCAGATCCAAGCCGTCGGAACTCTTCATAACCTAATCTATAGAGGAGGTTCAAGCTGTGGGAAACATAAAAGGAGTCCGTACATTCAAGGCAGGGGGTACTAAAATCCGAACCAACAGGGCCCAATGTCAAAAAACGAACAATCATTATGCGATCTTTCATTGAATCTTTTAAGAGGTCGCGTACTTCCTCAAGACCGTCATCTCTGGCTATTTGATTGAGCGCTTTGCTTAAGGTCTGATCCCCGGGAACAAGATACTTCGTTACTTCTCTATCGCGGCCCTGATCATGCATGCCGTCAAAGTGTATGGTATGCCCTTGCACTTTAAGCGGTTTCTCCTCTTTTACTGTGGCAGCCATGCGGCGGTTATACTCAACGTCCTCAGGTGAATCGCTGCTGACCCATACCGAGCCGGGATTACATAGTTCGATGGCATCGGCTACGAACGCAAGCACACTCTGATTATTAATAGCCATTAATTTCTTCAAATCTTTCTCATCCAACCTGGATTCCAAAATGTTAATGATATGAGCATCATTCATAATAGTATTCCTTCCTTTTTTTCACAGGATATTTCCGTCAGCTATCGTTACTGCAAGAAGTTCTACTATAAAATTTTATTTTACAATTGACAAGAGTACTAATTCTAAAACAGGTTTTTTTCATTAAAAAATAAAACATGTAGTTTTACTTGTTTTCGAATTTCCCCCCATTGACAAGATCTCTCCGCCCAGTTTATGCTTTTTTTGTGCACAAGCTGGCTGTAGAATTAAATGAAATCTTAAAGAAAACCATAGCTCATACATTGCTTAGCAATTTGGGCAGCTCTATATATTTTCCTAAAGGCGTAATAGCTCAAAGCTCGGAGGCGGAGCAATCCGCCGACCTCTATAATGCAAGTGTGGGAATGGCAACACTTCATAGAAATCCAATGCATTTGGATGCTATAAAAACGCATATTTCCGGTCTTTCTGTAAAAGAAATCTTTGCCTATGCTCCCACAGCGGGAATCCTCGAACTGAGGAAAGTATGGAAAGATATCATGACACAGAAGAATCCTGCTTTAAAGGATATCGCTACCTCGCTTCCAATCGTAACCAGTGGGATTACCCACGCTGTTGCTATGGCAGCAGATCTGTTTGCTGATGAAGGAGATACCGTACTGCTTCCGGAAATGTTTTGGGACAACTATAAGTTACTCTTTGAAGTAAGAAGAAAAGCCCTTCTTATAAACTACCCGTTTTATAAGGGACAAAAGCTAAACTTATCCGCCATGCAGCAGGTACTGGAAACCGTAAAATCTCATAAGCTATTACTTGTACTCAATTTCCCTCACAATCCCACGGGATACTCTCCAACACAAGAGGAAGCTTTCAAGCTTGCAGATATTCTTTTACACTCTGCTCAGAACGGGAAACAGATAGCTGTAATAATCGATGATGCTTATTTTGGGCTCTTTTATGAACAAACTACCTTCAAACAGTCTTTGTTTGGCTTACTCGGCGGACTGCATAAAAACATTTTAGCCATAAAAGCGGATGGTGCCACAAAAGAGGACCTCTGCTGGGGTTTGCGCATAGGGTTCATAACCTTTGCCGCCAAATCATTACAGCAAGATCATTATACTGCTTTGGAGAAAAAGGTTATGGGAGCACTGCGCTCCTCGATATCCAGCTGCTGCAGGTTGTCTCAAAGCTTACTCTTTAAAGCACTGCAGTCATCCCGCTACCAGGAAGAAAAAGACAATATTTTTTCACTCCTAAAAGAGCGCTATCTTGCCGTAAAAAGAATCCTTAAAGCTAGGGCCTGCCGATTCTTAACACCATTGCCCTTTAATTCGGGTTATTTCCTTACTTTCGCATGTCATGATATTAACGCAGAACAACTTCGCGTACATTTACTTTCGAAACTGGGTATTGGCACCATTGCAATTTCCCCGCGTTTACTGCGTGTTGCCTACTCAAGTCTCAACACTGAAAATATAACCGGTTTTTTTAAAGAACTGTGGTCTGCAGCAGCGGATATCGCACAAAAAATAAAAAGGAATACAAGATGATTTTTGATTATGTGCTGCAAAATGGCAAACTTTTATATCCTGAAAAAACTAAGACAGCCTCTCTCGGAATTAAAGATGGTAAGATAACTGTTCTCTCTTCCGCAAAGGGTAAACAAGCAAAAGAGTATATTAATGCCGAAGGATGTTATATCCTCCCCGGGCTGGTAGATGCTCATACTCATCCGGTATATACGGATGATCTGGAGCACATTGCGTGCACGGCAGCTTTCGGCGGTATAACAACAATGATTCATTATATTAGCATAAAAACCGGTCAAAAACCGCTGCCGGTACTTAAAACCGCGATTACCAAGGGAGAAAAAACATCGGCGCTTGACTTTGCTTTACATGCCGCTTTGTGTGATGTAGAAGGGCAAGCATCTCAAATACCCGAAGCCATTCGTCTGGGGATAAGCTCTTTTAAGATGTTTACGGCTTATAAAAAGCAAAACATGATGACCGATGATTACGCTCTAGCCAAGGCTATGGATATTATCGCATCCCATAAAGGAATCGCCTCTATACATGCGGAAAACGGTCTGGTAATTGATTATTTGGAAGAGAAGGTTCGTTCTTCGCATAAAAATATGTGCACACATTTTTTAAACACCAGTCCTTCACTTCTCGATAGAGAAGCAATTTTCAGAGTACTGTCTATTGCCGCGCTCTTTAACTGCCCTGTTTATATTCCGCATGTATCGTCTGAAAAAGCACTGGAAGCATTTAAAATCTCCTATTCGGGGGGCATCAAAGTATATAATGAAACTTGTCCTCACTATTTAGTCTTTACCTGGAAGGAATTACAGAAACAGGGTCCTCTGGGCAAAATCCGGCCGCCTGTTAAAAATCCGGAAGATAGAGAAGCTCTTTGGAACGCAATAGGTTCAGGCCTTATACATACTATTGGCAGCGATCATGCTCCTAAGGCAAAAAAAATTACGGATGATTTCGATTCGAGTCCTTACGGTGCACCGGGTATTGAAACTATCCTGCCCCTGCTTTGGGAGATGGGTGTTAATAAAAAAAAGATAAGTCCCAATAAAATTGTAGAACTTACATCAGAAAATCCCGCCAAAATATTCGGACTAAATCCTGCCAAGGGCAGACTTGAAAACGGAGCTGATGCTGATCTCGTGCTGTTTAATCCCAATCGTAAATGGACCATAAGCAAGAAAAACCAACATTCAAATGCCCGGTATACGCTTTATGAAGGTATGGAATGTACCGGCAAAGTGGAAAAGGTCTTTACCAGGGGTAAACTCATTGTTGATAACGACACATATTTGGGTGAACCCGGCTGGGGAAGATTTTTAAAAACACGTATTGATCGTCACAGTCTTAACAGGTAGTTACAAATTATTTTTTGACAGGATTAACAGGATATAAAATTAGATTCTATAAAAAATAATCATAAAAATCCTGTAAATCCTGTCTGCTCCCTGCTTTTTTACATAGTCTGCAAGAACTCGAAGAAACAGAATAAATTATCCGTGAAATCTGTGGTTTTATTTTTGTAATTTTTTGGTAGCCAAATGCGCCTGTCTGGTCGCTTCGGGCAGACGATAGCGTGTACAACAAGCTAATACTACTTTTATTGCTCTATTCAGAGAAATTTTATGCCCGATTGAAATATACAGCGGCTTTGTATTTTCCTTTGTTCTCAAGACAGCACCTACAACTTCCTTGCCTTCATAAAGCAGTGTAAAAGCACCCTTAAGATTTTCAGGCTCACTCGCTTCTCCTATTAATTTGGATTTCGCGCAGCCGATAGCCGGAATGTCAAATACAAGGCCTAAATGTGAGGCCAATCCCATACGCCGCGGGTGCGCTAATCCCTGACCGTCGGCAATAACCAGATCCGGTGTTATTGTGAGTTTTTCCAATGCAGGAATAAGCGCAGGGATCTCGCGGAAGGAGAGCAATCCCGGTATATATGGCATTGTAGCTTCTGAAATGATAAATGACTGTTCGAGTATTTTAAGTCCGGGAAAACTAAAAATAACGGCGGCAGCATAGGCAATATTTTGCTTAAAACCTACATCCACACCGCAGAGAGTAGTAATTTTAACAACACAGTCCTGCATTTTTATATGTTTTGCTAATTCATTTTGAATCTTTACAGCTTGTTTGAGTGTGATCTGCCACTTATGAAGTCTCAGTGCCTTCATTGCTAATAGAGAGTTATAACTCACTCAACCAGATTTTCGGATCAAGTTCTATTATCTCCGAAGCTTCGTCCTTCTTTAAGTAAACTCTTTCAATTCCGACGTTGATAATAAAACGCTTGCACAGGATGCAAACCTGGGTATGACCGAACACATACAGCGAACTCCCTACACAATTGTCTTCTCCTGCCTGAATAATTGCATTTTGTTCGGCATGGATACTGCGGCAGGTTTCATAGCACGTACCGCTTGGAATATTATGCTCGATTCGATAACACTGCTTGCGCGACAGACAGGATTCCACACCAGCCGGTGTATTGTTATACCCGGTGCCCCTTACTTTGTTTCTTTTGTTTACGATGATAGCTCCGACTTGAGAGCGGATGCAGTCACTGCGTTTAGCTGCATGCCTGGCAAAATCCATAAAGTATTCGCGCCATTCCGGACGCTTACGGTTAACATCCATATCTACCTCATACAAAAAATATGAAATCAGAAAAAATTTTCCTGGATTAATATTGCATCTAGTTTATGCAACACATTTTCTATCGTACTATCGTTAATTAACGTGTAATCGGCCATGGCAATCGGCCCCCCTTTTTGAATATTTTCGATTTCCGCATAATCACGCGAAACCGCTTCGTAGCGAGTAAGCGGCCGAACCTTTCTTCGGGAAAGACGCTCATAACGCAGTTCTCTTGGCGTAAATACAGCGAGGATAAACAGGCTGCCATTATATTTTTCTTTTAGAATTTTATATTCAGCAAAACTATAAAGGCCGTCGATCAGGACCTTTTTGCCTTTTTTAATACACTGCTCTATTTTGGATAAGTTCAAAGTGGCATAAGCACCCATGCCGTATTCTTCTCGCAATGCTTCCCTTACTTTACGTTCGTTCTCTTCCGTAACCGCAAGACCGCGTTCTTTTACCGTCTCTATCGTAATTTCACCAAAATATACTTTGGCACACCCCTTTTTTACTAAATAGTCTCCTGCCACACTTTTACCTGAACCGCAGAGACCGACTATAGCGATTATCTTTTTCTCATTTACCATGCCCTATCATACTGAAGCATACGGAAGCGTGTCAATGCTTACTTGTGGATTACAAACAGCATTCCCTCAAATTCATCGGTTTTCAAGTACACCGTCTCACCGACTTTATAAACTGAAATAGCATTACCATTTTTAAATTGCAGGGTTTTGGTTGCTTCTGAGTCCCAGGTAAAGGTATTGCTATCCAGACCAGGAAAATATTCAGCAAGATCTATTTCAATAAAATCATCACCGGAAGGATTATATATTTTAAACTTAAGATTATGGGTTTGATCTCTTTCTATAACATAATATTCCTCTCGCGATATTTCTAATCCTTCAATAAAGAAAACAAAACGCTTGCCATCATCCCTGCATTCAAACATTATAGGCTCGATATCAAAATGATTCATATCAATAGCACAAAAATATGCCTCACATTGGTCTTCTGCCTGAACAGGTGAAAAGAGAAGCCCGAGAATAAGAAAGGCATATTTAGTATATTCTACCATTGCCATTTTAGCCTCCTAAATTAAGAATATTTTTTTGACAGGATTTACAGGATTAAATAGGATTTTTCATTGTTTGATAAAATTTCATAATCCCGTTAATCCTGTCAATATTTTAGTACAATATCGATTTTAAAGGCCCGGTATTGCTTTACCCATTACCAAAGCCAATAAAGCCATTCTCACGTACATACCATTCTGCGCCTGTCTAAAATAAGCGGCGCGGGGAAGCTCATCAACACGAGCATCTATTTCATCCACGCGCGGAAGCGGATGCATAATTAACACATCTTTATTATGTTGTAAGACAAGCTCTTTTTTAAGTATAAAGCTTCCCTTCAGGCGTTCGTACCGGCTCTGATCAGGAAAGCGCTCTTTTTGAATGCGTGTCATATATAAAACATCTGCTTGCAGCGCCTCTTCCAAACTCTCTACCTCCCTTATACCTATACCCTTGTTTTTTAAATCCTGTATGATAGCAGCTGGCATTTGCAGGTCTTTTGGCGCACAAAAAACGAATTCCGGTTTAAAGGGAAGCAAGGCATAACTTAGGGAATGCACGGTACGCCCATATTTAAGATCTCCAACCAGAGCTATTTTAAGTGAGTCCAGCTTTCCCAATTCTTTTTTGATTGTATAAAGATCAATTAAGGCCTGAGTAGGATGCTGTCCGTCACCATCCCCTGCATTTATCAGAGGTATGGCTATCTGCCGGCCTATGGTTTCAGCCTGACCCTTACAGGATTGCCTGAGAACTATACAATCTACATAACCGGCTACTACCCTTACCATATCACTCAGCGATTCACCCTTCAAAATTGAAGAACTCTTGGCATCCGCGACACAGATGGTTTTGGCTCCCAACCGTTCTGCTGCAGCCTCAAAAGAGAGTCTCGTGCGTGTGGATGGTTCTAAGAAAAGAAAAGCGATTAAGATATTACTCAAAAGCGGGCAGACACCCTTTTTACTTACAAGTTCTTCCATGCAGGCTGAGGCTTTAAGAATGGTAAGCAGCTCTTGTTTGTTAAGATTTGCTGTGGAGATAATATCTTTATTCATAAAAACTGGAGATTGCATAGCGGCTGCTTTCTATTCAGTAACCAGATAGTGACCCATCTCTTTTAATTCAGGAATCCTTTCGTAAACTGCTTTTTCTCCTTTGTGCATTTTTTTATCAAGATCTACCGTCTTGAGGTAGAGTTCATTCACCATATCCGAGAATACCTTCAAATTTACGGGAAAGTTATTAATAGCCATTTGGGTAAGTATTTTACTTGTATTCTCACCTTCGGGACCATTGGTAAAGACGGTATCCCCTCCACTTGAGAGCAATATGCTTAAGCTGGGTAAAACCTCTTTGCGTGCATGAAAAATAAAGGTAGCGGCAGCGATGATCCTATCGTAGAGTTCATCGAACTGATATCCCTGAACCTTATAATAATTCGCTTTTTCAGAAAGGCTGTCTAATAAATCCCAGGTATTTTGAGATATTTTCATTGTCAATAACGCCTTGCGTATATATCTATTATAAATATTGTTGTTATAGTGTTCCTTAATTTTATCTATTACCTTATATATATCAGGATCTTTCACAATCATATAACTTCCTCCACTTTGAAAATAGCCTTAATAAAGCCTAATATAAACTTCATTCCCTGGTCAAGCGGCAATTCATATTTTGTACATTTCTTTACAATTTATATTAAACCGCTGCCGTTCTGTATTTAAACACCCTCATTAGATTTTTATTTGTGATAAGCAGACCCTTGATACACCTTCCGGGCCAGCATTTCATTTTTAAGTAAAGTATAAAACTGCTGTTTAGCTAAGAAATTTTTAGGAGCCGCTAATCTGGAAGCCGGAGTATCACAGGTTAATCGCAGAATTACCATAGCAGGCGGAAGAAGCGGGAGCGCCCTGATTACATATTCCAAATGTCTTTTACTGGAAGGAACGGTAATCTCCCCGCGTAAATATTGAGTATACATGGTTGTATTATAGGGAATATGCAGATTATGTATCTTAATCCCATCGGGCTTCAAAGAAGCAACTAACTTGATCGTCTCGGTTATCTCTGTTCTTGTTTCACCGGGCAGACCAAAGATGACATGCACGGCAATCTTGAGATTATTGTGCTTAAGCAATTTAAAAGCAGTAATGAAATCCTCTACTGTGTGACCTCGTTTTATCAAATTTAATGTGGAATTGTGAGCGGACTGGAGCCCTAATTCTACCCACACATCACGCTCCTGATTTTTATATGATGCAAGCAAGGCTGCTTTTTCAGCATCAATACAATCGGGTCTTGTGGAAACAACCAGCTCCTTAAACGGTGCCAAACTCAACCCATAATCATATATTGATTTGAGTACCTGAACAGGAGCGAATGTGTTCGAAAAGGCTTGAAAATATAAAATAAAACCTTCCGCCTGATATCTTTGTTTTAAAAAAGAAAGAGCACCGATAATCTGATCATAAAGGGCGGTTGTATTGCCCGTATATGGTGCTTGAGAACCGTATTCATCGCAATAAGTACACCCCGGAGTATCACGTTTATCACCGCGATTGGGACAGGAGAAACCAGCATCAACCGCTACACGGTAGACAGTACACCCATACTTTTTTTTCAAATAGTTACTGTAAATATTAAACGGCCAATCATTACTCTTATATTTAACATCCATAATTAACAATCGAATATCATCACTTAACTTGACAATCATGTGTTTAATGCATAATCTTAATTTCCTATGAAAGTCATATCTGCTATTATAATACTACTCATCGCTTTATGTATATATGGATGCGGAGATTTCGGTTTCAATAATCCGACGATACATTTTTGGACAAATAGAGAAGAGCTCCTGCCCTATATTGAAGAATTCAATAAACAACATGCTCATTTTAAAATTGAACTCAGCTTTTTGCGTACACTTACTGATGAATTTGAAACTCTCCAGAACAAACCCGACCTCATTCTCTGCTCACTGCCCGAAATCCTTATAAATTATAATCATTTTGACTCCTTAGACGGAATATTATCTGATGCGGGGATTGAAAAGGATGATGTATATCAAAACCTTCTCAAACTGGGAGTGTATAATGGTAAGCAGGTTTTTCTTCCGTATTCATTTGATATACCCGTAATCGTATTTACCAAAGATAACAAAGCAGAACTTCCTGATTTCAGTTTAAGTTTAAATGATCTAAAGAAACAGAGTGATACTTTTACTCTATTTCAAGGCAAGCGTCTTGAAGCCTTGGGTTTTTCTCCTCTATGGAACCAGAAGTTTTTATTTTATACAGCTGTTTTGCTTGGCGCTGACTTCAGGGTTACTGCTGATAATATACTCATTTGGGATGAAACCGCACTGAACTCTACTATTGAATACCTCCGCAGCTGGATAAATGATTCGATGGGCGGTTATGCAAGCGAGCGCGAATTTTCTAAAAAATATGTATACGAGCCACCGTACAAGTTAGTACAAGATGATAAATTTGGTTATCGCAGGATTGGTTTCTTTTTTACTACAATAAGCGAATATTATGCGATTCCGCAGGAAAAAAGGAAAAACCTGGAATTCAGATGGCTTCATCATAATGATGGAATTCCGGTAAATGAAAGGATATTAGTTTTTGCGATTCCCTCCGCAGCAAAAAATCCTGACGGTGCTCGTGTATTTCTGAAATGGATTTTTAAGCCGGAAATACAAAAGCACTTGATTAAAATAAACACTCTAGATAATAATGCCTGTTTCGGGATTGCAAACGGTTTCTCAATATTAAAAGACATCAATAAACATTATTTTCCTGATTATTATCCCTCACTTGTGGGTTTTGTACCGCCTGAAGAATTTCTTGTCTTTCCCAATCAACTGCCCGAGGGTTGGGACAAACTGAAGAACGAAATTGTTATGAGCTGGTTATTAGAGGAAATTGCAAAAACCGGTGAAATTTCATCGTTAAAAGAGAAATTTAAATAACAGATGAAAGCGATTCTATAAAAGCAGTCAAAGCGCAGTAATTATCATTTTTATAGGTTTTTTATAAAAAATTAATCATAATTAAGCCTTTTTTATTAAAGAAATGCCTAAAATGAGAATTGTTGTAATTGACAAAGTTTAACTGTTTGATATATTATACAGACTGATAGTATAGAAAATATCTATTTTGGAGGAAGTGATGGCAACTGTTGAGTTAAAGAATATGAGTAAGGTTTTTGAAGGTGGTGTCAAGGCCGTAGATAATTCCACTCTGACAATAAACGACAAAGAGTTTGTTATATTGGTAGGTCCGTCAGGATGTGGCAAAACGACAACACTGCGCATGGTAGCAGGTCTTGAAGATATCACATCGGGAGAGCTGTATATCGACGGCAATAAAATGAATGATGTACCACCCAAAGATAGAGATATTGCTATGGTATTCCAAAACTACGCACTCTATCCCCACATGACGGTTTATGAAAACATGTCTTTTGGTTTAAAAATCCGTAAATATCCCAAAGAGGAGATTCAAACCAGAGTACATGAAGCTGCACAGATCCTTAATATTGAGGAATTGCTAAACCGTAAACCGAGGGCGCTCTCCGGTGGTCAGAGACAACGAGTAGCTGTCGGCCGTGCAATCGTAAGAAAACCTAAGGTGTTTTTATTTGATGAGCCGCTTTCAAATCTTGATGCAAAACTTCGGGTACAGATGAGAGCTGAAATTTCATCCCTCCATACCCGGCTTCAGGCAACAATGCTGTATGTTACTCATGATCAGGTTGAAGCTATGACCATGGGTGATAGAATCGTCGTAATGCGCGATGGTATTACACAACAGATTGGTACACCACTAGATATGTATAATAATCCAAACAACAGGTTTGTAGCCGGTTTTATCGGCTCACCACCAATGAATATTATGACCGCTGAAGTAAAAGAAAAGGGTGCTAAGATCATAACAGACGAAGGAGATTTCCAAATTGCCTTTAGCGGTGAAGCAGCAGAGCTCCTGCGGCCATACCTCGGTAAAAACGTGCTTTTCGGGATCCGGCCGGAGGATTTGGTATACACAGCGACTCCCGAAAAACAAAATAATATATGTACAACCATTGAGGTTGTAGAACCCCTAGGTTCAGAAATACACCTCTATGTAAGTACAAAAACCCACCAACTCATTGTCCGCGTTCCTCCAAGAGTGGATTTTACCGTCGGTAAAGAAGCCAATTTTATACCGGATTGCAATAAGGTAAAATTCTTTGATGTGGACACAGAAGAAGCAATAAAATAATATTGATTGTTTTTTATAAAAAAAAGGCTGCCTGTTAAAAGGCAGCCTTTTTTTATCCAAACTGTTCTTTATGTTATAATCAATTAAAATGAAGTATCGACCAGATCTACGGGGAAGTGGCCCTCATTTCTCTTTGCAAACAGCTTAAACAGGTACTTAAGCTTGGCGATCATGGCAATAATATCCGCCTTTTTATTACCAAACTCTTCAAAGAATTGTCCGGCCGTCAATCCCGGTTTGATCTCACCCTTTCCATACCCCTGCTTATAATAGTGCTCCAGCTCCATCAATCTGAAGAAAGCTCTTTCGAAGAGAAAGAGATTTCGTTTTAATCTGAATAGTAGACCGATCATTTGTTTCTTCTCTTTCATTACCTCTATCTTTGAACCCATCGTGCCTTGTTTATCTTCTTCAATCCATTTTTCAATTATATCTTTCTTTTTTAAGAGCTCAGTATATGTTTCCACGATATTGTGGTATGACTCAAGGAAGATTTTGGCAAAAAACTTGGTAGCGCGCAAGGCATTGGCTTTAAATACTTCCATTCTGTTCTTAACCCAGCGCTTCTTGTATTCCTCCAGCTCATTCACGTCCACATTCGCGGCTTTAAAGCTCTCACCGGGAATTTTTTCCACAACTTTGCCCGGCTCGGAGTAAAGAACCTTTCCATCTTCATCGGTACAACTTACTTTTCCTTCATTACAGGTAATAAGCAGATCGTCATTAGGAGTCGTAGACACTTTAAAATCGGTCCCGCGAACTCCCATTACGGTTGTTCTTGTTCTGGCCTGAACCTCCGTATTGCTTGCAAGGGTGTCAACTTTAACAGCTAAAGACCCTGTAACTATTTCTAAAGATGTGGCATCCTTACCGTTTTTCAGTTTGCTTAATTCAATATAAAATGAGGAATTGTTGGAAACCGTAACCGAAACTTCCTGTCCCTGCTGTGTTCGCAAAAGCAGTTCGGCTTGCCCGTTCGATCCTGTTTTGACAAAATCATAATTACCAAGCTCAAAGCCGATATAAAGACTGGAAGCATCATATTCTTTTCCATTCCTTGTTACAGATACATCTCCATCCAAAAAAACGATCTCTCCATCAGCAGCTGCTTGTATGATGGAAATAACTAAAAAAACAAAAACAATACATGCCTTTGCAAAAAATCTATTTTGCATTATTTCGCCTCCATATGTTACTCTCATTATCTTATTTTCTTTACATTAGTAAATATAGCACACAATTCAGCTATTTTTCCAGGTAATTTACCAAAAACATTATGCCAGATACCCGTACTCTCCATACACATATACAGCGGAATCCTCCCGATTCCCATAATCCACTCCTTCATTAACATATAGACACGGCTTCTCACAGGCCACAGATAGCGGTATTTACCGTCCCGGCAGGGAACAAACTCATCATACAGATAATCCCGTTCCTCCATCTGTTCACGAAGGGATTTTGTATACCGCATGGTGCCCAGACTAATCCAGGCAATCTTTCGTGTATTAAAGGCCGAAAGCCTAAGGACCGTCTCTCTATATAATCTCTCCCAATCTTTTATGAGAATAATGGGATCGAAATGAAAAGAAACCAAATATCCCGCCTGCACAGCCTTCCCGGCAGCTGCAAGCCGCTCTTTGAGAGAGCTTGCCCGATTTTCTTCCGAGGCTATGATTTGTTCAGGATTCAAAGAAAATCCGATTACTGCATTACCTTTGGGCTCAAGCTCCAGTAAATGATCGATGAAGTGAGTTTTTGTTTTAAGCTCAAAAAAAACATCCTTACACCCGGCAAGTCCGGTAATGAAATCTTGCGAAAGGCGGAAAAGGGGATCCAAAACTAACGAATCACCCACTTCACCACTACCTATTCTGATCGGTACTCCGGGATTTTGCCGGTGTATGCCGATTATTTTCTTTAAAATATCATCAGTGTTTACATAAACTGTAATCGGCGCAAAATTGAGATATCCCTGCATAATACAATAAGAGCAGTTAAGCATACAGCCCAGGTAGAGATCCACAGTAAGGTAGTTACAACACACATGCCCTTTGGAGCCTGGACATCTGGTCACAGTCTCCCCTTTGGCAGTGGTAATGAATAAAGTACGCTTATTCAAATCCTGTTCAGGGATTTCAGCTTTTGTATTAATTTCTTTTACAGGGACTCCATGGAGTGCCTGCAGAGCTCTCCCGCAAGCTTTATAGTCCAACGCATCTTGAGTTATATAGACAACCTTAAAAAAATTAGTGTAATAATCCAAAGAGTTCATGAATATTTTCTTTTATCCGTACAAGTTTATCAATTTTTTTTTCATATTGTTGTTTATTTTCAAAACAAATACTTAGAGTAAAAGCATTTCCCTCAAAATACGGCGGTTTATGAAGCACGACACCCGAACCGCTCAGGTACTGTTTTTTAAAATCACCCAAGCGCTTCTCCAAACCGGTGAGTTTCGGATAACGCAATTCAATTGCCTTCTTAAAAGGCCGGGTTTGAGAAAAAACTGCTTGTATGAGCTTTACTTTCTGCTGCGATTTCAGTTTGTCTCTCTCTACAATCTCAAATATATAGTGGCAAAAAATCCTGCGCTCCGCATAAGTAAATTTCTTTTCATTGCTCAAAAGCTTCTGAAAAAAAGTTTGCGGAAGCCTGCTTACCCTTTCCGCGGTTTTGGCATCTATAAGCTTTTTATTTAGTAAACTTTTCAGAGCTCCGGGATACCCTATATAACGTTTGGTTTTCTTTAAAAACTCCGGATCGCTGTGGTTTTCAATTAATACTACAATATCATCATTTAAAACGTTGAGGTTATGTTTTTCACAAAATAAAACCATATTTTCCTTCTCCTGCCATGTGTAGGACCCCTTTCTATCTTCAATCAATAAAGCCAGTCTCATAAGCTCATAAGTTCCCAATTCCTGAAAATCTTGGCACATTACCTCTTTAACTCCCAAGTACTGAGCTCGTTTTATAAGCGGGAACCCCCATACCAGCTTCTGTCCTGTAAGCGGAAAAGGCACATACAACTGTTTTATAAGCTGTTCATCGTTTTGCACTTTTTGTGAGATAAAAATATCAAATTCATTATTCCACGAGAGTAGCTGCGCAGGTGTAAAATATTTCATAACTCTATGGTAACAAAGTTTTATACTTTCCGCAATTCTCCTTAGAGGATTGTAACCTGATTTTTTTACAAAAATTTTTTGAAACCACAGATTACACAGATTTCTCAGATTAAGATTACATAGATGAAATAAATATATTAAACATTATCTGTGAAATCGATAAAAATCTGTGTAATCTGTGTTCCTCTTTTATTCAGTTACAGCTGAAAGGCTGTTAAGGGAGGATGTTGTTGATTTCTCTTTTTAAAAATAGTTTATGTGACTTTTTATATTTATTGACGTATAATAGAATGAATTGTTGTAATTGCATATCCGTGGAGGCTATCTCTATGAAAAATCTTTCTAAACAACTTATTATATTATTATTGAGTATGGTTATTTGTTCTTGTCTTACTACACCGGATAATACTGATGAAGATATAAAAGAAACCAAGGCTTTGATTTTGATAATTAACTATCCGTATCAGATCTGGTCTAATGATCCGACAAAGATCCACGTGACACTCCTCAAACCTGATTTTTCTCCTGCGGCAGGTGCTCATGTTGAAGTCAATGAAAAGACAGTTGGCAAAGCCGACAGTAACGGCATATGTATTTTTGATTACACCCCGGGAAGCGCACAATCCCATACTCTCAAAGCACGATTGGTAGAAAAGGGAATTGAATACATTACGAGCAAAAACTTTGCCTGTAACGCACGAACGGTTAGTTTCAAGGCTGAACGTCTTTATATATATACCGACCGTGGAGTTTATAATCCGGGACAGGATATCCTGATTCGTTTCATAGCCTGGCAGTTAAAAAGAGAGTACATGGCTCTTCCGCAGGCAAAAGTACAGCTGTTATTTCAAGATCTCAATGGAAAAATCTTTTCCGGAGAATATGTCGCTACCAATGAGTACGGTATCGGAAGCACTAAGATAAAAACACCTGCTCACATGCCGGAAGGAGAATATGATTTGGTAGTACTTTTTGAGCAGGCCAGAGAGTCGACCCGCTTGCGTATTAAACATTTTGTACCCCCTGTAATTAATATCAAACATAATCTGGTACGGTACTTTACTCCCTCGGAGGAGAGTTTCTCCGTAAAGATCGCCTTAAGCTACTTCTCAGGGGGAAGTCCCGTCAGTTCGCAGGTTGTACTTTCAATACTTACACAGCAAGGTAAAGAAATATTTAAAAAGGAGTATAGTTCAGGGACTCCTGAATTCTCTCTCTCACTAGAAAAGGACGAACTTAAGGCAATTAAAAAAAGATTAGAACCGGAAACAGAAATAAAAATAAAACTGCAAGCCAGTGACAGTTACGGTCAAACTGATGAGCTCATCTGGGATATGTTTTATACCGAAAAGCCGTTCTTTGCCGTATTGGAAATTGACAAAGATGCCTATCCGGAAGCAGAACCTGTGCAGCTGCTTGTTAAAGTAATGGACCTCGACGGACAACCGGCCAAACAGATTCCCCTTACACTGGTAATCGATTCATTGAATATAAACCAGGTGGGAAAAACCGATGAACAGGGTGTTGCATCATTCAGCTTCGTTATGCCCGACAGTCCCGTAACCGCTGTGATAAAAAGTCCCATAATGAGCTCCAATTTGGGACAGAGAGTCATTCCCTTCCAGCAGAAAAAACCTATGCTCTCTAAAGTAAAAGAAACACCTAAGCATGCCGGCATAAAAACAAAAATTTCCGTATATTTTGATCCGGAATATATTCCGGTAGAAAAAGTAGTGCATGTGGATCTGACGGATATATCCGGATCGCTGGTAACTGCCACCACAATCCCCGTAAAGAAAAACGGCAGTAGCTATTCCGCAGAAGGAGAGATCAGCGCGCCCACCTGGGGTACAATGCTGGTTAATCTGTACTGCTGTGCAGTTAAGAAGGAGCAGAGCGAAAAACCTTACTCTCCGGAAACAGTGGGTTTCATAACCGAAGGGCAGCATGTCACCTTCTATCCGGACCGTGAATTGGAAATAACTGTTGAAAATTTCAAACCCTCCTATGCTCCGGGTGCAAAGGTAAGTTTCAACATTACTGTAACGGGAGGTAAAGGAGAAAAGTGTTTGGGAGTATCCTTGGTAGACGGAGCAGTACTCTCTCTGCTTGACCCCTTTATTAAACACCCCTTCCGGCACTTTTATAATCCACAGGCAAAGGTTATTGCCACAGGCGGTGCGGGAGTACTTACCTGGCCCGTAGTCGACCGCAACTGGGGTTATCCCTGGCGTGACATAGCCTACACCAACTGGGGCTGGAAAGACCCGGGGGATTTTATACGTAACGTAGAACATGGATACAAGAACAACGGCGATGAAGCGGCAGCACCAGCGGAAGGTGGCAAAGGAGGAGGCGGTGAAGACTCATATATGGAACAGGAGCAAACAGCACCTGTTCCAACGGGTGAGGAGACCTTGAACGGTGATAAACGAAAGGACGGTGACAACGGAGGAGCCGCAGCCCCAAAAAAAATTATCATCCGCACACGGTTTCCCGAAACATCACTATGGGAACCCTTATTAATTACCAAACAGGGAAAATCAAAAGTTGAGGTAACGCTGCCGCATGAAATTACATCTCAAAAACTGTCTATTATCGCCAGTGATGCGGAAGGCTATTTGGGATTTTTACAGAAAGATATAATCGTCACTCAACCGCTGTTTATCCGCTCACTATTTCCCAAAACACTTATCCAGGGTGATAGAATCAAAGTTCAAAGCCTGGTGCGTAATGTATCGGATTCTGTAATCGCGTGCAGGGTTACCCTGGAAAGTTCCGCTTTTAACATTGAGAATGATACTGCATACGACCTTACTCTCAATCCTGCGGAAAGCCGAGTGGTGGAATGGGAGGTCAGTGCGGCGCGATGCGGAAAGGGAACGTATCGTGTAGCTGTGGAAACAGCTCAGTTTAAAGATATTGAAGAAAAAGAGATCATGGTGCTCCCGGCCGGTGAGCCGGTCATACTTACTTTAAAACAGAATATCACTCATAAAGAGACATTTGAAAAAAAGTTTACAATAAATGAAAAATCCAATTACAGTACAGCCATCCTTAACGTGTCTTTACCCAATGTATTTCCGGCTTTCACGGCTTATTATGCCTTTGATACCGCGCCCTGGTACACCCCATGGGCGGTATCTGCTGCCACGCTGATGAATGCAGCTCTCTTAGAGTATTCGCTAAAAAATAAAGGCTCCCTTAAGTTTTGCGATATGCTTTTGGCCAGATTGAAGCAAGCAGCCGTTCTCCTCTCTTTAAGTCAGCTCTCCAATGGAGCCTGGGGCTTTTACCCCGTAGCCTATAAACAAATCGCGGATCCTCCTCAAGGCAAGGATTATGCGAATCTCTATTACACCGTCTCATGTTTAAGGGCGCTGTGCGAGATTGCCCGTTCCGGGATTCAGGTAAACTCGGATGTAATTTTAAAAGCAGCCCGCTACCTGCTGGCTGAGCGCGATAAAAACGGTTTATGGTCCTCGTTAGGGGCTTATTTTTGGGAAGTTTATAACCAGGAAACGGATTATGCATTGAGTGCGGATATTTTTGAGACCCTCATGTATGCCGTAACTATTTTTCCGGAGCTCAGTGTCGTAGAACCGGAAGTGAAATCTTTAAAGGGAATAATGCTTGATCTGCTCTCCGGAAATCTCACTGAGCCCATGACAATCGCCGCCGCCATACAGGGACTCCTGTATATGAGGGATTATTATAACGACAGCTCTTTAAATCCGATTTTAAAGAAGGGCATCGGCTCCCTTATTACACTTAAGCGCAGAGGATATTGGGAGCCCCATTGGTATCATGCTTATGGCGGCATGGTTGAGCTGAACGCCCGTATTCTTACGCTCTTGGCTGTTTATGATCCGACAGGTTACAAGGCTTATTTACGTGAAGGCATAACCTGGCTGCTATCAACCAGGGAAGCATGGGGGGCCTGGCATAATGAAGTTGGAACAGCCCATGCCATCCGCGCCCTGCTTGTAAGCGGTGTGTTTGCCGAAGAAAGGGCAAGTATTATCACAATAAAGGTGAATAACAAAGAGGTTTCTCGGATAAATATTGATCCAAACGATCCTTTTCTTTCCGCTGCTAAACTCTCATATTTTGAAATTTCACCTTGGCTAAAAGACGGCGACAACTCCGTGCTGGTAACATATAACGGTGCTCTTACCGCTTCGGTTATACTTGAAGTAAAAGAATGGACGGGTATGGCCCCGGAAGGTTCCAATACCGTCGCCATGACAAGAACCGCAGCAACAACAGCTTCCATCGGACAACCCGTAAATGTTAAACTGTCACTCTCAAGCTCCGCTGTTATCCCCTTTGTGCGAGTGGAAGAGGGCATCCCCTCTAACTGTGAAGTGGATATAAAAAGCCTGGAAAATCTTATAACCAAGGCGCTTATCACAGGGTATTCACTGCAAGAAGGAAAACTCTACCTCTTCTTAAGCGGTTTAAAAGACAGAATCGAGTTAAAGTTTACGCTTCTCCCGGTACGATCGGGCAAAAGCCGGCATAGCGGAACAAGTATTATAGACGCATCTCGCGGCAGGCTTATAGCCTATGCTAAAGCATCATCCTTTATCGTAAAGTGAGAATACTTGAATCAACAGAAAAACGCTTGAAATAAGTGTTTTTTCTATATATGTTAAAATGAGATGAAAGAGTACATTATTTAAGTGCATTGCTGTGACTGTTTTTTAAATTCACTGAAATAATGTAATTTTAAAAAAAAGGAGGATATATCAAATGATAAAAAGATTTTACATAGTTGCACTTTGTGTATTTGTTATAAGTTTATTTGCAGCATGTGATAATGGCGAAAAACAGGAACAGGGCGGAACGCCCGATGGAGGAGAGTCTACAATCGAACAAGCGGGTCAACCCGCAGGCAAGATTCCCGAAGGGAAAAAATTGGATGCGGTCTGCACCTATGAAGGTTTATGGCTGCGTAATATGCCCACTAATAAAAATGAATCGGGCTTTAAGTGGGTAGCCGGTCTTAAGCTGGGAGATAAAGTATCTTACTTGGGTGAGACAACCAAATTAGACGGAAAAGACGACGGATGGGACATGATCAAGGTACAAGATCTCAACGGCAATATAGGCTGGATACCGTTTGCCAACTCTGTAGTTGATGCCGTACCGGGAGTGGTAAAATCCACAACCAAGAAATTTGATACTCCTCAACTTACCAGTGATACCGGGAAGAAAATAGATGCCATGACGGTTCTAGGTGTCATTAATAATTCGAGAAAAGCTGATTTCGTTCAGGTTGCCATTTACGGAACTTATCCTTTCTGGGCTGTAGCAGAAGATATTTCAACTTCTATTTATGATGTAGCAATGGCAAGGTTATATACACTTGCTAAAAATCAATATGCAGCGGGGAATATCTCAAAACAAAAATTTTTAGAAAAATTGGATGAGATTAGATCGGATAAATTATTATCCGACTCGATTTTTCTGCCTGCCATCGATGAAGAGTACCAGAAAACATTATTTGAATTGGAATCCGAGCCTGACAGTGGAGGCGAAGAAGAAATCATAGAAGAATCAGGTTAAAATTAATTGATTTTCGTTTAGATTAGGGACTGATTAAAAATTCTCTCACAAAGTCCGCGAAGTAAAATTTAAATATAATTCTTTCAAATTAAATGAAATCTTACTAACCCTGTGAGCTTTCATACTGTGTGAAAACTTTTTTTGACAGGATTTACAGGATAAAAAAAGTGGTTTTATTAAAATTATAAAAATCTTGTTAATCCTGTCTACTCTTTGGCTTTTCACACACTCTGTTTGTGCACTTTGTGAGATATACATTTTTTTATTCAGTTCCCTTTTTTCATAATGCTTTCAAATTGCTTGACAAATTTTTAGTCAATGCGTACGATGGGATTTCGATCAGCAATTCTCATTTTTGCAAATGAGAATTGATTTTTTAGTATATTGGCGATAGCGATTCTCATTTTGTACGATTATATTAGCACTTTAATACGTTTTTTTATATAATAACACTTACATTGTACAAAATGAGAATCACTAGATTTCATTAAGGGGGATTAACAATGCTTTCTAACGGAAATAACTGTGGTATAGCACTCGTGGGATGCGGTACTGTGGGTAGTGCTGTGGCAAAGTTATTATTGGACGAGCAGTCATTTTTACAAACCAAATGCGTTCCGAAGCTTATGCTTCGCTCTCTTGTAGATGTTGATTTCACAAAAGCAGAGCAGACCGGTTTGGATAAATCACTCTATGAAACCGACTACAAAAAGATAATCGCGGATGAAAACATACAGATTATCGTGGAGCTGGTAGGAGGTACAACTACAGCAAAACAAGTTATAGAAAAGGCCCTTGCGGCTCATAAACACGTGGTAACTGCTAATAAAGCACTGCTGGCGCATCACGGTAACGAACTGCTCGCGCTGGCCAGAAAGAATGGTGTTTGTATTTGTTTTGAGGCAAGCTGCGCCGGAGGAATACCCATTATCAGAGCTTTATACGACGGCCTGATCGCCAATCGTATTGATGCCTTATTCGGAATTGTAAACGGCACATGTAACTATATTCTCACCTCAATGACAGGAGAAGGTAAAAGTTATCATGAAGCGCTAAAAGAAGCTCAAGGCAAGGGTTTTGCCGAAGCAGATCCTACCTTGGATGTAAGCGGTGAGGATTCGGCGCATAAGCTGGCCATTCTTGCGGCATTGGCTTTCAGTCAAAAAATAAATTTCGAAGCCATCCAGCTTCAGGGTATCGACACTTTACAACTTTGTGACGTAGCATACGGCCAGGAGCTCGGTTATGTAATCAAACTGCTGGCTATAGCAAAACGAGAAAAGGACGGGATAACCTTAAGTGTTAAACCTGCTTTTATTTCAAAAGCACACCCATTAGCATGGGTAGGAGGTCCATTTAATGCCGTAAGTGTCTACAGCCATAAAATAGGTCATACTATGTACTATGGCAGAGGAGCCGGAGCTGAGCCCACGGCTTCTGCTGTGGTAGCAGATGTTATCGATGTTGCCTTGGGTACTGCATTGTTGAAATTCAATAACTTAAAGATATGGCCTGATCTTAACAAGGGGGTTCATCCCCTGCCTGTAAAGGAGTGTAACAGCCGCTTCTATATCCGTGTCATGGCTTTGGATAAACCCGGGGTGCTGGCAAAAATAGCATCTGTATTGGGAAAATATAATATTAGTATTAATTCAGTTTTACAGAAGGAAGTCTCAAATAACGTCCAAGATCAAAGAGGGGTTCCGGTAGTTATTACCACCCATAATGCACCGGAGAGTAATGTCAGCAAAGCACTCAAAGAAACAGACGCTCTTGAGGTTATAACAGACAGGAGTGTATGCATAAGAATTATTAACGAACATGAAGAATACTCGAGACAGAGCAGCTGGTAAATATTTTGAAACCACAGATTCCACAGATCATAAGGATGTCATGCTATGAAATATATTATTATAATAATTGACGGAGCGGCGGATAATCCGCTGCCTGTTTTACAAAACAAGACACCGCTTGAAGCCGCAGATATTCCCACTCTGGACTGGATGGCAGCTCACGGCATTATGGGCACTGCTCATATGGTACCGGAGGGTTTACCTTTAGGTTCGGATGTGGCCATTATGTCCTTACTGGGTTACGATCCCAAAGCCTACTATACAGGTCGTGCACCGATCGAAGCCGTGGCTCAGGGTCTCAAGCTTAATGAGCGTCAATGGGTTTTTCGCTGCAACCTGGTCACTATAGAAAATAATATCATGAAAGATCACTCCGCTTCAAATATAAGCTCTGAAAAAGCCAAAGAGCTGATAAATCTGCTTAATGCTCAATGCCCGTTTCAAGACATCCGCTTTTTTTCTGGTGTGAGTTATCGGAATCTCATGACTGTAAATCGTGAGGTATCAGTGGTGACTACACCCCCCCATGATATTTTGGAGAAAGACATTTCCGGGTTTTTACCCAAAGGCCGTGATGCTGATAAGCTATGTGAGCTGATAAACTGGAGCAATAAGATACTTACCTGCGAGAACAATCACCGTGCAACTCATATCTGGTTGTGGGGTGAGGGTAAACAACCCACCCTACCCCGGTTCTATGATCGTTTTCAGCTAAAAGGCGCAGTGATAACGGCTGTGGATCTGGTTCGGGGCCTGGCAAAACTTATCGGCTGGGATACTCTGCCTGTTGAAGGTGCTACAGGTGATTTTTCTACCAACTACCGGGGCAAAGGCCTTAAAGCAATACAGGGACTTGCCGATTACGATCTTATCTGCGTTCATATTGAAGCTACGGACGAAGCAGGACACAAAGGTGATGCTCTGGAAAAAAAGCAAGCCTTGGAAAAGATCGATGCCAATATTGTAAAACCGATCATGGACCATTTATTAAAACATGAACAAGAATGGAGTGTATTGGTACTGCCGGATCATCCCACCCCCTGTGCCATAAGAACTCATACAGCGGACCCGGTACCATTTGTACTGTTATCAAATTCATACGGAGAGAAAAGTCAAGCTATTACATTTAACGAAAAAAACGCAAGCCTTCAAAAGCTCACTGAAAGCTGCGGCTACAATCTCATGCAAGATTTTATTCGGGGAAATTTACACAGCCGTTAAAGTATTTTATTCTCTTAAGATTATTCTTCTATATATCACAGCAACAATATAAGGATTCCCTAAACTATTGACAGACATGAGTCGATTATGTTAGTATAACAAACTGAGCAGTAGAAGTGGAGGTAACGATGGCAGACGGGAATACATCCAAAGTCTTGGAAGACGTTTTTGCGGATAAAGTCTACTGCGCAAATTGTATCCACTGCAAACTTATTAAAGTAGCAGTTGGGGACGGAAGCCAGTATTACCTCAGAGTACGCTGTGATGCGGGTAAATGGAAAAAAAAGCTTGGAGAAGAAAAGTTTTATAAATATTTTACAGTAGCCAGACGGAGTTACGAGAATTGTGAAAGTTATGAACCAATGGGTGAAGTTAGAGAATTCCTTAAAGAACTCAAAAAGTGTCTTCCGATCAAAGATGAAATCTACAACCATTAGAAGCAGTATCTTGATATGCATAACCATACTCTGCGCATTGAGCGTCCTCTTCACAGCATGTGAAAGTTGTGCTCTTGTTATCGACGAGGAAATGACACCCAACAAATACTTCAATCAAGCTCAGAATGCTTCTAATAGAGGCTGTTATGAAACTGCTATTGCTTACTACCAAAAATTTTTAGAAGCCTATCCCAACAATATTGAGAAAGGTGTATGGGCCGAATACAGAATCGCATTCCTCCACCACAAAAAGGGGAATGATGAACTATCCCTTGAATTACTAAACGCTTTACTCATGCGCTATGAGTCCGATACCTCCGGCACCTTACCGGCAGCTCCGAAAACCTTAGCGCAAAAAGTTAAGATTAATATAGAAAAAAAATTGCAGCAGTAATCATCTATTGAGGAAGAATAATGGTATGGATAATAATACTCATCTTTTCCGCGTCTTGAAAGACCATGTCTGCTGTTACGTTTCCCCGCGGCCTGGGATGCGGAGGAGCATCTCCAATTAAAATTATCAACCTATGCTCTGCTTGCCACGGATATTTATGGATAGCTTCATAAAGCGCTTCATATACAGCTTCGGGAGTATCTGTTCCTCCGTGCACACGAGCGCTGTTTATTGTTTTTTGGATTTTTTTAATATCGTCTGAAAATGAAAAGGTTTTTATCATATACAGTTCAAAGTAATCTCTGTAGTAAAGAATGCCGACCCGGATCGGTTTGAACTGATTAAAATATTCAGACACAACTCTCACCAACCCTTTTTTTACAAACTCAATATCATTTTCCATGCTTTTAGTAGTATCAATTGCCAGTACCAGATCCAGACCGCCCTCCGGTACGCTTTGCAATATCTGTTCTATCTTTTCAAGCACATCATCCTCTCCAAGCGAAACAAGAGCCTGCCCTTTTCCATTTCGCGCTATTGTTCTTAACTCTTCAAGTGCCTCGGGTATATAAGCCTCTTCTTTCGGTCCTTCAAACGGTTTTTGTACAATTTTCATCTCAAAAGGATTATCAAAGTAAGCTCCGGAGTAATCAGCATAAGCTTTTGCAAAACAACGAATATTTAAAAAAGTACCGTTCACTATCTGGATCTCACCCATTCTCGACCAGGAATAACCGTAGATGACCACAAAGGGAATATAGATATGAAATGCCCGGCCGAACTGAGGGTGCGGTTCGGGTGTTGAGTCGACAAGCGAATATATCCCCTTTGTGATATCTAAAAATTCTCCGTTCAATATCCGCTGCTCATTACCATTTATTTCATTATACTTGGGATTACGCAGCGAGTAGGAGTGTAATCTCTTTTGCGGATCTGCTGAAGATTCTGTTAACAACACGGAGGAGATATCCTGTTTTTTGCGAATCCAAAGATGATAACCGCCCTGGCTGGACTGTTCAATAATGATATCTGAGGGGTCCAAATGCAGATCAGCCTGCCCCATAACTGTGTGTGTACAAAAAATCAAAAAAACTGTAAAAATCAACGTTTTTTTCATAGTACATTGTTATAATCGGTTAACAAATGTGGAGCTCTGAGCTAAAACTTATTCAACGGTTACACTCTTGGCAAGGTTACGCGGTTGATCAACATCCCTTCCCAACTCCACTGCACAGTAGTAAGCAAAAAGCTGCAGCGGCACTACCATAACAAAGGGATTGAAAATTCCCGGGAGTTTGGGAACTTCAAAGAAATCATCGACTATTGATTTAATCTCCTCATCATTTTCATTGCAGAACGCGATTACCAGACCTTTACGTGCTTTTACTTCCTTAATATTGGAGATAACCTTTTGTCTCAATCTGTCCTCCGGAACCAAAAAAACACTGGGTGTCTCCTCATTTATCAAAGCAATGGGGCCATGCTTGATCTCCGCCGCGCTATAGCCTTCGGCATGGATATACGAGATTTCCTTTAATTTTAAAGCTCCCTCCAGTGCCACAGGATAGTTAATGCCTCGGCCTAAAAAGAGGAAATCTTTATAATGCGCATAGCGCTTAGCCATGTCTTTTAATTGCGCAGCTTTGTCTAATACTATTTTTATCTTATCGGGAATAGCCTGTATGTTTTTCAAATACCACTCTCCGGATTCGAAGGACATATGCCGCATACGGGCAATGATAAGGTTAAAAAGATAAAAAGCGGTAATCTGCGAAGTAAAGGCTTTTGTCGAAGCAACAGCAATTTCAGGTCCGGAATGAATATACACACCACCATCCGATTCCCTTGCAATCGTTGAGCCGACGACATTGCATATACCCAATACCGTAGCACCCTTGCGCTGTAGTTCCCGCATGGCGTAGAGTGTATCGGCGGTTTCACCCGACTGCGAAACTGCAAAATAGAGCGTGTTGCGTTCTACCAGCGGATTACGGTATCTGACCTCAGAAGCCAACTCGGCACTACAGGGAATACGCGCTACAGATTCCATCAGATACGCTGCTACCAGCCCTGCATGAAAAGAGGTACCGGCGGCAATTATTTTTATACGCTCAATATTCAAAAGCTCTTTAGTGGTTAGATTTAATCCGCCTAACTTCGCGGTTGCCTGCTCACTCTCGGTCCTGCCACTGTAAGCCCTGGTAATGGATTCCGGCTGCTCGAATATCTCTTTTGCCATGAAATGAGCAAATTTACCCTTTTCTATCTGTTGTAGTTCCCAGGTAATCTTATCGATTTTCTTATTTATGGGACGGTCTTTTAAATCCGTTATAGTATAGCTGTCGCATGTAATAGAAACCACTTCACCGTCTTCCACATATACCACCTGTTTTGTATGAGCTAAAATGGCCGTTACATCGGAAGCTAAAAACATCTCTTTCTCACCTATCCCTACAACCAGGGGAGATCCATTACGTGCACCTACAATTTTAAACGGTTCATCTATGTGCATACATACGATCCCGTAGGTGCCTTCAAGCAGAAGCAGCGATTCTTTGACAGCCTGCTCTAAATTACCTTTATAATTTTGAGCAATGAGGTGGACTATTACTTCCGAATCTGTTTCCGATTTAAATTGAACTCCTTCGGATTCCAATTTAGCCTTGAGCACGGTAAAGTTTTCGATAATACCGTTATGAGCAATCGCGATTTTTTCACTCATATCTGTGTGAGGATGAGCATTAGTATCCGTCACTCCGCCGTGTGTTGCCCAGCGTGTATGTCCGATACCGAAATTACCTTGTAGATTTTTCGGCACGATATTCTTTAAATCCTTTATCTTTCCCTTCTTTTTCACTATTGTCAAAGAACCGTTATTCCCAATACAAATACCTGCCGAATCATACCCACGGTATTCGAGCCTTTTCAAGCCGTCCAGAAGAATCTGAGCAGCAGGTTTCGGACCGCAATAGCCAATTATTCCACACATATCTTATTACCATTCCTCTCTTATTTTTAAACATTTGTCAACATTTCTATAATAACAAAACTGACAGTTTCATCACTAGTATACTAGTGAATGATTATAAATTTCAATTACTATAAAAAAATGTAAGTATTTTGAATTTTTGACGGCTTTTTTGTTGTATTCATATCCGTTCGGTAATTGCATAGAGTTTACTCTCGTTGTGTAAAATTATTTGATCACCCAAAATGTGAACTATTCCCTGTTTTTTAAACTCATTTATTATTTCAGTTACCCTTTGTTTGGGCAGATCAAGATCCATACTTATCTCCTCGAGCGTTTTATCATAAACAAGAGTATCCACCTCTGCTCCTTGTCCTTTGTATGCGTAATAAAGACTTAAGGCAATAAGACCTTTGTCATAACGGGGTACCAGATGCTGCAGCTTTAGATTGGCATTATGCAGACGCCTGCATAGTTTATCGATGATGTTTAACGCGATCTGTGCATTTTTCTTTATTAAATCAATAAAGCCGCTGCGGTCGAATTCCAGCACCTCTACTGTAGTAAGTGTTATAACTGTGGCAGTACGCTTAATGCATGTTACCAGCGCCATCTCACCAAAAAACTCTCCTTTGCCCAATACTGCCAGAATATGTTCTTTTCCTCCTATATGTTTAGTAATCTTTACCTTGCCCTGTTGAATAATATACATGGTATCACCGGCATCGCCTTCTTTGCAGACCGTCTCGCCCGCTTTTAAAGTTCTGCCGAAGTTTTCAAAAATTAAAGATTTTTCTCCCATCATGAACTCCTTTTATCTCATATATCCAATAAATTATTATAAAACCAATTTTTTTTTTATATCAAGAAAGCAAAAACATAACAAGAGGTGTAATAAGTAATGAAAACACTATGTACTAATAAAATACAAGGAGGATATTATGAAAAAAATACATTTACTTTTCTTGGGTTACATATTTTTTCTGTTTCCGGCTTGTGGTCCGGTTTCAGATCTTGGTATGGGAGGGGAAATAGATATCTGCCCGCCTCAATTTGTCTGTATCAAAGCAATCGCCGCCTGTAAAATTGAAATCATTTTTGATGAAAGCGCAAGTTTAGAAACGGAGACACTTCACATCTCTCCCTTTCTTGATATTACAGACATTACAGCTGAGATAACTTCGGTTATAATCCACACCGAAGTTATGACAGCCGGCGAGAAATACACATTAGCGGCCACGGCGAGCGATCAGGGGAGTAATTCACTTTCCTTTGCCGCAGTTTTCTACGGATTTAATCCGGCTAAACCGCTGGTCATCATTAATGAGTTTACTACTCAGGGGTCAAAAACCCACCCTGATCTTGTAGAGTTAAAAGTACTTTCGGATGGCAATATGGGTGGATTAACCTTTTATCAAGGTGTGCGTACAAATTGGAGCGACCGATTAGTATTTCCTGCTTTCGAAGTTAAACAGGGAGATTTTATTCTTCTTCATTTCAAACCGGAGAATATTCCTTTAGAGAGAGACGAAATCATAAATAAAACAGAATCGGCAGGTCTTGACGCTTCAGCCCTAGCATATGATTTTTGGGTAAAAGATGGAAAAGGCATTTCGGGAAACAATGGCGTGCTTTCACTCTATGATCAGCCGTATGGAGAAATCATAGACGGTGTATTTTACAGTAATCGTACATCGGATTCAGATGAATTGTACCAGGGATTCGGCAGTACCAGCACTAAGGAACGCGCTTTCGAACTTTTCACAGCAGAAGCTTGGACCAGTTCCTCTGCATACATCTGCCCGGAGGATGGTATAAATCCCGATTTATCAAGCGCCACACGCTCTCTGTGTAGAATCAGTACGGCAGCAGATACGGACTCTAAAAACGATTGGCATATAGTACCCACACGCAAGGCGAGCTTCGGAGAGGAAAATTGTGATGATGTGCATACTCCCTAGAGATGCTGCCCCAACAGTCCGTCGATAACAGGTCTGGGAACCGCTCCCACTTTTTTATCAACAATCTCTCCACCCTTAAAAACAAGCAGCGTGGGAATACTTACAATATTATGCTGGGAAGCTAATTCCTGTTCTTCATCAACATTAATTTTAGCAATCTTAACTTTCCCGCTGAAATCTTCCGCTACCTTTTCCAAGACAGGATCCATCATTTTGCAGGGCATACACCAGGCTGCCCCGAAATCAACCAACACAGGTACACTTGAATCTAATACTTCCTGCTTAAAATTATCTTTTGTTACTTGTATTTCAGATCCCACTATAATCCTCCTTAATATTTCTTTTTAAATTCTTTTAAACGAAAATCATCGATTACATTTGTAACATAATGAAGTATATTTTCTAATTTATCGCTATTTTCCCTGGCCATGGTATTATTTTTTTCTTTTACCGTCTCAATAACATTAACGATATCATGAAGAAGGAAAGCTGTTTCCAGTATATAATTTTTCTCTTCTTTGTCTACCATTGAATAATCTCTCGGAAAATGATTGAGCCTCGTTACATAGCGTTCCAGTTTGGGGGGTATCCCTTCTTTACCACTTCCTCCTAATTCATGCAGCTGCGTCTCTAAGTTCATCATGGTCTTGGTATTTAAAGAATAACTCGTGTTTTTTAGTGCAGGATAAAGATTGGGCCAGTGCTCCTGCTCCAGAGTATTCAGGGCGCCAAACAGCCTGCGTATCTCTTCGTTAGCGTCTCTATGAAAATTAATATCATTATACTTTTGGATTTTTCTTTTATTGTCTTCAAAGATTTTATCGGCGATACTCTTTTCTTTTACTTTGCTGTTCTTTATCTCTTTATGAAGATATTTCTCTTCAGCTCGTTTTATAAGCTCTTCAATCGCACTAATTTCTGCCAGCAGAAAACTCGAGATGTCTACATTATTCTTAAGTGCCGTAATATAGCGTTTTTCAAACTCGCGTTTATAGAAAAGCGATTTGAAAAATTTATAATGGTACTCATCATATTTCTTTCTTATCTTTGCAACTACATCTGTAATCTCCGTAGGAGTAAGCTTTTTTATCTTCGCCATACTACTATTTATAGGTGGAAATGCCTTTGTCTGTCAATAAACTGATTAAAACAAAATATAAATCCATCTTACTGCTGTAAATTTCGAAACTATTCAGAACTAATGAGCTTCTTGCAAAAATAACATTTTTGCAAGAAGCTCCTAAAATGGAAATTGCTAAATTATTATGGTATAAAAAATTAGTATTTTACTAACTTAATATATTTTGAGTTTTGCAATTTCCTCTAATAAAATAGTATTTATTATTTAACAGAATTTACAGGATTATATTTAAAACGTATTGAATTTTACCTAAAAATCCTGTTAATCCTGTCTAAAATAATAGCTGAATAGCAACTAAAAATTTTAGAAGAGAAATCAACTGCCCGACAACTCTTTCATTTTTACAAGCACTGCATCACAATAACTATCATCCTGCAGATGAGTTTGAATTTCTCTTACAAATGCCGAGCCCACTATTACCGCGTGGACGAACGGAGAGAGTTTTTCAATCTGCGCCCTGGCTGAAATACCGAATCCCGCCAATACCTCAAACCCAAAAGAGCTGCATCTGTTTAAGAACTCTATATTTTCCTCTGCGATCTCGGTAAAGGCACCTGTTATACCCTTTCTCAGTGCGGTATATAAATAATGTGTACCAAGAGCAGCTATTCCTTTCAGGCGCTCGTTACTGATTGTAGGTGCTACTACAGGTATCACATCAAGCTGCATAGCTCGTGCTTCTGCATACAGACCTTCATCCGTATCAAAAGGAAGATCAGGCACAATAAGTCCTTTAGCACCGGCATTTTGGGTATCGGATAAAAATTTATGAATGCCGCGAGTGTATACTAAACTACAATAACTCATAATAAACACAGGGATTTCTGTAGTTTCAGTAATCTGCTTTACCAGCTCAAATCCCTTTTCTACTTTAAATCCGCTCATCAAAGCCCTAGTACATGCTTCCTGAATGGTAGCCCCATCGGCAGTGGGATCACTGAAGGGAAATTGGATTTCCAAAAAACTTGCTCCGCCTTTAATCAAAGCCTGAGCAATATGAAGGCTTGCCTCTCTGTCCGGGTAATACGCTACCAGATGCGCCATAATCCTATGTGACATTACTCTACCTCCCGTTTTAAAAACGAGAACCACGATTCTTTATCGAGCGCCTTTGCTAAAATAAACAGATCTTTATCGCCTCTGCCCGACATATTCACTATAATTGTCTTATCTTTCGTGTACTGTTTGGCTATTTTAAAAGCGAGCGCTCCCGCATGCGCTGATTCCAATGCGAATACAATACCTTCATGCTCGGCAAAAAAGCGTACGGCATCCAGCGCTTCTTTATCCGTAACCTCAATAAATTCCACCCTGCCGCGACTCCCAAGAAAGGCGAGTTCCGGTCCGATACCCGGATAATCCAAACCCGCGGATATGGAATGAGTGGGCAGCACCTGACCGTCCTCATCAAGTAAAAAGTGAGATTTATATCCCTGCACAATACCGGTTTTAGCCAATCCGGTCATACGGGCAGCGTGCTCACCGGGGGCTTTTCCTCTTCCACCGGCTTCCGCACCGATAAGCCGCGGCTTTGCTTTTTCCAAATAGGGATAAAAGAAACCGATCGAGTTTGACCCCCCTCCCACACAGGCAATAAGTGCTTCCACGTCCAATCCCTGCTTCTCAATTTCCGCTTTTACCTCACGACCGATTATGCTCTGAAATTCACGCACCATATCGGGATACGGTGAAGGTCCAAGCGCCGAGCCCAATAAATAGTGGGTGGTAGGAAAGCTCGAAGCCCAATCACGCAGAGCCTCATTAACGGCATCTTTGAGAGTGCGGGAACCACTCTTTACCGGCACTACCTCCGCACCGAACAGCTCCATCCAGAATACGTTAGGTCTCTGTCTGGCCATATCGACTTCACCCATATACACCCTGCACTCCAAACCCAGCTTGGCACACATGGCGGCAGCGGCAAATCCATGCTGACCCGCCCCGGTTTCCGCGATTATGCGTGTCTTGCCCATACGTTTGGCCAACAATCCCTGTCCCAGCGCGTTATTAATTTTATGCGCTCCTGTATTGGCCAGGCCCTCCAGTTTAATGAAGATTTTTGCACCGCCGATTTTTTCGCTTGTATTCTGAGCAAAGAGCAGAGGAGTAGGTCGTCCGATATAATTCCTGGCACCCAGAGCAACCTCCTCCTGAAACTCTTTATCGGTAATGGCCTCTCTATAGGCATTTTCCAATTCATCAAGAGGCGTATAGAGAATTTCCGCAACATAGCGGCCGCCAAAGTTGCCGAAAAAATTATTGTAGTACTTGTGCACGTTCGATCTCCTTAAAATAGTGTGTAAGCTTATGCGTATCTTTTTTACCGGGTTCTACCTCAAGCTTACTGGAGGCATCGATTAATTCCGGGTCAAAGCGTTTAATAAGCTCTTTAATATTATGCGGCCCAAGACCCCCTGCCAGCCACAGTACTGTGTGTTTTTTGGTTAGAGATATCAATTCCTCAGAGAGCGTATGCCCGGTTCCGCCGCGAGCATCCTTGGCATAGGCATCTACCAGTACCCGCGGACAGCGGTACCTGGTCAGAACGTCAACATCACGGACTGTTATGAGCTGAACAGCTTTATAGTAAGGAAAAGCAGCTTTAAAACAAGCAGCGGGCTGTTCATCTCCGTTAAACTGAATGGCGTGGAGATAACCTTCCTTAAGCAGTTCGCTTACTTGGGGATCAATATCCGCCTTGGCTCCGCATACCACAACCCCGATTTTCGGAATATCGAGATCGGCAAGCTGATGCAGTAACGATGGCTTTGCCTGTCTCGTTGAAGGGGCAAAGACAAAACCCAAAGCATCTGCTCCCAGCCGGACCGCATATTCCGCATCTTTTACCTGAGTAATACCGCATATTTTTACCAAAGGCCTGCCCTTACTTTTACGCATGTAGAGCTTTTCCCAAAAATTTCCCGCTTCAAGCGCATAAGCAGCCTGTATTTCTGCAATAAGCTCCGGATCGCGCATTACCGCCTCTCCCACCAGAAGAGCACTGAATCCGGAACTTAAGGCGAAGAGTGCCTCCTCTTCGGACCAGATGCCCGATTCGAATACCAGCTTGGTATCCCATGTTATTCCCTGCTTTATCATGAGAGGCAAAGCAAGGTCTACTTTAAACGTAGCAAGATCGCGTGAATTAATACCCGTAAAGCGGGGCTGTAGATAAGCGGCCTTTTCAATATCCTGCGCATCATGCACCTCTATCAGTACTGCCAAACCCAGTTTACAGGCTTCTGTATAGAGGACCTGTAATTTCTCTTTAGAGAGAATCGAGGCAATGAGCAGCACCGCATCTGCGCCGGCGCGGTGGGAAATAAGAATATCCTCTTTTTCCAGTAAGAAATCCTTACGCAGCACTGCGAGATCGGGAAAAGCATTTTTTATGTTTATAAGATCGCAGAGTGAGCCTGAGAAATAATTGGGTTCGGTGAGCACAGATACGGTCTTTACCCCCTTTTGCGCATAAATTCCCGCCTGTTTTACGGGATCCTTATCCCGGGCAATATCTCCTTTAGACGGAGAGCTGCGTTTTACTTCGCAGATCAGAAAAGGCGATCGGTCGAACTGAACAATTGGTACTTTACGCTCGTCGGGCACCCGGCAGCCCAAGGTAAATCCGCTCTCTGCGATAGACTCTCTTCTCTTTTGAACGATCTCGTCTCGTATATTCATATAACCTCTATATTCAAGTTAAATTCAGCTTAACTCCTTACTTAAATTTATTATAGTTTCTATAGTAGACTTTACTCTACCGCTTTCCAGAGCCTGTTTTGCCATTTCATACCCTTGTTTTATTGCAGAGACCTTGTTGGCTATATAAAGTGCGGCCCCTGCGTTAAGCAGCACACAGTCACGGATAGCTGCTTTGCCTTTACCGTCCAGAATATCCATGGCCAGCTGTACATTCTGCTTGGCATCCCCCCCTAATAGCTCCTCCTGAGCATAGAGCTTGACGCCGATTTCTTCCGGCTGCAATAGGTATTCCTTGGTATCCCCTTTTTCGTCAACCTCTACGATATGGGTAGGACCTGATACGGACACCTCATCCACCCCGTCCAATCCATATACCACCATTACATTTTTTACACCGAGCATGTGAGCTGCCTGGGCTTCACTTTTACAAAGCTCTTTCGAGTAAATGCCGATAACCTGCATCTTGGCTTCCGCCGGGTTGGAGAGCGGTCCTATCAGGTTCATAATGGTCTTTATGCCCAGCTTTTTGCGTACAGGAACGGCATGCTTCATGGCACCGTGGTAAGCGGGGGCAAAGAGAAAACAGAAGTTTGTTTCTTCCAACAGTTGGCAAGCTGCTTCCGGTTTTAAATCAATGCTTATTCCCAGCTCCTTATAAAAATCGGCGCTCCCGCATAATGAGCTTACCGCACGGTTGCCGTGCTTGGCCACAGGAACACCGCAGGCAGCAACCACCAATGCCGCAAATGAAGAAATATTAAACGTACCCAAACCGTCACCGCCGGTTCCGCACATGTCAATAACCGGCTGATTGGTAGGCAGAGGCACTTTCTTTTTTTTCAGCACCGAGGCAAAACCGGCAATCTCTTCAGCGGTATAACCTTTGCAGTTCAGGGCCACCAGAAATCCAGCGACCTGCGAATTGTTCAAATTACCCTCGGTTAATTCTTCCATAAAGCCTTGGGCCTGTTCAAAGCTTAAGGCTTCCAGCTTCATAAGCTTCGCCAGCATTTCTTTAATGGGATACGGTTCACGGTGGTAGTAGAGAAAATTATTTAGCAGCCTCTTTCCAAACTCACTTGCTATGGATTCGGGATGAAACTGTACCCCTTCCAATTTAAACTGCTTATGGCGAATACCCATGATCTCTCCGTCATCCGCATAAGCCGTAATTTCGAACTCCGGCGGTAGAGTGCCCTGCTTTACGGCTAAAGAGTGATAGCGGGTAAAATCGGCTTTTTTAGGGAGGTTTCTGAACAGACCTTTACCGTCCAAACTCATAGTCTCCACCTTACCATGTACAATCCTTTTTGCACTTATTATCTTCGCTCCAAATGCAGCAGCGATACACTGGTGGCCCAGGCACACCCCCAGGATGGGAATCTTACCTGCAAAATGCTTTACCACGTCTACTGAAATCCCGGCATCGAGCGGAGTACCGGGCCCCGGTGAAATAATAATACCTTTGGGACTCAAACTTTCGATTTTTTTAATATCGATACGGTCGTTGCGAAATACCTCTACCGGTTCGGGCGTAAGCTCGCAGATATACTGGTAAAGGTTATAGGTAAAAGAATCATAGTTATCAATTATAAGATACATGGCTAAACCTCCAAACCCACGGCTTTTTCCATAGCCTTTAATTTGTTTTCTGTTTCTTCAAATTCCTTTTCAGGAACGGAATCATAGACAATACCCGCGCCTGCCTGCAAAACCAGCATATCCTTTTTCTTAAATCCACAGCGGATAACAATGCAGCTGTCCAGATTGCCGTTTGGTTCCATATAGCCTACAATGCCCGCATAAAAGCTGCGCCGCATTTTCTCAAGGCTGTCCAGCACTTCGATGGCTTTAATCTTCGGCGCACCGGAAACCGTGCCTGCCGGAAAGGTGGCCCGCATAGCATCGGCCCCTGTTTTGCCCGGTTTTAAGTCTCCGACAACCTCGGACACGATATGCATGACATGCGAGTAGCGTTCTATTTGCATACTCTCGGTCACATGCACTGTTCCGGCTTTACATATTCTTCCCAGATCATTTCTGGCCAAATCCACAAGCATCAGGTGCTCGGCCAATTCCTTTTCATCGGAAAGCAGGTCCTGCTCCAGGGCTAATTCTTCCTCCTGTGTTTTTCCCCGTTTGCGGGTACCGGCCAAAGGTCTGATTAATACTTTGCCGTCTTTTACCTTTATATGGATCTCAGGCGAAGCACCAAACAGCTGAAAACTGCCGCAGTCGATATAGAACATATAAGGGGAAGGATTGAATGAGCGCAGGTTGCGGTAGGCATCCATAGCGGAAAGATCGGTTCGTATATATACCCTGCGGGAAAGCACACCCTGAAACAGGTTGCCTTTTATAATTTCCTCTTTAACCCGTGCTACCCCCTGCATGTAATCCTGTTTGTCCTGTGGATTGGGAATAATTTCGGACGTATACTCCCTTTTGGTTGAGGTCATAAAATTAAAGTCCAAATCGTTTATTCGCTCCTCTATCTGTAGAAAGGCTTCTTCAAGGTTGATGGCCTGTTCCTTATAATTCAGACCGAGTAGAATTATGGTGTCCGTATAGTGATCAAAGATGATAAAAATATGGCCGAATAAAAACAGGGCATCGGGAATGTTTAGGTCGTCCGGCTTTTGCATCAATTTGATGGTATCGAAATGGCTGGAAAACTCATACGTAATATAACCTAACCCACCCGCTGGAAATGGGAAGTCGTGTACCACATCGCCGTGCTGATTCGCGAAGTAAAGCAGTGCATCCAGAATGTCCCTGCCCTGGCTTTTTATCTTAAAGCTTTTACCGTTTTTTTTGAGGAATATATTGTTGTTCTTTTGATACACCCGAAAAGCCTCTTTTACCAGCATGAGCGACCAGCGCTGCCTGCCCTTGGCAAACGAAGCAGATTCCAACAGCACCTGGGCTTCGAGTTTTGTGGCCAGAGTATAGGGGGTAAACCTCTCCCCATTTAAAGTTTTTACCATACAATTTGAATATGTCTTCAAAGCAGTGCTCACAATTTTCTCCTTTGCTTCTGAAAAAGCCACCACCATAGGTTGTGGTTAAAAAGATGGTCAATAGACGGTGGCTTTTTCGCCTACCCTGCACCCCTATGGGGTGCGCCCCTACATACCACCAGCAAAGCTGGTGGTATGTAGATTGTTTTACATAAAAAAAGCCGCACTCCTTTTTTGTTTAAGGCTTGCGGCTTATCATATGAAATAAGCCGTAGACCCTGGAAAACTTAAAAAACCAGAATCCGCGGCTTATAACTTCTGCATGCGGTTCTGGTTAGTTCCAGAACCACCACCAATTCGCGACTGCAGAATATGAAGTATTAGATATACCTAATAGTTTCATGCCCAAATTGTTAAAGCATTCTCATACTTTTGTCAAGAGGGCGGAGAATTTTTTTGTCAAGGCAAAAATCCCTTGAATAGCCATGCTGCAGCAAGCTGCAATTTATGCCAATCATAGTATATAAACAATATAAATATATTTGAAAAAATGCGAATAAATTCCTCCACAATTTCAGTAATCCTTTCAATATATATTTTGATTTTTGCATGAAGTTCAATTATTATTCTTTTAGTTTGGATACTTTAGCTTTGGATACTTTAGCTTTGGATACTTTATCCTCTTTAGCTGAATCCTTTTTTGAAACCGGCATCTGGGCAGGAGCAGCTGTCAAAATACCTAAAATTTTATCAAGTTTATAATTTAAATTTCCAAAATTCTTCATTAATTCTTCATTATTAATATGATAGCTTTTATCTCTAATTCCATCCGGTTTGCCGGAATACTCACTTTTGTTTTTATCAAAACAGCTGTTGCAATATACCGGTTTATCACCCGTTGGTATAAATGGGACTTCACAGCTTCTGCCGCATTCAGCGCATATTGCTTTATGCATTGAATGTCTTTTAGCATCTCTTCCGCCAAAACTCATTCCTCCGGAATTTCTATCTCTAAACCCTTTATTCTCTTTCCCGCCGCGGCTCTCAAAACAGCTGCTGCAGAAAATAGGTTTATTACCGCTTGGCTTAAATGGGACTTCACAATTTCTACCGCATTCATCACATATCGCTTTATACATCTCTGTCCTCCCTGAATCTCTGCCGCCCGACCATTTGTCAGCGCCTCCTTTGTATCTTTTATCATTTCGTTTAAAATTGTTCATAATTTTTTACTCCAATTATTCTTTGTTAGGCATAAGAATTTACTTTTTCGTATAATTGATAGGAATTGCTATAGCCGTTCTTATCGCCCGTCGCCGGTTGTTCAGTAAACGTAGGTGTAAAATGGCGCTTAAGGCGCAGAAAAACATGGTCGCAGCGGCATTTCTACACATACATTCCCTCTTTTTTTACATTATAGCACCCATAAGGCAGAAGCTCAAGCGAAAAATTTTAAGCCGAGAGCTTATGGACACAAAACTTCCCGTCCATCGCTCCCGGGTGTGAATACGGGATGTATGGATTTCTTCAAGTGTTGCTTACGGCGAATCCCGACCCTTCGACTCCATACAGGTAACAATTTTAAATTATAGATAATTTTATAATCTGAGTCAAGCTTACTGAAGCCCATGAAGCCCTGAAAAGCCCAAATTAGTACTAATCAAAAAATCAGGCAAAAATCCGTTGAATAGCCATATTGCAGCAAGCTGCAATTCCCGGTGGTGGCCTGCCTTTCGCAACAAGATGATTTATTATCCTGTCAATCTGCTCCGGATCTGTAATAAAAGCAATTATCTGCATTTCAGATCCACATTTCATGCAAATTAACGGATCAATACCATATACTTTCCTGATTAACCGTGTCCAGATTGATTTTTGCTCTTTTTCATCCAGAAGATTCATACGTTTCAGGCACGGATTTTTTATTATAAGAGTCGTTGCTATGAATATATACATTATTTCCCATAATAGATAAAAGCCGCCCAGTAAAAGGGACTTGAATATTTATTGGGCGTCTTATTCTGTGCATCAATCGTTTTTATTGCAGCCCCTTCTTTTTCAATATCATATTTTTCCGTGCTTACTGCGCCTTTAATGAATGCCCGTTTCATCTCTGTCATTGCCTTGTCATAACTCAATCCCTTTTCCTGCACCAGCTTATAGACGCCGATCATAAACTTCATCGTCGATTCATCCGCCACCTGCCATAACGAGACCGATAAACCATTGGCGCCGGCGATCAAAAAAGCCTGGGTCAGTCCGACGACGCCTTCGCCGCCGTAAATCCTGCCCAGGCCGGTTTCACAGGCGGATAGATTGACAAAATCGGCGTTGAGCTCAAGTCCGGCGATTTCGTTCATCGTCAGATATCCGTCTTCATTGTTTTTTTCATTTTTAAAAAGCGAGAGGACAAGAGCGGAGAGCTCCGGTATTTCGGGAACAACGAGTCCATGGGTGGCGAAATGGATTACGCGGTAATTTTTCAAAATACCCGATTTTGACAGACTTTTAATTTTCGACTCATCAACGGCTTCACCCGTATAGACTTCGGAATCTTTAAAAATATTCTTTATTGCCGTCACTTCAGTGAGGGTTCCCGGCAGATTAGGCCACTTCGCCAGCCCGAGCGTGCTGTAAGCGTTTCTGGTGCTCGCGCCCCGGCTTAAAAGCGCCAAGGTCTCGTCCTGAAGGTTCTCAAGCTGCTTTTCAGAGACGAGCATGTCGGTTTTATATTGGATTTCGTCGTAAACGGCGCCGCCGAAGCCGAGAAACGGTTTCCGCGCCGCGCCGTACTGCCTTTGAGCGATCATCTCATTGACTGTCAGCGACTGGCAATACTTGATGTTATATTTTTCCACCAGGTATCTTCCGTCCGGCATGATGAGTTTTTCAAACGGCAGAAAAGCCAAAATGCCGCCTGGGATGATCACGAGATCTGTTTTACCGGTCAGCTGCTTTTCAATGCCTCCGAACAAAAAATTGTAGAGCTGTCTGCTGATAAATTCCATACTTTCTCTCTCTGCCTGCGAGAGTTCCGGCCGGGAGAGCAGTAACCGGTAATAATTTATTATTTTGTCAAAATCATCCTCGCTTACTTTTTGCTCTTCTTTTTCTTCTTTGCGTACAATTTTTAAGCCTCGCAGTTTTCCCGTTGCGTAATCTATGGTGCTTTTATACTTTTTATTGATACCTGCGACCAGTTCATCGCTTTTAACTTCAATGGCAAAGATGGTATTATTATCCACTACGATTTGTGCAGTTCCCGCTATGAGATTCAGATTGGCGTAATTGATAATAGCTGTATTGTCATCCAGCTTTTTCTGATATTCTTTAATGCCTTTAAATCTAAGACTTTTTTCATCGAGTTTCTTACTCATCTGCTCTATAAGATATTTGGAAGAAGAGAGCTCAATAATGTCGAACGCCTGATATGTTTTGTTGTCACGGATATATGTGGATACAAGCCACTGGTAAGTATGTATTTGTGATGCCAAGTAATCCCTTCGCACCGCACCTGCAGCTGTAAGACGTAATTCTTCTTTGATTTGTATAGATCTGGTAAAATTATCTGATGCTTTAGTATAATCTTTTAACATCCAGTAAACACAGCCAATATTACGTAATTGCCCAGCGATTTTATTTTTTTTACCTAATTTCTCATAAATTATTAATGCTTTATTGTAATACTCAAGCGCTTTTTCATATTGCCCAAAGGAATCGTAAACCGTGCCTATATCATTTAATGTGATAGCGAGAAACTCGTTATCACCCAGTCCCTCAAGCATATCTAATGCTTTTTTGTAATATTCAAGCGCTTTATCCAACTGACCCCAAACAAAATACAATTGCCCTATTTTATCTAAATCAATTGCAATATCAATTTTTCTTCCTGCTTCCTTATCGATATTCAAAACTCTCTCGAAATAATTTAGTGCTATATCATATTTACCTAAAAAATTATATACCGAGCCTATATTATTTAACTCTATAGGCACCTGTTCTTTTATTTGTTTATCTATAGCGATGAATAAGGCTTTTTGGTAATACTCCAATGCCGTATAATACGAACCCCAGGCATCATATACTAATCCAATATTGTTTAATAAAATAACAATCAAATCATTCTTGCCTAATTCTTCGGCAATACTAAGCGTTTTGAAGTAATATATAAGAGCCATTTCATACTGATACAACTGTTTATAATAGTAACCGATCCAGCCATACTCAAGTATTAAATTAAATTTTCTGTTCGGGCCTAGTGTTTGATCAATTTCAGCGACTTTTTTAAATTTATCAATGGCCGCATCATAGTTAGAATTTTCAGCCAAAGTTTTTCCTTCATTGAAAAAAGCATCAGCCTCTTTTGCCGTCTGGCCAAACGTCGAAGTGAAAACTGCAAAAAGGAATGTGAAGGCTATTAGTATTTTTATCATTGCTACTCTCTTTTTTATTAAACGATTTGAGATTTTTTTCTTTATTCCCCCGCGTTTCCGTGTCTCTATGGCAAACTCCCGTTGCCGTTTCTACTTCTCGATAATCGTGTAGCTCAGCATTACTTCGTTGATCCGGGCCTCCCGCTGCTGCACGGATAATCCGCGCGTGATTAGTTCTTTCGAGCTTTTTCCCAAAGAAGAAAACGATTCCTCGATATCCTTGAACTGCTTGGTGGAGGCGATGATCTTGATGAACTCCGTGCCGAAGGGTTTTTCAAGCTTGAAGGCGAATCCGTAGGATTCATCTGGGATGGAATAGATAACGTTCTTCTTGATCTCATTGTTGTCATGAAATTGATTGGGAAAAATGAGCTGCATCTCTCCGTTGACGTCGATGTGGTAGATCTTGATGTAGCATTCGGCGTTGGCGTAAAAATGGATGATAAGCTCCTCGCCGTCAAGATACGTTCCCCCGTTTCCCCGTTTCGTCCAGGCCTTTACCATGAGATTTCCGTTCTCGTTCGGCTCGATCTTCTTTAATTCGGCCAGCACGGCGAGGGCGTCGTTGTAATTGTCGGGTAGAAGCGAGACATTGAGGGGAATCAGTGTTTTGGGGATCGCCACCTTAACGCTCCCCATGACCGTTCCAGTTTCCACGGCGGCAAGCTCCAGAAAGACCTCGATGTTTTTTTCCGCGTCAAAGAACCTGCCAGAGAGCATGGCCTTGATGTTTTTCAGGTTGCCGACGCGCGCGGAATCCTGTTCGCTGAAGACGTCGCTCAGATTGAGCTGTTGTGTTTCCAGTATCTTTTCGAGCTTGTCGCGGGCAAAAAGCTCAAACTGGGGACAATTCTTTAATCCGAGCGCGAGGGCGCTCTCCAGGTAACGCGAAAATTCGCTCGACAGGTCCTTGTCCGCGTAGGTGAAGGTGCCAAAACAGACGACCATCGGCCTGGCCTTGTCCGCATAGAGCTTTGATAGCGCCGAGCTCAAGAGTGTTTCCATATCATCTGCGAAGATAAGCGCAGCGCAGAAAAAAACAAAAAATAAAACGGCGGTTGAAGCTTTTCTCATTTTTTACCTCCCTGTCATGACGACCAAGACCGGGTTGCCTGAGGCAGCAAAGGGGTCGGGCGAATATATGTTATTATTTCATTATATCGCATTTTTAAATGATTTTGTAGTTGTAATGGAAAAAAAGAACCGTTTTAAATTATGGGCACCTCTAAAAACTCATATCTTAAGAAAATGATGTTTTTAAAATTTTAGACAATTTTATAATCTGAATCGAGCTTCCTAAAAGCCCATGAAGCCCGGAAAAGGGATCATACGCAATATTGCTGGACAAAATATTTAAATATTGTATAAATAAAGGATGAAAGATAAAAATATAAATACAACAGTTCTTGAATATTTTTTACCAACAGGAACATTA
>Ga0307430_1000275_pt1 | contig 49299 bp, 61 predicted proteins | sample SalMarWE160130MG_FD_202159 | JGI IMG/M metagenome (GOLD analysis project Ga0307430, IMG submission 202159) | Salt marsh sediment microbial communities from the Plum Island Ecosystem LTER, Massachusetts, United States - WE1603-130 | ecosystem: Environmental > Aquatic > Marine > Intertidal zone >... | reverse complement strand
TACTTATGCTGATTATCTAAGAGTTTTATAAAATGATATTTGTAAACGATGTACTTGTCCTAAACTTACCTAAGAGTGTAAACGATGTACCTGTCTTTGCATGTAAACGATGTACTTGTCCTCATCAGTTAGGTTTTAGAAAAACAAATAAATAATTGGGAGGTGGTTGGGGAATCTTGTGATAATCCGTGTAATCTGTGGTTAAATTAGTTTTTTCTTATTGATTTTTAATCTTATATTTCTCTATTTTGTATCTTATTGTTCGTTCGGAGATACCTAACTCTTTTGCAGCTTTACTCTGGTTCCAGTCATGTTTCTTTAACGCTTCCGTTATCATCGTCTTCTCAATACTGTCAACCGTGTCTTTTAACTTACCACCGTATTTTATTTTTTTATCAACAGATACGGGAATATCTGCATCGGTAAGATAATCACTCCTGGAAAAAACAATAGCCCTCTTAATTATGTTCTCTAACTCCCGCACATTACCGGGAAAATCATATTTGAGGAGCTTTTTAAGCGCCTCATCTGTAATCCCCTTAATCTCTTTTTTCTCCTTTTTAGCTTGAGTTTTTATAAAATGAGATACAAGTAAAGGAATATCTTCTTTTCTATTTCTAAGAGGTGGGACCTGTATTCTTATTACGTTCAATCTATAGTATAAATCTTCTCTAAAATTTCCTTTCTCCACCTCTTCTTCGATATCCCGATTGGTCGCACAGATCAATCTTAAATCTATAGGAATTTCCTCGTTAGAACCTATTCTAATTATTTTTTTCTCTTCTATTACTCTTAACAATTTTACCTGGATACTTTTAGGCAATTCTCCTATCTCATCGAGAAATATTGTGCCACCTGACGCAAACTCGAATTTACCTATTCTTCTTTTATCGGCTCCGGTAAAAGCCCCTTTTTCATGTCCGAATAATTCCGATTCCACAAGTGTCTCTGCAAGAGACGCAATATGGGCGGTAACAAAAAGCTTTTCATTCCGATTCGAAAGATTATGTATGGCACCGGCAATAAGTTCCTTCCCGGTACCGCTCTCTCCTGTTACCAAAGCATTTGCATCACTCTTGGATGCCCTGAAAATAAGGGACATCATATCTTCCATAACCCCCGAATTATAGATAATTTTATCATATTGAAATTTTTCTTTTAAAGATTCTCTTAATTCTATATTCTCTCTCTTTAAATTGAGATTATCGAACGCCTTTTTTATAATCAGTGTCAGCTCATCCGGATCAATAGGTTTCGTCAAATAATGAAAAGCACCCTGCTTCATAGCTTCCACGGCATTATCGACATTCGCAAAGGCAGTAATAATTATAATTGGAATAATGGGATTTATTTTCTTTATATCCCTTAAAACTTCAATACCTGTTTTATCGGGCAGCCTTCTGTCCAGGAGAACCAGATCAAAATTTTTCCTGAAAAACAGCTCGACACCTTCTTCCCCACTGCCTGCCTCTTCAACCCTATACCCTTCTTTTGTAAGTATATTTTTTAATAATTTTCTTTGATTTGCCTCATCCTCGACGATTAAAATATTCAAATTAATCCTTTATAGGCAAAAGTATATCTACCTTCGTCTCTTTACCGCTCTCAAGCTTTATACTTCCACCATGGTATTCAATAATCTTACGGGCTAAATACAAACCCAATCCGCTCTGTCTTTTATTTGAATAAAACGGTTCAAAGACCTTGGTAACTTTATCTTTTTCTATTCCCTTTCCATTATCAATAATTATAACTCTTATCACATTTCCAGCTTTTCTTATCTGAACATTTATCTTATTAGCATCCGCTTCAACTGCGTTTTTAATGATGTTTGAAAACGCGGATACTAACAGGGCTCGATTTCCCCGTATTTTTAAATTGGTTACAGACTCTAATTTTATCTCCACAGAATTATTTCTATTATCAACCAGTGATATGGATTCTCCAATCGTATTGTCAACATCGATAGTTTTTTTATCAATTTCAGATAATATCAATAATTTAATAGAATCCATAACAAGATTCATTCTTTTTACTTCCTCTTTAAGAATTCCACCTTGCTCTCCTTTCATGTTACGGGCAAGCAGCGAAAGGGTGTTAAGTGAATTCCTGATTTCATGGGAAAAGCCCGAAGACAGAGCTCCAATTTCTTCAAGGTGACGAATTTCTCTTTCTTTATCAATTCTATATCTATCGGATTTTGATAGATTATATAAAAGAAAACCCAGAAAGACTGTAAAACCAGCTACAGTAAATATAAGGAACAACCTATTTATCGCGATAATCCGTTCAAGAAGCTCCATAGAAAATCCGGCTACAATACTTCCTCCGTTCCTTTTTTCTTCAAGCTGAAATATTTTACCCCGGGGAGTTGTAATAATATGACTTCCTTCCCCTTCAATTGGCAGGAAACCTTCATAGAGAGAACTGTAGACAATAGGAGATCCATTCTCGTCAAGAATCGAAAAATAAACCAGATTCGAAGAAAGTACCAGAGAATCGAGAACCCGTGTAATTCCGCCTGCCTCACCATAAGTACTCTTAGATAAAAGGAGAATATTGTAATCCGAACCAACCACATTAACCAGATAAAACGGCTTACCTTCAATATTTATTAAAGTCCCATAATCTTTATCTTTCAATTTGCTGTCGTAAAAATCAAGTATAATTTCTTCGAGCTCAGGAAATCCAGTCAATCTTCTTATAAGAGAATCACCAAAAATCCAAATACCATCAAGGTCAGTATTGAAGGGGGCATTAATGTTTTCGAGGTAATCTTGAAGAAGATTATTTCCTCTGTCCTTTAGATTGTTAATTTCTATTCTGTTAAGCTCTATATCTCTTTTAATATAATTATCGGTAATCTCAGATAACAACTGAAACGTCGTTCTGTATCCCTTTTTATATACTTCTTCAATATTCTTATTTGTTATCTTGACTGTAAAAAAAGCCAGAATTCCTATTACAGTAAATATAGAAAATATTATTACTAATTTCGATTTCATTATAGTAATCTAACAAATTTTTTCAGAAAATCAATTGGATTCCTCCACCAATGCTGTTTTTTGTATAGTTTAAGTTTTCTATTGTGGAACTATTAATGGTTGAACTTAAATCGAAAAACAGTGATAAGTTATTATTGAGTATTCTTGTAAATTGTAGCCCTGCAAAAAGTCCCGAATCATTTCTTCGAATATCTCCTATTTCAAAGAAATCCTTTTCGAAGAGTGTTAAATATAAATTGAGAAAAGATTTATACTTGACAAAAGTTTTTTCTATCGAGAGATTCAGATTTGTATTTCTTACTATACCATCCTTCTCGAAAAACGGGTCTAAAAGAAGTGAATCCGAGATAGGGTAATTGTTTTTTGGCTCCGATAAACCGAAGTAAGAACCCGAAACAAACAAAGTAAAGTCACCCGTAAGCGGGAAATCAAAAGAAAGGGAAATGTTGTAATAAGGCAACCTTTCATTCTCATATAACATCAAACCCGCATCAATACCGGGAATAAGATAAAAGTAAGGCATCGGAATCGATATATGAGTTTTTATTTCCGGTCTAATATAGTCTTCCATTGATTCAAAATCAAAAGTAACATAACCAATCTTCATTCCCGCGGACAACAAAAATCTGGCCATATACAAAGATAAGGAATCACCCGCATATAACTCGTTCAATCCATAATTCTGGTAAGTAAGAGGGGTAAAATTGTAACCGTCCAGATATAGATAATTCCTGTTGCCAAGACCGGGAAGATTAAATGTTTTTTGAATAGCTATTCTATTACCGAAGAAGACATCTTCCTCATTGAAGTCAATTATAGACATATTTCCCGAATAATCGATATCCAACAGTCCGGAATAACTAAAAAAAGGAGAAACATCCGATCTGTTACCCCCTTTCTCAATTTCCCCTATAAAATATAAATTATCGGTATACGAATTAGATACCGAAACACCACCATAACCACTTGAGAACAAAAGAAAGGGGAGGAGCAATATAATTGCTCCTCCTGCTATCTTGCTATTTTTAATTGTCACGGCTACTTGCCTCCGCCCGGTTCTTTCTGTTCTTTCGATTTCTTCTGCTGCATTTCTCCGGTATGGCTTCCATCTCTTAATCTTTCTTGAGTTCTCCCACGCAGTTGTTCTCCTTCTTTGCCTGCCCACTGCGGAAATCCCTGTCTGTTTCTAAGGGTTACTTCTTCTTTATTTCTAAGATTTCTCATCTCGCGAACAAGCAACATACGTGCGCCATCAAAATCGACATCAGAGCCTCTTACTTCTATCTCATCACCGACTCTAACTCTGTTTCTGAGAAACCACTCGGGACCCAGTTGAACTTTCACCCTCTCATTCTCTCTAATTCGCACCTGAGCTTCGAGATTAAGCGTTTCCCCTGTTAGGTATAACTCTTCAATCTTACCTTTCATGGTTTTCTCTTTAACGGGATTATAAATACACTTCTTCTCCTGAAGTCTTGCCCTTATCCATAAAGGCTCACCTACTTCATTTCTAATATTATATCGATGGGTATTCCTCTCCATAATTCTCACCTTGAGTTTATTTTCTTCAAGCGCACCCTGAAGCTTCAACTTGTCCCCCACTTCAATATCTTCATCCAAAAACCAGGCAGGACCAAGCTGAGCCTGCAGCATTTCCTTATTCTGCAATCTAATCTTTGCCTGAACTATATTCACTTCACCATAAGGCGGTAAGACCTCCTCCACCTCAATGACTTCACCCTCAACAATAACTTCTTCATCGGTAACACCCGTATCAGTCTGCGCTAAGATGAACAACGGTACAATCAACATAAGTAAGGTTAACGGCTTTTTCATTTTTGCCTCCTTTTTTATTTTAACCTTTTCTTTTACAATTTCAACCTTTTTTATTTTTAAACTTCTCATTTTTAACTCCGATTATATTAAATACAATTTCCGTTCCACTTTATTTCTTACCCCTTAAATCAAAAACCGTATTATGCATATCAACTTGAATATCAAATACATAAAGCTGTTGATTCTACTTTATCGGACTTTTATAAAAAATAGCGTTTTTCGACAATTTCGTAATATCCGACAATTTTGTCGAAGACAAAACATTATCACACTGAGCCACGGAGGCACAGAAAAAATATGTTGTTCTCCCCAATCACACCTCACCAAAGAATTAGCCACAGATTCACACGGATAAACACTGATTTTTTTATGTTGCTCAAACCCTCACTCATCCAAACCAAAATATTCTAACGCGGAGCCCCAGAGAACACAGAGAAAAAATATTTTATTCAACCACAAAACACACTAAATACACTAAACCCCACCACTCCCTTTATTTTACATTTAAAAACTTATTAAAAAATAAAAATGGGTCTTGAAGTTTTGCGGAAAATCAATAAGTTATATTCCGAGGCAATTGATGTTAAAAGCTGTAATTTTTGATATGGACGGAGTCCTTATAGATAGCGAACCATTTCACCTGGTCGTCAACAAGAAAATCTTTGCTGATTTAAAAATAAATCTTAGCGAAGATGAATATCAAAGTTTTATAGGAACTACGCATAAAGATATGTGGAGCACAATAAAGGAAAAATACAGGTTACCGCAATCAGTTCCGGAACTCGTAGGTATGCAAATCAGCGGAAATATCAACTATATTAAAAACGAAGAGATTAAAGTAATAAAAGGAGTTAACAATTTGCTTTCCGAGATTGCCTGCGAAAACATTAAAATTGGGATTGCCTCTTCGTCGCCTACTGAAGTAATAGAGCTCGTAACAAACAAACTGGGGATCAGTGATTATTTCTCAGCAATTGTTGGCGGCGAAGATTTAGAGAGAGGAAAACCCGCGCCCGATATTTTCCTCGAAGCAGCAAAGCTTCTAAAAGTAGCGCCTGAACATTGCGTTGTAATCGAAGATTCGGAAAATGGGGTTAAGGCGGCAAAAGCCGCCGGAATGAAATGCGTTGGCTTTCAAAATTACAATACAGGCAACCAGGACTTAAGAAAAGCCGATTTAATAGTTGACAAATACGATTCGTTAAACGTCAACGTTTTAAGAAATCTTTTCTAAATCCAAAGAACTTTCAACTCAGTTAAATCTGCGTAAATCGGCGTCCTAATATCTTTGTGTCTTCGTAGCTAATTATAGTTTTGAGTTTTAGGTTTCGTGTTTCGAGTTAACAAAACAAATCTTTCGTGTGTTTTATAGTTAAAAATACGATTTTATAGGTGTGGTGGTGTTTCGTGTATTTTGTGTGTTTCGTGGTTAAATAAATTGTCTTTTTCTCTGCGTTCTCTGTGCCTCTGCGGTTAATTAAACAGTTGACTTTTTCTAAGAGGATTTTTATAATATTATTAAATGAAGAACCTTGAGGTTTCAGATTCGTTATTCAAAATCGCTGACGGCTTAGACCTGTTGGGTGAAAATTTTTTCAAAATCCGCGCTTACAGAAGAGCCGCCAGAGCAATAAAGGATTTATCCGAAGATATAGAAAAAATTTACAAAAATGGCAATCTTAATAAGATAGAAGGTGTTGGCGAAGGCATCGCAAAAAAAATAGAAGAATATTTAAAGAAAGGAAAAATGACAAAACTTGAAGAAATATCAAAAAACGTCCCCGAATCTCTTTTCGATCTTCTGCACATCAGAGACTTAGGTCCCAGAACCCTTCACAATCTTAACAAAGAATTAGGAGTCGAGAATTTACAGGATTTAAAAAAGGTAATTGAAAACGGAGCTTTTTCCCGAATAGAAGGTCTGGGAGACAAAAAATCGGAAAAGATTCTTGAGAATATCAAATTCTATGAAGAAAAAAAAGGTGATAATCGACGTTTCACTATTGGAGAAGTAACTCCAATAGTAGAAAAAGTATTAAAAAATTTAGGAAAATTAAAATCAGTAAAAAAAGTCTCTCCAGCCGGTTCCTTGCGAAGAATGAAGGAAACAGTCGGAGATATCGATATTCTTGTCGAAACTGAAAAACCCGAAAAAGTAATCGAGGAATTTATTTCTTTTCCGGAAATAAAAAAAGTTTTAGAATCAGGAAAAACCAAAGTCTCGGTTATGCTAAAAGGAATCGATATACAAATGGATCTCAGAATTCTCCCTCCTGAATCTTACGGTGCAGCTCTTTTATATTTTACAGGTTCAAAAGACCATAATGTTAAAATAAGGGGTCTGGCAATAAAGAAAGGATTGAAAATTAACGAGTACGGAGTTTTCAAAAAAGAGAAAATGATTGCAGGGAAAAGCGAGGAAGAGATATACAATCTTCTGGGTATAGACTTTATCCCTCCCGAACTCAGAGAAGATAGAGGGGAAGTCGAACTGGGTCTTACGGGAAAACTGCCGGATTTAATTGAATATGATGATATTAAAGGAAATTTACACACTCATACAAAATATTCGGATGGTAATAACAGCATCAAAGAACTCACCTTATTTGCCAGAAATCTTGGTTACTCCTACATTGGTATAACGGATCACTCCAGATCAGCCACCTACGCAAATGGTTTAAAAGAAGACGATTTAAAAAAACAAATAAACGAAATAGACACTTTAAATGAAAACTCGGAAGATTTTAGAATACTAAAAGGAACAGAAAGTGACATTTTGCCAAACGGGGCTCTCGACTTCAAAGATAAAGTCTTAGAAAAACTCGATTTCGTGATTGGTGCAATACATACGGGCTTCACAAAAAACGTCACCGAAAGAATGGAAAAGGCATTAGAAAATCCTTACCTTACAATACTGGCTCATCCTACGGGACGATTAATATCAAGCAGAGTTGGGTATGAGGTTGATTTAGATAGGGTAATGAGTAAAGCAAAAGAAGAAGAAAAGATACTTGAAATTAACGCTTATTATGATAGATTAGACCTTGATGAGTTCAATGCAAGAGAAGCAAATAAAAGAGGCGTTAAATTCTGCATAAGTACGGATGCTCATAATCCCGATATGTTCAAATGGATGGACTTAGGTGTAGGGATAGCAAGAAGGGCGTGGATTTCACGTAATTCGGTAATAAATACTTATGTTCTTAGCGACCTCTTAAAAGTTTTAAAAAAAAATGGATAAATTTGTTATTGAAGGCGGACATAGCTTAAAGGGCGAAGTGAAAATCAAGGGCTCAAAGAATTCTGCGCTTCCAATTCTTGCAGCAACTTTACTTTGCGAAGATGAATTTGTAATAGAAAACGTACCGTTACTCCGGGATATTTTTACAATAAAAAAAGTTCTTGAAGTTCTGGGGGTTACGGTAACCTTTGATGGAAATAAAGCAATAGTTGACACAAGGGGCGCCGTAGGCTATGAAGCTCCCTACGAACTGGTAAAACAGATGAGGGCAAGTTATTACGTACTCGGTCCTCTCCTTGCCAGAGTCGGTAGGGCATTAGTTTCATTACCCGGAGGATGCGCAATAGGGACAAGACCGATAAATCTTCATATTAGAGGGCTTAAAAAGTTAAAAGCGGACATTTCTATTACTCACGGATATATAGATGCCTACGGAAACAAATTAAAAGGGTCTCATATATTTCTTGAAGGTCCGAATGGCCCTTCTGTTGGGGCTACAATAAATGTTATGGCCGCTGCCACTCTTGCAAGTGGCATCACAGTTATCGAAGGGGCAGCAATGGAACCTGAAGTAACCGACGTTGCAAATTTTTTAAATAAGTGCGGGGCAAAAATAAAAGGACAAGGGACAAGAAGTATAGAAATAAGAGGAGTAAAAAAACTCCACGGTTGTGAGTATGAAATTATCCCTGATAGAATTGAAGCGGGAACGTTTGCCCTAGGAGCTGCAATATCCCGCGGAGAGGTTTTCTTGAAAGGTGCCAGGGCAAACCATCTCGAAAGCTTTATCAATAAACTGAAAGATGTAGGTGTAAATATTTTTTTAGAGAAGGATGGCTTTGGAGTAAAAACGGACAAAGATATTAGTAGCACGGATATCGAAACCGCTCCTTTTCCGGGTTTTCCAACAGACATGCAAGCTCAATTCACAGCGTTACTTTGTCTCTCCAATGGAGTATCAATCGTCAGAGAAAAAATATTTGAAGAAAGATTTATGCACATTTTAGAGCTTGCCAGGATGGGAGCAAATATAAAAAGAGAAAGCGACTACGTAGTAATAAAAGGTGTACCCTGCCTTTACGGTGCCGAAGTCATGGCTTCCGATCTCAGAGCTTCCGCAGCTCTTGTACTGGCTGGTTTATCAGCTTCAGGGACCACAGAAGTGCGAAGAATTTACCATATAGACAGGGGATATGAGAATATTGAAGAAAGATTAAAAAACTTAGGTGCACAAATATGGAGACAAGAAGAATAAATACCGATTTTTTGATAATTGGAAGCGGAATATCTGCTTTAAATTTTGCTCTTAGAGTTTCTAAAGATAAAAATGTATTAATCCTTACAAAAAAAGAAAGAACCGACACCAATACAAACTACGCACAGGGCGGCGTGGCTGCCGTCTTAGACAAAAAGGATTCTTTTGCTTCCCATATCCAGGACACTTGTAAAACCGGAGCAGGACTCTGCGTAAAAGAAGCTGTAGAAATAATGGTTAAAGAAGGTCCACCACTTATCAAAGATTTGATCGAATGGGGCATTGAGTTTACAAAAGATAAAACTTCAAATCTTGAACTCTGGAAAGAAGGCGGACACTCCAATAGAAGAATAGTTCACTCGGGTGATTTTACAGGAAGAGAAATTGAAAAAACCCTGATGTCGGCAATAAAACATCACCCAAATATAAGAATATTCGAACATCACATTGCTTATGAACTCATCGAACAGAACGGTGCCGTATATGGAGTTTTAGCTTTAGACGTTTCTACAGGTGAAATCATGCGAGTTTTTGCAAAAGTTACATTTCTTGCCACCGGAGGTGCGGGACAGGTTTATCAGCATACCTCCAATCCTTCAGTTGCAACCGGCGATGGAATAGCTCTGGCATACAATGCCGGATGCAGAATTGTAGATATGGAATTCTTCCAGTTTCATCCTACAACGCTCTGGACACCTACACATACGGAAAGACAGTTTCTTATTTCGGAAGCCGTTCGGGGAGAAGGTGCTATTCTAACGGACGGCAACGGAAAAAGATTCATGAAAGATTTTGACCCGAGAATGGAGCTTGCATCAAGAGATATTGTAGCACGTGCCTGTGATTCCGTACTGAAGGAGAAGGGGTACGATTATGTATTCCTAGATATATCACATAAAGATTCCGAATTAATCAAAAAAACTTTTCCAAACATCTACAAAGAGTGTCTTAAGCATTCCATAGATATTACAAAGGAATCGATACCTGTCGTACCGGCAGCTCACTATATGTGCGGAGGAGTTTACACGGACCTTTATGGTAGGACAGACCTAAAAGGACTTCTTGCAGCCGGAGAGGTTACTTTTACAGGAGTTCACGGAGCAAACAGGCTGGCAAGCAATTCTCTTCTTGAAGCTCTGGTTTTCTCAACAAGGGCAGCTAGTGTTGCCGAAGATTGGGGGGGTAGTAACCCAATCCGTAAAGACTCTAAATTTCAGGACGAAAAAAGGTCCAGAATAGGAGAAAGCGTCTTAGCTATTCACACAAAAAAGGAAATAAAACAAACAATGTGGGATTATGTAGGTATAGTACGTAAAGATTATCTTCTAAACAGAGCCCTCCGAAGATTTGAGCTTTATCTCGGAGAAATCGAAGAATTATTCGAAAATAGTTTTCTTTCAAGAGATATTGTTGAACTCCGTTCCCTCGTTACGGTCGCTTATCTTATAACAAAATCAGCTCTCAAGCGGAAGGAGTCCAGAGGACTTAATTACAATAAAGACCATCCGGAAGAAAAGGATGAATTTAAAAAACACACCTTTTTAAAAAAGGAGGAATAATGGATTACAAACTCATAACACGCCATTTTGATTCTTCAGATAAACTTGAAGCGCATATCTCAAAAAAAATCAGTAAGCTTGCAAGATTTTCAAAATGGATAAACCATGTCGAAATTATAATAGACGGCAAAGGGAATCGAGGAAATACCGAAATCAATATTCTTATGGATCATAAAAAAATAAACGCGAAAGCAACAGGAGGAGACGCTTTTAAAACCACCACAGAAGCTTTCGATAAAGTAGAAAGACAGGTTAGAAGATTCGAGGAGAAAGCAACCAAACATCATGGAAGGCGCTAAATTAACCGTTCAAGATTTATTCGAAGGGATAAAAGGTTACATAAAAGTAGAACTGATTACCGGAGAAAAAGGAACATACCGTGAAATAACTAAAAAGTATACCAGTAGCCCGGCATATATACTTGCGGGATACGATAAGGACTTTCCTTCCGATTCAATTCAAATCATTGGCAACAGAGATATTGGATACCTCTCCACTCTTTCCAAAGATGCGCTGCGTAGAAGAATCGCCAAACTTCTTTCTTTTGAACCTCCCGCGATAATAATCACCTGCGGATATAAAGCACCGGAAGCACTCACCACAGGCTGCGAAGAATTAAATATTCCACTGATAAAGACTGCCGCAACTTCTTCACAAGCGTTAGAAGTAATTCAATTTTATCTTGAAGAAAAGCTGGCAAATTCTGTTTGCATCCATGGTGATTTAATCGATATTTTCGGTATCGGTCTGTTGATTACCGGAGAAAGTGGAATGGGTAAGAGTGAACTGGCGCTAGATTTAATTACCAGAGGACACCGATTGGTCGCGGATGACATGGTCTGTGTAAAAAGAAAGAGAGATGTACTGTTTGGTGAAGAAAAAGAAAAAGAAGATATTCTTATGCACAACATTGAGATACGAGGAGTGGGAATATTAAACGTAGCGGCACTCTTTGGAGTAAAAGCGATAAGAATGCGAAAAAGACTCGAAATGCAATTGGAATTGGTAAAGTGGGAGAAAAACAAAGATTACACAAGAACCGGCCTTGAAACAGAAGAAGTTACTATATTAGGCGTTCCAATACCCAAAATAAGTATTCCCCTCGTGCCCGGAAAGAATATAGCCATTATTGCAGAAGTGGTTGCCATGGACTACCTGGGGAAGGGTGTAGGATTTTATTCCGGGGAAATATTCGAACACGAATTGATAAAAAAACTTCAGAAAAAAAGAAAAAGACACATGCGCTTAGAAGAGGATGAAGAATAGTATACCTTTCGGACCTATCCCATCAAGAAGACTTGGCAGAAGCCTGGGAATAAACAATATTCCTCCCAAGATATGCACTTATTCTTGTATATATTGCCAGGTGGGCAAAACTTACGATCTTACGAAAAAAAGAAGAGAGTTCTATTCATTAGAAGAAATAAAAAACCAGGTCTTCAAAAAAATTACCGGTTTAAAAAAACAAAAAGAAAAAATAGATTTTCTAAGCTTTGTCTCAGATGGCGAACCAACATTAGATATCAATCTGGGAAAAGAAATAGAATCATTAAAAGATTCCGGTATTCCGATTGCGGTTATCACAAATGGTTCTCTAATAAACCAGGCGAACGTCAAAAAAGATTTAGGCAAAGCCAATTGGGTTTCCGTTAAGATTGACGCTGTCAATGAAAAAATTTGGAAAAAAATCAACCGTCCACACCCCGATCTATCATTAAAAGATATACTTGAAGGAATTGCCGAATTCAGTAACGAATACAAAGGAAGTTTTAACACTGAAACCATGTTAATAGATTGTATAAATACGGATAAAAATCACATGAAAAAAATTGCTGATTTCATCGGAACTTTAAAAATAAATAAAGCTTATATTTCAATTCCCACAAGACCTACTACAATCAAATCTCTTAAGGTCCCTGACGAAGAAACAATCAATATCACCTATAATCTATTCGCGAAAAAAAATATAAACACTGAATTGTTAACCGGTTACTCACCAATCGAATTCCCGGCAACAGACAACGTAAGAGAAGAAATACTTAGCATTACGTCCGTTCATCCAATGCGGGAAGAAGACGTAAAAAACATTTTGGATAAAGTAGATGCTGATTGGAATATTATAAAAAAACTGTTAGAGGAGGGAGAAATAAAAATGGTAAAATTCGGGAAAAACAAATTTTTCCTGCGCAGTTTCAAAAGGAATATTCTAAATGGGTAAAATAAGTGATAATTATAGAAAAATAAGAGATTCAATAAAAGATGATATAACAATAGTTGTTGCAACAAAAACAAGAAGTATAAAAGAGATAAAAGAAGTAATCGAAGCCGGAGCAGAACATATCGGAGAAAATTATGTTTATCCCGAAGCTTCCGAAAAATACGAAGAATTAGAAGATATGTTTATTAAATTGAAATGGCATCTAATAGGACATCTCCAAAGCAACAAAATAAACAAAGCCATTCCAATTTTCGACTTAATACAGACAGTAGATTCAATAGAAAAAGCAATAGAAATTGACAGGAGAGTCGAGAATGCCGGAAAGATATTCATTCCCGTTCTTTTAGAAATAAATAGCGGAAAAGAAAAAACAAAAACAGGATTCAAGCCTGTCGTAACGAAAATTAAAAAAGCTTTGATTCAGATGGAAGATTTAAAACACATAGAGATTAGAGGACTTATGACAATGGGTCCTGCCGAGGGCAACCCGGCTGACGCAAGACCTTACTTTACTCTAACAAGAAAAATTTTCGAAAAACTAAAAGACGTTGATACAATCAATTCAAAGATGAAAATCCTATCGATGGGTATGAGTAATTCATACAAAGTGGCTATCGAAGAAGGAGCAACCATGGTAAGGATCGGGTCACTGATATTTGGGGAAAGAGAGTGAAGAAGAAGTTAGGAGTTAGAAATTAGTAGTTAGAATCCCCCCCACCCCACACCAAAAATCAATCTCACACAAAGTCACAAAGAACACAAAGTTTTATATTTTTTTACCAAAGACCTAGAACCTAAACTTTGCCTCTCTTTTTCATACGTTAACTTACGTGTGTATATAAAATACTTGGACATTTTAAATTAAAATAGCAACGAGAAATAAACCAATAAAAAGAATCAAATATGGTAAAATTGTCAAAATAAAAGCTCTGGGAAGATTTATTTTAAGAGATTTAGAAAATGCCATAGGCAAATAAATTATTGACAATAACATTATAGTAAGAATATATATTATAGTTATGGATAACACTTCAGTACTACCTTCCACACAAATTTTTTTATATATCCATAGTATAAAACCTTCCGGCACTGTAATTAATCCTCCTGCAGCAACGAATAAAACAATAGCAGATAAAACGTCATTAAATTTTCCTTCTGCCTTAAAAAGTTTTCCTAAAAAATAATACATGCCAGAAAAAATGTATGCTACTATAAGAGCATAAATTCCTATTTGCGCACAGGATATCACCGCTGCTATAAGTAAAAAAGGTATATAAAATATTACTGTTAATAAGCTAGCTTCAACTTGCTCAAAAAGAAAGGAAATAACGAATAGAAAAACAAATGGGCTAAAACAAACATAATAAATTATTAAGAAATTAAGCAACTTTTGAAACTTGGCAATTTCGATTATTTTTGAAAAAGCTTCACCGGGCTTTATATACATTTTTAGAACAAGGTTCAGTATTTCTTGACTTTCTTTGATTACTTTTTTTATTCCTTTCCTGCTAAATACTTCCTCATCCATTGTCTTTCTCAACAATCCTTTTTAATTCTTCGTAAAGAGCCCGTGAGTTTTCAACACTAAATACTATAATTTGCTTCGATTCCTTTGTCTTTTTCCCAAAACCCACCATTAAACCCAAATAAAAAAAATATTTACTGATTACAATATTTGACTTCAGGCTTATTTCTACTATTTCTCTATCATAAAATTTGTCTTCAAGTATTTTTACTTCATCGATTAAATTATACATTATTTCAACTTTAAGATTTCTTATTTTTACGGAAATTGCTTCTTCCTTTAAACTAACAGAGAAAGAAGTAATTGCAGAGAAGAGTATAAAAAGAGATTTAAAACAAAGAATTAGTAAAACATCGATAAATAGAAACTCTTTCATCAGCGATCTTTGCCAAAAACCTATAAACGCAATCAAAAGAACCGTAAAAATAGACATTGGTACCATAACACGATACACAAATAAAAATAGCTTGATTTTCCAATTTGGCAAACGATATTCTTTCAAGAAGCTACCTCCTTTTATCCAATATAAAGAAAAAAACAGGTAGAGTCAAGGTGTTTTTCCGTATAATAAAAACAAAATCAGTTCGAACTTTTTTTTAAAAAATAGACAATTAATTTTTTCTTTTATTTTCCCTTTTAATTTTTTCAGTAGGTGGCTGGGCAAGCGGGGATTCTAACTCCTAACTTCCAACTCCTAACTCCTCTCTTATACGGGGCTTGCTAATTGATTAATAACCACTAATATATATAATTAAAAAAGGGAGGAAAATAAAACAAAAAAGAGATTTGAAACTATCAATTTACATTCAGGGCAGGAAAAAGTCGATAAAGAAGTAGGCGCAAGAGCTGTACCAATTTATCAGACTACATCTTTTGTATTTAGAGACACCGAACACGCGGCAAATCTTTTTGCTCTAAAAGAAACGGGACATATTTATTCCCGTATTTCAAACCCAACGTTAGAGGCCTTTGAAAAAAGAATGGCAGATATAGAAGGCGGAACCGGAGCGTTGGCGGTTTCTTCCGGAATGGCAGCAGAGAGCCTTGCTCTTTTAGGAATAACAGAATTGGGGGATGAAATTGTAGCGGGCAACAATTTATACGGCGGAACTTATCAGCTACTCAACCATTCACTCCCAAAATTGGGTCGAAAAGCAACCTTCGTAGATTCAGCGAAACCTGAAGAGTTCAAGAAAGCGATAACGAAAAAGACAAAAATAATATATATCGAAACCATAGGCAATCCAAAGCTCGACGTTCCGGATTTCGATAAAATAGCAAAAATAGCCCATAAAGCAGGTATACCTCTGGTAGTGGATAATACCGTAGGTGTCGGTATAGTAAGACCGATAGAATATGGCGCAGACATAATAGTACAATCTGCTACAAAATGGATAGGAGGTCACGGAACATCTATCGGCGGCGTTATTGTCGATTCCGGAAAATTCAACTGGAACAACGGAAAGTTCCCCGAACTTGTCGATCCGGATCCCAGTTACCATGGGATAAGCTATTGGAAGGAATTCGGAAAAGTAAAAGGTGTTGGAAACATAGCGTTTATAACCAAGATACGCTGCCATATGCTTAGAGATTTCGGAGCATGCTTAAGCCCATTCAATGCTTTCCTGTTTCTCCAGGGACTTGAAACACTTCACCTGAGAGTAGAGCGACACTCAGAAAACGCGCTTGCTGTTGCCGAGTTCTTGAAAGATCATCCGCAGGTTCGCTGGGTAAACTACCCGGGACTGAGCAAACACCCAAGCCACAAAACGGCAAAAAAATACTTAAAAGGTAAATACGGCGGGCTTGTTGGATTTGGAATAAAAGGAGGCCTGGAAGCAGGAAAAAGATTTATCGCATCTGTAAAATTATTATCTCATCTCGCTAACATTGGCGACGGGAAAAGTCTTGTTATTCATCCCGCTTCCACAACACATCAACAACTTACTAAAAAAGAACAAAAAGCCACAGGAGTAACCGAAGATTATATTCGTCTATCAATCGGATTGGAAAATATAGAAGATATCAAAGAAGATATAGATAAAGCTTTAAAAAAGGCCACAAAATAAATTAGTAAATGAAAGAAAAAAGCCTGGGTATAGTTGAAACAAAATATGTTACTTTTGCAGAACCGTCGAACGAATTGGAACTGGAAAACGGTGAAAAATTTGGACCTATCACCGTTGCCTTTGAAGCATACGGGAAACCAAACAGCGAAAAAACAAACGCTGTCCTTATAACCCATGCCTTTTCGGGCGATGCTCACGCAGCAGGATACCACAAAGGCGATGACAAACCCGGATGGTGGGACAGTATGATTGGACCCGGAAAAGCCTTCGATACTGATAAATACTACGTAATTTGCTCCAATGTTCTTGGAGGTTGCAGCGGGACAACCGGACCTTCCTCGATAAACCCCCAGACTGGTAAACCCTACGGTTTAGATTTTCCCCTCATAAGTATAAATGACATGGTTAAAGTACAAAGTAAACTAATTGAACATTTAAACATAGAAAAACTCCTCACAGTCGTAGGCGGTTCAATGGGCGGTATGCAAGCCTTATCCTGGTTAATCAAATACCCGGATAAAATAAAAAGTGTAATAATAATAGCTTCAGCCATTAAACACTCACCACAACAAATTGCCTTTGACGAGGTAGGAAGAGTATCGATAATTTCGGATTCCGCATGGAATGACGGAAAATACTATGGAAAAGAACACCCTGTAAGCGGACTTGCTCTTGCTAGAATGGTGGGTCATATAACATACATGAGTGATAAATCGATGATGGAGAAATTCGGCAGACGAATCAGAAATGTGAAAGAGCGGCATAAATTCAACACGGGTTTCGAGATAGAAAACTATCTTCATTACAGGGGTAGTAATTTCGTTGAACGGTTCGACGCAAATTCTTATCTTTACATAACAAAAGCAATAGATTGTTATGATGCATCGGAAGGCAAAAATCTTTCGGAACTTTTATACGGTGTAAAAGCAAAAGTAATGGTACTGGCTTTTAAATCGGATTGGCTTTATCCAACGTATCAATCGAGAGAGATAGTAAAATCCTGTAAAGTCGCGGGAATCGATACAACCTTCTGCGAGATAGATTCCACCTATGGACATGATGCTTTTCTTCTTGAAATAGAAGAAGAAACTCATCTGGTAAAACACTTCTTAGAAAAGATCGTTCAAGCGAACTAGAGAAAGAAAAAAATGTTTAGATATATTAGAGAACTCGAATTCCAAACAATATGCAATTACATTAAAGAAGAATCTTCCGTTCTTGATCTGGGTTGCGGAGATTGTGAACTTCTCCACCGTCTCATTAAGAATAAAAATATAAAAGCTCAAGGGATAGAAATTGACGAGAAGGAAATCTACAAATGCGTGCAAAAAGGAGTTTCCGTACTCCATGAGGATATAGAATACGGTCTCTCTGAATATAAAGATAAATCATTTGACTATATTGTTCTGCAGCAAAGCCTCTCAGAGGTAGTTAGACAACCCGAGAAAGTAATACAGGAAGCTCTTAGAGTGGGTAAAAAGGTAATAATAAGCTTCTCGAATTTTGCTCATTACAGAGCAAGGCTTCAGATTTTTTTAAAAGGCAAAACACCGGTAACTCCTTCTCTACCCTATTCCTGGTACGACACTCCAAACCTTCATTTCCTCAGCCTTTCGGATTTTATTGAATACTGTAAAGAAAGAAAAATCAATATAGAAAAAACAACCTACTTAGGTATAAAAAGGAAAGCTTATTTATTTCCTAATGTTTTTGCTCTTGTTGGTATCTTTATGATATCACAGAATTAAAGTTTACTACCTACTTCCGAACAGACAGAATTAAAGGTATATTCATAAGAAGCGGCAACCTTCTCCCAGACCATAGCTCTCCCAAAATCATAAGCAGCTCTTCTCATCTTTTCTCTTCTTTCGTCATCTTTAATTATCTCAATTAAAACCTTTACAAGAGCATCAGTATCTTTAAAAGGAACCAGAGCACCTCTACCGTCTTTTAGAAGCTCTAACGCGTATAAATAGGGCGTGGAAATTATAGCCTTACCGCAAGCCAATGCATAACTCAAAACCCCGGAAGATATTTGATCTCTCGAAAGATACGGAGTAAGACATATGTCTGAACCCATAAGATATTTGACAAGTTCGACTTTAGAAACAAATTCATTTCGAAAAACCACATTTTTTTCTAAATCTTTTTCCCTTACAAGCCGCTTAAGCACACTCCGATAACTCTCTCCATGTTCTCCTTTAAAACTCGGATGAGTAGCTCCAAGTATGATGTACAGAACCTCTGGAATTTCTTTAACAACTTCCGCCATAGCTTCAATAGCTACTTCTAGTCCTTTACTGGGCCTAATTAACCCGAAAGTAAAAATTACCGGACGACCCTCGGCATGAAGATGTTTTTTATAATAAGAAGTATCCGTGAGAAACACGTCGGGTGCACCGTGAGATATAATCTTTATTTTTTTTGGAGATACATCATACAATTCCGTAAGTAATTTTTCCCCCTTTTTATTTAGAACTACAACCACCTTCGAAAATTTAGATACTTTTTTTAAAATATCCTTCCGAGACTCCGAAGGTTTTTCCTGTATTGTATGCAAAGTTGTAACCACTGGCTTCTGGAGATCTCGAAGTAACGCTATTAAATATTCGCCATCTTTTCCACCAAAAATTCCGTACTCATGCTGAACGCATACAACTTCGGTCTCGGACTTATTCAGAAAATCTGCCGCTTTAAGGTAATCTTTAAAGTTTTGCTTATTTATATCAAAGACAACTCTCTCATCATAAGAATAATATTCTTCCTTATTACTTACAGCTACAACCTGAATTTTATCATTTTCTGAATTGTTAAAGAGTTCAAGTTCTACAAGCGCACAAATTAAATCATAAGTAAAAATCCCTACTCCACATTCCATGGGAGGGTAAGTCGAAATAAATGAAACAGATTTCTCTCTTAAACTTTCCATTATTTTCGATTTACTCACTCGGACAGCTTTTTAAATAATCGCGAATCTCATCCATATTGGCAAAAGCCACGCAAACGGTCGAATCCGCAGCTCCATAATACAACCTAAGCTCATTTTTTTTCTCATTGATTATTGCACCTGTTGAAAAAACAACTCCTGAAACATCCCCAACAAATTCATAGGGCTCTTTTGGACCAAAAACCCATTCCTGACTACGCCTGATTACTTTCCATGGTTCCTCAAGATCAAGCAATGCAAGACCAACCCTGTAAAGGCTGCCCGCGGCAGTCTCACGAACCCCATGGTATATTATAAGCCAACCTTCCGAAGTCTCTATCGGCTGGGTTCCCAATCCTACTCTATTATTATCCCATAAACCTCCTCTTCGGTGAAGGAGAACACGGTGATCACCCCAATGGACAAGATCAGGGGAAAAAGCAATCCAGATATGCGCTTCCCCACTAACTATGGGTCGGTGAATCAGGACATATCTCCCCCCAAATTTCCTTGGAAAAAGAGAAGCGTCTTTATCCTCCGGAGGTAATAATGCCCCGAATTTTTCAATTGTCTCGAAATCCTTAGTTAAGGCAAGAGAAACCTTCGGACCAACCGAAGAATAGGCAACATACGCTATTGCGTATTTTTTACAATCTTCAAGCCATACTATTCGCGGGTCCTCAAGACCCCATCTTTCTTCAGGATGCCCTTCGTAATATTCCAAAGTAGGAGCCTCTTCAATATCCCAGTTTGTAATACCATCTTTGCTCCGTGCAAGCGTTAGATGCGAAAAACCCCTATAGTCTTCCGCCCTTACTAAAAGCAAAGTCTCTCCGTTCATAGTAGCAACTCCCGGGTTAAATACGGAATGAACCGGGTACGGCCACTGCGCTGCCGTCAAAATTGGATTACCCATATATCTACGAAATAAAGAAGCCCCACCAACCTCGGAAAAAATCAATAGATACCTCCTTCTAATAAAATTTAATATATCATTTAACCCTTATATTGTAACATAACCAGATCTAAAAGTCAATATTTTGTAAAAAAATTATATTCAATACTATTTCTACTCTATAAGATTATTTATAAATTCTAATTCTGCCACAAAGACACAAAGAAAATTGGACGCAGATTCACGCAGATTTAAAAGGATTTTTTTTGTTAAAACCCAACACAACCCCAAAATATTTAGACAGGATTACAGGATGAACAGGATAAAAAAAATACTATTTGTTTTTAAAAAACATCGCCAGGATTAACACAGATCAACAGGATTCTTTTGTGCTGTTTTTACAAAATCCCAAATCCCGATTTTACTAATTCGCTTATAAACTAATATACTGATGCTAAGTAAAAAAGAGGCGGGAGAATTCCCGCCTCTTAAAAATCATGATAGTTATTATCTAATAAGCAATTTTTACGTTACTCCAGGAAACCCTTAAATACGCCAGACACATAAGTATAATCACCTTCAGTGTCATCGGAGAATATAATCGTAATCATATCACCGTGATTGCCGTCATCAGGCGCCCAGATATAACCTTCTATATCAGCCGCATGTTCACCATTGTGTGTTATTTCTCCGGTTACGTCTCTCCTTTCATCTTCACCGTCAGTCTCGACTACCTGCGACAGATTAACTACCATTCTCCAATCACGAGAGTCCGCAAACACAAACTGCCAGGTATCATTAGCATTTCTTGTAAATCTATAATCCACACCATAATCGGTCTCCAGATTCTCTGCCCAAAGGTGAACTGTACCCACGAAATCTAACGAATCAAGAAAAGTTGTATCAATTTCAACATCAACATCAACATTAGTAGTTATAGAAGCACCAAACTCGAAATAATTGATAATTCGATAGACTAAACTCACACTATCGGCCTGCTCATCCGAAACATAATGCGCCCCGAATTTTATCCACGCAATGTCATTGTCATCTGAGTTAATACCTATCCAAATACTGGTGGGCAAAGTATCCGCTGTTCCCTCATAAAACTCGAGAGAATCAATAAGAACTTCGGCCTCATGGTCGTCCATAGCTGTATCCAAATAAGTCCATGTGAACAAAACAGCATTCTCCGGATCATCGGGATCTACATGTACCCATCCTTGAATATCAACATAGTCCCACGTGCCATAAAGCGTATCAATACCAAACGGAGCTCTAAGTGCTCTAAGATTTTGCGTTGAAGCCTCTAAAGAGCCAGTAGAGCTAAGGCTGGGGCCAGGAGGTTCACTTTCACTGAAAGATTCTAAAATCTGTGAAGATTCGGACATATAAGCGTTAGCAAATACAGACTGCAAATCAACAATAAAATTTTCGGTATCATCTCGGGTAGTTTCTTTTTCGCTGCAAGAAGTCAATATTAACAAAAGCCCAAGCCCTACTACCGTCGAACAAACTTTCAAAAACCTCATAAAAAACCTCCTTTTTTATGGTTTTTTACAACCTCTCTTGCTGCTTTAATCTTGGAGATGTGGAAAAAGTATAATTACAAAAAGGACACTTATAAGGAAGTTTATCCTTTTGCATAAAGAATACTTCTTCACACTCTGAACATACAAATTCTTTAAGATCTGCTTGGCCTCCAGAGTTTCCTATGAGCAACATACCACCACGGCACTCGGGACATACCGGCTCTTTATCTTTGTCGGAAGAAATACAAACGAAAGTACCGCATCCTTTACATTCAAATTCTTTCATATATGTAATTATAAGAAAAAACACTATATATGTCAAGGATAAAACCATCTATTGACTACATTCTACTCTTTACTCATTATAGAATTTAAACTGTTGACAATATTTAATCATAAATTATAATCGAATATATGAAAAGCATAGGGCTAACAGGCGTAATTGTAGATAAAGTCTGCGGATTCGGTAAAGAAAGAGAAAAATCCCAAAAAATTCGTATCGACGTTTCCATAGAAACCGATTTTAGAGCTGTTGCCGAACAAGATGACCTTTCTCTGGGAATCGATTTTAAAACCATTTACGCTATTATAATAACCGGCTTGGAAGGAAAAATGTACACACTTGAAAAAGCTGCATTTGCAATCTGGAAGCAATTAAAGAGCTTACAGGATGTAGGCAAAGTCAATGTCACAGTAAAAAAATGCAATCCTCCTTTTCAAGATAAAGTAGAAAATTCCTGGGCCACAATAGAAGAATAATAAAATGATCGGCGCATATCTCTCACTGGGCTCAAACATCGGCAACAGGAAAACGAATCTCCACTTCGCTTTTACACAAATTTCAAAACTCGGCGAGACTAAGGGATCCCACATATACAGAACAGAACCCTGGGGCAAAGACGACATCCCTGAATTTTTAAATGCATGCGTATACATCGAGACCGAACTGGATATTAACAAACTTTTCCATGAATTACGCTCTATTGAAAACAAAATGGGGAGAAAAAGAAAAGAAAAATGGGATTCAAGAATCATTGATATTGACTTACTACTTTCGGATCAACTAATACTTATGAGTCCTTCACTTATGATACCGCACCCCTATCTTCGCATGAGAAATTTCTACCTTAAACCACTCTCGGAAATCATAAAAGAAGAAACAGAACCTTTGACAGGAAAAAAAATTAAAACTCTACTGGCGGATTGTCCGGATAGGAAAAGCGTATGGAAAACTGGGAATATATTGCAATAGAAGGCGTAATAGGCGCAGGAAAAACAACGCTGGCAAAGTTTCTTTCCAGAGAATTCAACACAAAGCTGGTGCTTGAAGATATTGACGGCAATCCTTTTCTTGCACAATTCTATGAAGACCTGGAAAGATACGCCTTCCCAACCCAAATCTTTTTCCTTCTTTCCCGATATAACGAACTCAGGAATTTAACAAACAGAGAACTTTTTACCAGAAGGATTATTTCCGATTATACATTTGACAAAGATAAGATATTCGCGTTTATAAATCTTGATGAAAAAGAAAAAAGTCTATATGAAAAAATTTACAATCTTCTTGATAAAGACATCATAAAACCCAGTCTTGTAATTTATCTTCAGGCAAGCCTCGAAACCTTGATGGAAAGAATAAGAAGCAGGGGAAGAATTTATGAAAGAAGAATAAAAGAAGACTATATAAAAATTCTTATTCGTTCATACAATGAACACTTCTTCCACTTCCAAAAAAGTCCGGTATTAATAGTAAATTCAAATGAATTTGATTTCTTAAACGAACCTTCACATCTTCAATTACTAAAAAAAGAAATTGCCTTAATTAAGGCAGGAACAAACTATTTGTCTATCGCCCAATGAAAATTATTGGAAAAATAAAAGAACAACAAAATTATTCCTTAAATATGAAATACCAGAAAATGAAAATCGGTCTTGTACCTACAATGGGCTTTCTACACAAAGGCCATCTAAGTCTTATAGATAAGGCAAAAGAACTCTCCGATAAAATAATTGTATCGATTTTTGTCAATCCTACCCAATTCGGAGCGGGAGAGGATTACAGGAAATACCCCAGAGACGAGAATAGGGATTTAAAACTCCTCAGAGAAAAAGAGGTTGACGCTGTTTTTATACCCAAGACAAAAGAAATATACCCGGAAGGGTTTAAAACTTCCTGTCACGTTAGTGAGCTTTCAAAGAAATACTGCGGAAGCAGTAGACCGGGGCATTTCGAGGGAGTAACTACTGTAGTTTTAAAATTATTCAACATAACACAACCGGATATTGCTGTTTTCGGAGAAAAAGACTACCAACAATACATTATCATAAAAAAAATGTCGGAAGATTTAAATTTACCAATTAAAATTATCCCTTCTCCCATTATAAGAGAAAAAGACGGCCTCGCGATGAGCTCAAGAAATACATATCTTAATAGAGAACAAAGAAAAGAAGCAGCAATCGTTTATGAATCGCTGCTTACCGCAAAAGATCTTGTCAAAAAAGGTAAACACGAGACTGGTTTTCTAAAGAAAAAAATGACAGGATTGATTGAATCAAAAAAATATACTCGTATAGATTACATTGAATTTATCAATCCCGAAACCCTGAAAAAGGTTAAAAAAATAGAAAAACCAACGAGAATTTTAATGGCAGTTTGGGTAGGTAAAACTAGATTGATCGACAATATAGAAGTAAGACCATAACGCGGCAGAGCCGTTAAAATGCAAAAATTAAATATCAAAATGGAAAATGGATTTAAAAAAGAAAAAGATTAACCACAAAGAACACAGAGAAATGATTATGTTAAAAAAGAAAAAAACACTGAGAACACAGAGGAAAAAAGAAAACAAAACTCTGCGCTCTCCATGTTAAAGAAATCTGGAGATTGAGAGAGTTGGGCTCTGCATTTTTTTATTCATTTTGCTCTTTAATCTTTGATATTTCATTTCCTATATGGCTACTTTAGAAAAGAAAATCCAAAGAGGACTTAAGTTATTTCTAATACTTGTGGTCCTGACAATGTTAGCCCTTTTAGTCTTTTCGGATCCTGATCCCGAAAAAAGATTTAGCTTCAACATCTTCAAAAAGATCTCGTACGCGTTTAAGCAAATGGATCTCATTTATCTTTTATTCGCTTTTATCTTCTGGATGATTCATATCCTCCTTGATGCTTTCAGAGTCTCTCTCTTATGTCAGGGAATAACAGGAAAATGGGGCAATATGCGAACAGCCCTTGAAGTTATTTTAACCGGAGCTTTTCTTGCCGCCGTGACCCCTTTCCAAACAGGCGGACTTCCTGTACAACTATACTTACTGAAAAAAGATGGGATTTCCTATGGAAAAGGAACTCTTGTTATTCTCCTCCGAGCTATCTTTTATGTAATAATGATGCTTTTACTTTTACCTTTTCTCTTCCCCATTCTGACGAAAGAATATAACGCAACCTCCATTAAAATATTACTAAAATACAGTCTTATTGTTTATCCTATTATAGTTTTAATTATAACATTTGTGTTAATAAAACCGAATATTATTAAACGTCTTTTATATAGATTAACCCTGATAAAGGGAAAAAGAAGAAGAACAACAAAATTAGTTTATAAGATGTTTAAAGAAATAGAGGAAATGAAAGACGGCTTCTGGCATTTCGTAAAAAATAGAAAGTGGCACTCAGCAGCAAGTTTTTTACTGACCTTTCTAACTTATATTCCTTACTTCTTTATAGCCCCATTACTTCTTAAAGGAATAGGTATAAGCGTATCTTTTGTAAGAATTGCTTTTCTCCAATTGGTAGTAATATTATTTACTTTCTTTTCTCCGACACCCGGAGCCACCGGTGTATCTGAAGGAGTATTTGCCATCATGTTCCTGGGAATAGTTGGAAAAGGCATGCTGGGAGTATTTACAATATTATGGAGGTTTTTTACTTTCCATCTTACCGCTCTTGTCGGCGGAATTATGACTTTAGATGTTCTAAAATTAGGAGGTATGGAAATCGATGGAGAATGAACTTAATAAAAATAGACTTTTGCAAGGAATAAGATTATTTCTTTTTCTGTCTATAGCGACTGCCGCAGTAATATTGTTTTTTACTATCAGTGAAGACACAATAGAACAATTGAAAAAAATATCTCCTTTATTCTTAGCACTAACCTTTTTGTCTACAGCCTTGAGGTTTTTCTTTGATATATGGAGACTCCGATATATTATTGAAGCTCTCGGGAAAAAATTGTCCTGGAGAGGTGCTTTCCACTTCACAATGGGAGGATTGCCTCTTGGAGCCATTACACCTATGCAAGTTGGAGGAATACCTTTTCAACTCTATGTATGTAAAAAAGAAAATATATTGGTTCCGGAAGGAAGTGCTGCTATTTTTACAAGAGGACTTCTTTCTGCAATGGTCCTACCTTTGCTCCTTCTGCCTATATACTATTATAGACAATTCTTAACTTCAGGAATAATGAGCGCAATTCTTAAATATTTGACTATATTCTACGGAATAGTAGCCATACTTTTCTTCTTTTTATTAACTCAAACTTCATGGTTACAACGTAAGTTCGGACGCAAAGTGAAAGGCATTGTAATGTTCAAGGAAGTTTTCACCAATGAGTTTATGAAAAGAAAAATAGTTTTTCTTAAAGCGTACATAACTACTTTCCTTTCCTTAACCTTTTATTTTCTCACAGCCCCTTTGCTTATAAGAGGACTCGGCATCGAAGCACCTTTCTTTGAAGTGATGATTCTACAAATCATATTGACATACGCCGTGAATTTCATGCCTACACCCGGAGCAACCGGACTTGCAGAAGGAGGCGCTGTAGCGATTTTTAAACACTTGATGCCAAAATCCGTCTTAGGTGTTTATGTTATGTCATGGAGATTTTTTACAGGTTACTTTGGAATAATCGTTGGAATACTTGCTATTACAGAATTCATACGGGAAAAATGGAGATAGTAGTTAGTTCATACGACCGAAGACCGACGACGGATAACCGAAAAAACAGAAATAAAAACTTTGTGTTGTTCGTGTCTTTGTGTGAGATATTAGTTTTTGGGGTGTGGGCTGGGTTTAAAACAAACTAAAATATATTTTTTCTCTGTGTCCTCTGTGTCCTCTGTGGTAATTTTTTAGGGTTATTCGACTTTTTTAACACCCTCCAATATTTGGTCTCCGCCATAATCCACACTCGCTACTATCTCATCCCCTTGTTGGATTTTTATATCTATAAATTTTAATTTATACTCACGTACTGCCTCCGGCAGTATTACCGATCCGGCAAGAGAATCCCGGTATACTTCCTTCTCCTCTCGCCTAACCCAGTATTTAACTGCCGGTCTCACCCACATATTACCCTTATTCTCCACCTCCATCTTCAACTCTCCACTCTCCTCTAACTCCATCTTCTTTATCTCCGCTTCCTTAAATGTTGTTCCCGCGATCTCTAAATAGGCGGTTATACCAACCCTGCCCGCCAACTGCACAAGTGGAGTCCATTCCTCTTCCTCAGGCGGCTTACCTTCAAAAAATATTACACTCCAGTAACCACCTGTACTCTCCGAAGGAATCTCAAAGGTAACCCTTATCTTTTTTATTTCCCCGGGCGCAAGAATAAACTCGGCAGGATTGATTGTTATCCATTCGGAACAGGAACCGGGAAGAAAACCTGACGGATGATATACTATCTTTCCTCCTTCATTTAGATCCCAATCACCCTTATAAACCATGACTTTTGCATCATTATAAGCATCACCGTTCTTTACGGATATCTCCCTCGTAACTACGCCGGGATACGAACTTACCTCTAATCTCAATGGAGAAACAAGTAATGATACGGATATTATTAAATGTAACATTTTATCAATCCTCCTACTTCTGCATTAACGTGAAATCAATATTGGTCAAGAAATCCCCTGCTTTATCCCTCCACTTTAAATCCAACCGCAAATCCATCGAAAAAGACGTCCCATTTTCGGACGTTGGAAGACCCTCTAAAAGACGCATTTCGCCCATTTCAAAAGGAACCCATTCTTCTCCTCCAATCCTCCAGTTTAATCTCCCAATGGGCATTTTATTTCCTTCGTTAGACAAAAAATCTCCCTGTGCCGAACAGAGTAAAACCCATTCGGTATTCGCATTTATCGTACCTTTTAGGGCTCCGGGAATCTCAATAGGAGAATTTAACGGACTAACAAAACCAACATCAATTTTTTCAGCTTGAATCTCAAGAGAAAGATATTCATCAAAATCAGCCTGACTTAATATTTCCTGATTTATAATAAAAGACAATAAAATAAATATTATCATTGCTTTATTATTAATTATAATCGAATATCTGAACATTGTCAAGAAGTAAAAATGATAACCACAGATTACCACTAGATTTTATAGACTTAAAATACCTCCCCCAACCCAAATTATTTAGCCACGGATGAACACAGATAAACACTGATTAAAAAAAACTTACTTTTTTGTTTTAAAAATAAAAAATATTTAAGATGGGCGGTTGGGCAATCCGTGCTGATCCGTGAAAATCTGTGGCCAAAAATTGTGGTTAAGGAGCTGGGTTTTTTACAAACAAAAAGGGCGTTTTTAGACGCCCTTTTTGTTCTATAGCAGACTCCTTAGCTTAAGTGGTTATCTGTCAATTAGTCTGAATAGTATAGGTAAGTACACAACTCACACCGGCAGTCTGTTCTTCGTCACCGTCTAAAGTCACTCTATAATCTTGATTGAGGGACTGCCATCCTCCAGTATTACCGCTTCCACTTGATAAAGTATCAGGTGCAGCTAATGTATTAAAAGCATCCCATGAACCCATTCCAGCAGGACTATGTTCTATATCCGAAAGAAGGACACCGCTCCCCGGATCTCCATCTCCATACACCGTAAGAGACCAATCTACGGGAGAAGCAGTAGACGAACCAGTTACAATATACTCGAGTTGCTGGTAAGGAGATGCGTTAGGGGTTGTCGGATAATATTGCTCCGTAGGACCAGTAGGAGGGTAAATGGGATTGCTCGGGTTAAGAGTTATATTATTAAAATTCCACTCAGCATTGTTATTCACATATATTCCAACACCCGTTGGGATTATAAAAGTCAGAGTAGTAGTTTCGGATTGAGGACTTGGACCAGTAGCCCGGCCTTGAGCAAAAAGCATCCCCGGTAAAATCAAAAACAGAAGAAAATGTCCTCTCATTTTAGCCTCCTTTGAACTCAGACAAACTCCTGATAACCAACTATTAACGTCTGCTAAATTATAAAAGAACCAAATATACTACTTGCAACTTTTATTCCATAAATTAAGACCTTGATTATCAAATTCTTAAGTCCGCATACATCTCGCAAAATGCAATTTCATTTCGCAGAAAGCTAAATTTTTTGCGTTAGTTAAGGATATTTTACAAGCAAGGATTTTACCGCAGAGACGCAGAGTACGCAGAGAAAAACAATAATTAGCCACAGATTTACACAGATAAACACAGATTAAAAAAAATTTGCTTCGCTGTTAAAAAATTACGGATTAATACAGATCTACACAGATTAAAAAAATGTTTTTTTAACTAGGACCCAGGACCAGGTATCTGGTACCTAAATTATGATATTCTTTTAAGATTTTCAACTAATTTACTATACTTGATATCAAGTCTTTCTTTATTATCCCTGGTTTTCTTGACCACCTCAGGTGGAGCCTTTTCTAAAAAATCTTTTTCAGAAAGTTGCTTTTCTGTCTTTTTGAGGAACTTTTCAAGTTCAACAATCTCTTTTTTTAATCTGCCCCTTTCCTTTTCAATATCAATTATTCCCTCAAGAGGAACATATACATCCATACCTTTTATATGAAAAAAGGCTGAATCGGCAACTTTCTTTCCCTCTTTGAGTTCTTCAATTCCTCCAAGCCTAAATATCCACTCCGACTGAGCTTGAATAAGCTCAAAAAGACTGTTTTCGCAATTAACAATTACTTTAATCTTTAAATCCGGAGGAAGACTAAATTCCCCTCTGATATTACGAATATTCGAAACGAAATTATGCAGGAACCCCACTTCGCTTTCCAACTCTAAATTCCTGTAATGTTCATCATAAATAGGCCATTTTGAATCGATAATCATATCAGTTGTATAAGGAAACATCTCATAAATTTCCTCGGTTATATGCGGAATAAAAGGATGTAAAAATTTAAGATACCGCTCAAAAGACCACAAAGCTACGGAAACGGCATTCTTTCTTTCTTTTTTATCGCCCGAATAGATTCGTGGTTTTATCATTTCCAGGTACCAATCACAAAATTCGTCCCAGAAACGAGAAGAAAGCATCCTGCTTGCTTCACTTATTCTAAAAGAATCAATCTGTTCCTCAATATCTTTCACGAGTCCCATAACCCTTGAGATAATCCATTCATCCATTTTAGTAAGACGGATACCTTCAATACTTCCTACGTCATCATCCTTAGAATTCATCATCAAAAAACGTGTAACATTCCAAATTTTATTCAGGAAATTCCTTCCCTGCTGGATACTATCTTCCTTATATATAACATCTTTACCTTCAGGTGTAATACGCAGGATCCCTATGCGAAGAGCATCCGACCCATAAACATCAATTAACTCAAGTGGATCCGGAGAATTACCTAAAGACTTGGATAAAGCTCTATGTCGGGAATCACGAATCATACCGGTAAAATATACTTTACCAAAAGGAACTTCTCCCATAAATTCAAGGGAAGACATTATCATCCTCGCGACCCATAAAAAGATTATATCCCATCCTGTAACAAGAGTAGTAGAAGGAAAAAATGAATCCAGTTCCCTGGTCTTATCAGGCCAACCGAAAGAAGCAAACGGCCACAACCAGGAAGAAAACCAGGTATCAAGAACATCCTCATCTTGATAAATCTCCCGGCCACCACATTTCGAACATTCAGAAGGCATTCCTCGGCTAACCATAATTTCGCCGCAACTCCTACAATAATAAACAGGTATCCGGTGCCCCCACCATAATTGTCTCGAAATCACCCAGGGACGAATATTATCAAGCCAGTGATTATATACTTTTTCCCATCTGGGAAGGTAAAACTGCACCTTTCTTTCCTCCGCAGCCCTCAAAGCTTTCTTTGCCATTTCATCCATCTTGACAAACCACTGTTTTGAGACATACGGCTCAAGAACTGTATCGCAACGCGAGCAATGCCCCACAGAATGTAAATGATCTTCAATTTTATTCAAAAACCCTTTACTTTTCAGATCCTCCAGTACCTTCTCCCGTGCTTTATATCTTTCCATACCCTGGTACGCTCCGCCATTATCATTAATATTTCCTTTCTTATCGAGAATATTTATCAAGGGAAGATCATGTTCTCTGCCGATCTCAAAATCATCAGGATCGTGGGCGGGTGTTATCTTAACCGCCCCTGTTCCAAATTCCTTGTCCACTCTAGAATCTGAAATTACAGGAATCTCTCTCTCCATCAAAGGGAGAACCACTTCTTTTCCAATAAAATCTTTATATCTCTCATCATCGGGGTTAACTGCGACAGCAGTATCTCCTAACATCGTCTCCGGACGGGTAGTAGCAACCTGTAGTTTCCCTCCCTCTTTTAAAGAATATTCGATATAATAGAGCTTTCCTTTGATCTCTTTATTTTCAACCTCTTCATTTGAAATGACTGTTTCGCAACGAGGGCAATAATTCACTATATACTCATCTCTATAAATGTAACCCTTTTCGTATAATTTAATAAATGTCTCTTCAACAGCTCTTGAGAAACCCTCATCTAAAGTAAACATTTCTCTGCTCCAATCGCAACCAAGACCCAGAGTCTTCATCTGTGAAACGATTCTGTCATGGTATTCGTCTTTCCATTTCCAGACCTCTTCAACGAATTTTTCTCTGCCCAGATCGAATCTTGTGAGTCCCTCTTCTGCCAATTTCCTTTCTACAACATTTTGAGTTGCTATACCTGCATGATCGGTTCCCGGGAGCCATAAGACTTCAAATCCCTGCATTTTATGAATACGTATGAAAATATCTTGTATTGTCATGTTAAGTACATGCCCCAGATGCAAAATCCCCGTAACATTAGGCGGAGGAAGTAGTATTACATAAAAGGGTTTTTCGTTATTGACATTAGCTATAAAAGTTTTGCTTTCCTCCCATCTTTTCCTCCACTTTTCCTCTACCAGCCCCGGAATGTATTTCTTCGGAAGATCCAAGGTTACCTCCTCTTTTCAGGTACAACTTCATAAAGAACCCTTTCTTCCCGCACCTTACTATCAAAAAAGCGAACTCCCTTCTTTACGCTAACGGATTCTTCCGGAATTTCAATCGTTTTTACATCACTTTTAACGTTAAGTAGATAATCTATTCTTTGTAAAGAAATTTTATGTTCACTGATAATGTAATTACCGGAAAGCCCTTTCATCCAGATAATCACCTCTTCTATTAATTTTTTCTGCATAGAAAGAAAAGAAGACTTCTCGATTTTTTCCTCAACTCCCGCCGTTCCAAAAGAACCAACTTGAAGCAAAAAACTAAACATTGTAGAAGCACCTATAAGGATAACCGAACGGTCGGGATGATGAACCGTAGAATACATATTCGCTCTCCTGACAAGACCGCCTGTAATATCAAGGCGCCCCAGCACATTTCTCCCTAAATAAACATCCTCCCCCGGTTTACCGGAAGCAATCCCTATACCGATCTGAAATATCTTCCTGTATTCAGGAGGTAAGCGTTCATAAGTTATCCCTCCAAAATCTATTCCCTTCTCATCAAAATTTTTGAACCATTCTTGATATCTTTTTAAATTTTTCCTGACAAATCTTTCTGAATACTCAAGCATTCTTCCGGCACATCTGATCGCTCGACTTGCCGCATCGAGAGAAGCCTCAAGTTTAATTTCTTTACCTTCCGATTCCTTCTCATCACTACCAGACATTGAAACCTGTCCGAAATATAAATCACTACTCTCTTCCGAAAATAAAACAATCCCTCCGTCTCCTGTATCCTTGACGAAAAAACCACCGGAATCTTCTACCGCCTTTAATAATTCTGCCTGAAATTCATTTCTTATTTTATCTTCCATCTCCGCATTCAATAACTTTTCACCCATTATAGAAGAACCTCTAATATCGTAAACCATTACAGAAACGGTCTTCAAACAATCCCTCACAACAGCTTCTCCCTTTGATAGCGTTCTCTCAAGTTCAGGAATAAAGAAAACAACCGGAGGACTGTTCTTGCGAGCGAGAAGACCTACCCAGCGAGCTTCTTCAATGGAACTTTGTTCTGATTCGGGAAATATTCTGACCATATTTTCCAAAATAAGCTCTACAATAGTTGGTAAAAATATTTCATCATACTTTTCAATAAACCAATCTACTACACCCTCAAAATCAGTTTTTCTTCCCAATAAACTACGAGACAAAAAAGAATCGGGCGCGCTGCCCAATTTATCATTGAGCGCAACGATAGATCTGTTCATGTTATCTCTTACTTTCTTGGTAAGATCAGGATCAAAAAATCTAAAGATACCGGGAATATTTACCACCTCATCGGCTTCGGAAACGTTTTTAAGTCTCGACATTTGAGATCTTAATGCTCTCACCTTTGCTTCCCCACTATTTATATATCTTATTATTTCATTTATATTCTGACGAATTTCTTTAACACTCAAATCGTTTACTTCCTCAAAAACCTCTTCTAATTTCTTTGACGCATTTTCTTTAATCAACTCCTGTGTGGATTTGATTTTTTCACTGATATCTTTAGAATCAAACTGACGAGTTTCTATTTTTTCGGGGCTAATAAAATAATCGGAAAATATTTTAGCAACATCACAGAAGAAATCTCCGGCTTCCATGAAATCGGAAAACTGTTCTAACTTAACATCATCTAATGAAGCTGGTATTGGAAGCGCTTTTTCCATAAGTCGGACAAGCTTTCTTTTATCCACACTTTTACGTAGTTCTCTTTTGCTAAAAAACTGCAATGAAAGATTTACTTTTTTATGTATTTGGACAGAGCTTTTTGAGGGCATTTGGATTTTCAACCATCTTTTGAGAGCGAATTCAATTAAAATCGGAGAAATGCCGGTTTTCACCCCTTCATCAAAAATCTTATTCAGGGTCCGAGTAAATTCATCCATCTGTGTCGTCAGATACTGCTTTTCCCCTTCCGAGAGGAAAGCCCGCATTGATTTTAACCCCCTTACCAATTCAGAGTGAATTTGGTCGGAAAAGACAATATAATGTACAGAATCACAACTACCTAAGAAATCAATCTCAGCAGGGCTGAAAATCCCAAGCAGATAATTTTTCAATAAAGAAAGGTAGGATTTTTTACCGAACTTACCCCGGAGTCTTTTGGCGTAATTTGATTCTTCTTCTGCTCTTCTTTCTAAAGAAGAAATACTCTCATCTATCACAGTCTAAACTTATACAAACTCTACTATACTTTCAATAGTTCCGTCGCCTCTTCTCCCCAAAGATAAGTCGATCACTCTAACATATCCGCCACTCCGTTCCTTGTACTGTGGAACTATGGTCTCAAACAATTTATAATATGCTTGTTTTGAACCTAACTCGCTCTTAAATTTTCTTTTTCTATTAAGATCCGCAGTAAGCGCGTGAGCGATTTTTTTATCGGCAAAACTCTTTAAGGCTTTAGCCTTACTTTTCGTAGTTTTTATAGATTCATTGATTATAAGTGCACAGAAAAGGTTGTTTAAAGTTGCTTTTCTATGAGCTTTCGTTCTTCCCAATTTTTTAACCTTTTTCCCATGCCTCATTCTTTGTCCTCCACATTTTTCAGATCCATATTCAAACTTAGATTGTATTCGGCCAATCTATCCGTAACTTCCTTTAATGAAACTTTGCCAAAATTCGGAAAATTAAGCATTTCTTCTTCTGAATATTTAACAATATCTCTTAATGTGTTTATATTCTTATTCTTCAAAACATTACTCACTCTGTTACCCATTCCCAACTCTTCTACCGGCAATTCAAGCGCCCTTCTCATTTCTTCCTTTTCAGTTGTTCCACCCGCCTCTTCTTCTTCAAATATATCTTCCTCTATAAATAGCTCAATGTGGTTTTTTATTATCTTAGAAGAAAGATTTAAAGCCTCATCAGGATAAATCGAACCGTCTGTCCAGATTTCCATCATCAGTTCCTCGAAATCCGTCCTTTGGCCAACCCTCACATTGTTAACCTTATAGGTAACTCTCTTTACGGGAGAGAAATTTGTATCTATGAATATTGTACCTTCAGCCATTTTGGAATCCACAAAAGACTCTTTAGGCTTAAACCCTTTTCCAACATCCACTCTTAATGTAGCTTTTAACTCAGCACCTTCTTCCAAAGTCGCGATAAGCTGATCGGGAGTGCTCACTTCCAGACCAGGAGTCAATCTTATATCGGAAGCTTTAACTTCTCCCGGACCCTTACTTTCAAGAATAGTATACTGCGGAAACTCTTCGCTATTATACCTAAACCTGACTTTTTTCAAATTCAAAACAATCTGCGCGACATCTTCTTTGACATTTTCGATTGTTGAAAATTCATGCATCACATCTTCTATCTTAACAGCAGTTATTGCGGCACCCTGAATCGAAGAAATCAACATTCTTCTTAGAGCGTGGCCTATCGTGATTCCATAACCTCTTTCCATAGGAGACAAAGAAAACTTGCCATAGGCTTCATTCTTTTCAACTACAGTTAATTCTTCTGGCATAACCAAGGATCTAATCCTCAACTTTTACCTCCCTATTTACTTAGAATACAACTCAACAATTAAATTTTCCTTAATAGGATATTCCACATCTGCCCTGCTCGGCTCTGCCACTATTTTTCCTTCCATTTTTTTCCTATTAACAGATAACCACTCTTTGACTTCAATCTCATGCGCAAGCGCCTCGGAGAAAAGAGGAACTTTCTTACCTTTTTCCTTAATCGAGATGACATCACCAACAGAAACCTGATAAGAAGGAATATCCACCTTCTTACCATTCACCCTTATATAATTGTGCCTGACAACCTGTCTTGCCTGTCTTCTTGACATAGCAAAACCTAAACGATAAACAACATTGTCCAACCTTCTCTCCAGCAATTTCAATAGTTCTTCGCCCGTTACCCCTTCTATACCGGTTGCTTTGTCAAATAGATTTCTGAACTGTCTTTCACGAAGGTCATAAATACATTTAACTCTCTGCTTCTCACGAAGTTGCAAACCGTAAGAAGATTCTCTTGAACGCCACCTCTTTGAAGGTTCTCCAGGTGGTCTTATATATTCTTCCCCAAGGGGACACTTATCCGAATAACATTTATCCCCTTTCAAATAAAGCTTCATAGCGTATCTTTTGCATTTTCTGCACTTAGGACCAGTATATCTACCCATTTACAACCGCCTTTTCTTTGGCGGTCTACAACCGTTATGCGGCAATGGAGTAACATCTCTGATTGCGCTAACATTCATACCTGCCGCCTGTACTGTTCTGATTGCTGATTCCCTTCCTCTTCCCGGACCATTAACCCAAACTTCGGCAGTTCTCATACCGGCGTCAATAGCTTTACGAACAGCTGTTTCAGCCGCTTTTGTAGCAGCATATGGAGTACCTTTTCTCGTACCCTTATAACCAATGCTGCCTGCAGATACCCAGACTATTGTATTTCCCTGCTTATCAGTTATCGTAACAAGGGTATTATTAAATGTAGAATGTATATGGACTATTCCAGACTCCGGTGCCCTTACTTTTTTTCTCTTTCCCGTATCCTTTCCTTTCTTTCTATCCACATAACCCCCTTACTTTTTGATTTCTCTCTTCTTCAGAGCAATAGCTCCTTTTCTTGGACCTTTTCTTGTCCTTGCATTAGTTCTTGTCCTCTGACCTCGAACGGGTAAACCCTTCCTATGTCTTACCCCTCGGTAACATTTTATATCTTTCAAACGGTTTACATCCTGCCTTATCCGTGATTTTAATTCACCTTCTATCTTATATTCACCCTCTATTAAATGTCTAATTTTATCGACTTCCTCGTTGGTTAGATCCTTAACTCTTTTACCCTTTTCAATATTAACCTTTTCAAGGATTTTTACAGCAGTCGATCTTCCGATACCAAAAATCGCTGTCAAACCAACATGAATAGGCTTATCCGCAGGTAAGTCAACACCGGCTACTCGTGGCATATTACCTCCTAGCCTTGCCTTTGTTTATGCTTTGGGTTTTTACAGACCACATAAACTCTACCTTTACGTCTTACAATTTTACATTCTTTACATAATTTTTTAACTGATGACCTGACTTTCATCTATACCTCCTATGATTCCCTATAGACTACCCTACCCTTAGTAAGATCATAAGGGGAAAGTTCCACATCCACAAAATCTCCAACATCAATTCTTATATAGTTCATTTTCATTTTACCTGATAAATAGGCAAGTATAGTAGGATGATCTTCGACATCAAGTTTAACTCTAAACTTGGAATCCGGCAATTTCTCCATGACTTCACCTTTAACTTTTATCACTTCTTTTTTAGCCAATTTTTAGTCCTTTTCTAATTTTGCCGGTAATATCTTCTAAATTACCTTCCGCTAATACTTTCAAAAGGATACCCGCATTCTCATAATATTCCTCTAAGGGCTTGAAGTCTTTCTGGAATATCGATATCCTTTTTTTTATAGTCTCGCTTTTATCATCCTCCCTCCGCATTAATACCTCACCGCATCTGTCACATACACCTTCTTTCTCCGGGGGACTGTTAACCAAATTATAGATAGCTTTACAATCAGGACATACTCTCCTATTGGTTAAACGATTTACAAGAACCTCCACAGGAGCATAAAGATAAATGGCGCAGTCCAATTTCTCATCCCTTCTTTTTAAAAAATCATCCAATAATTCAGCCTGATTTTTATTTCGGGGATACCCATCCAGCAACCATCCATTTTCGTTTCTACCATTTGAAAGTACTCCCTCTACAGTCTCGAAAACTATTTCGTCCGGTACAAGAGCTCCTGAATTAACATAATTTTCAAGCTTTTCGCCGAGTGGCGAAGAATCTTTTAATATTTCTCTAAAAATATCTCCGGTAGAATAACGCGGTATTCCCAGATCGTTAACTATAATATCAGCATGTGTGCCTTTACCAACTCCGGGAGGACCAAGAAAAACTAATTTCATCTTCTTCTTCCTCGAATTCTTCCCTTCTTCATAAAACCATCATAATGTCTCATCAGAAGTTGAGATTCTAACTGCCTGGCAGTGTCGAGTGCCACTCCTACTATTATAATTATTGAAGTCCCTCCAAAATAGAAGGGCAAATTAAATTTTGCTGTAAAAATAACCGGAAGAACCGCAATAAAAGCAAAGAAAGTCGCGCCCGGCAATGTAATTCTCGCAATTGTCCTATCAATATACTCGGCAGTAGTTCTTCCGGGTCTGATTCCCGGTATAAAACCACCATATTTTTTAAGGTTTCCGGCAAGTTCTTGAGGATTTAGAACAATTGCAGTGTAAACATACGCGAACATTATAATCAAAATAACAAATAATGCATTATAAAGAAATCCACTTGGAGATAAAATATTAACAATCCAATCCGCCCATATCTGACCCTTAAAAAAGCCGGCAAAAGTAGGAATAATCATTAACGCCGACTGAGCAAATATTATAGGAATAACTCCTGCAGTATTAACATTAAGCGGCAAATGGGTTGATTGTCCTCCATAGACTTTTCTACCTTTAACTCTTTTCGCGTATTGAACAGGTATTCTTCTCTGTGCTTGTGTAACAAAAACTACCGCGGCAATAACTAAAACGGCGAATACGATTGTAAAGAAACCAAAAATCCAACTTTTTGCACCTGCCATTATCATCTGATAGAACTGAATCAACTGTGAAGGAATTCTTGCAAGAATACTCATCATAATAAGAAGCGAAACTCCGTTGCCTATTCCATTTTCCGTTATAAGCTCCCCAAGCCACATCAGGAAAATAGTTCCCGCTGTCATTGTCACGATTATCGCGAACTTAACGAAAAGAGTAGCGTTGGGCAAGACAGGGACGCCGCCAACAGAAAGATTCTGCAAAAATATAGCAAACGACGTAGAATGCATGATAGCTATACCCACGGTAAGATATCTAATATGCTGCGTCATTTTACGTCTACCTTCTTCACCCTCTTTCGATAATCTCTGGTAAAAAGGAATTGTGGAACCCAAGATCTGTAAAATAATTGAAGCACTAATATAAGGCATAATACCAAGCGCGAAAATAGTAGCTCTACTTAAGTTTCCGCCAACAAACATATCAAAAAGCCCCAATACAGAACCTCTCATCCTATCGAAATATTCTCCGAGTACTGCTATATTCACTCCGGGAGCAGGAACATGGCTGCCAAGCCGATATATTACCAGCATAAGTAACGTAATAAGAATTCTTTTTCTTATGTCTCCGACTTTCCAGAGATTTCGGAACGCATCAAGCATCTTTTACTATTTCTCCTCCTGCTTTTTCAATCTTTTCTTGGGCAGATTTTGAAAACATATGCGCATGTACAGTTAATTTTTTATCGATAGTCCCTTCACCAAGAATTTTTACTTTATCCCTTTTCCGGGCAAGGCCAGATTCTTTTAATTGTTCTACTGTAACCTTTCCGCCACTCTTAAATCTATTAAGAGCTCCTACGTTTATAATTGACAAGTTAACATTTTTCCTGCTGTTAAAACCTTTCTTAGGAACTCTTTTTATAAGAGGTGTCTGACCTCCTTCAAAACCTTCTCTAACCCCGCGGCCACTTCGGGAATTTTGACCCTTCAAACCTCGTGTAGAGTAAGTCCCCATACCTGAACCAGGTCCCCTTCCAACTCTTTTTTTGCTTTTTCGACTACCTTTAGGTGGTTTAAGTTTACTTAATTCAGCTCCCACTAACTTCCTCCATTTCTACGAGTTGCGATATTTTTCTAACCATACCCCTTATCACAGGATTATCCTCGTGCAAGACAACATCACTAATACGTTTTAATCCAAGAGCTTTTAATGTTCTTTTTTGTCTCTTATCGGATCCTATGCTACTTCTTATCTGTTTAATCCTCAGCATCTTCTACACCCCTGATTTTTCTTCTTCCCTTTAACATTTCTTCAATAGATTTTCCTCTAAGCTCAGCAAATTCGTCCGGAGTGCGCATACATAACAAACTATTGTACGCAGCAATAATATTATTAAAAGGATTATTAGAACCAAAACACTTAGTAAGAACATCATTAAATCCACCAAGTTCAAATATTGCTCTCAATTTATCGTTCGCGATAATACCGGTACCGGGGGCAGCAGGTTTTATCATGACTTTAGCTGATTTATATTTTGCGGTCACAGCATAAGGCACTGAAGTTTGAACAATCGGGACCTTAATCAATCTGGACCTGGCATCTTTAATTGCTTTCTGAATAGCTGCAGGAACTTCACCAGCTTTCCCATGTCCGTACCCAACAACACCCTGTCGGTCACCTATCACAACCCATACGGAATATCGGAACTTCTTCCCGCCTTTTACAACTTTGGAGATACGTCCAATGTTGACAACCTTTTCCTCAAGTTCATATTCCCGGGGGTCTATTTTCATTCGTGCTTTTGTAAATCCGCTTAAAATTTTAAACCTCCTTCCCTTGCACCGTCTGCCAGGCTCTTAACACAACCATGATAGGTAAATCTACCTTTGTCGAAAGCCACCTTCTTGATTTTTGCTTTCTTGCACTTCTCCGCTACATGAAGACCAACTTCCTTTGATTTCTCTTTTAATGTCTTACCTTTCAATTTCTTCTTTACCTCTTTATCCAATGTGCTTGTCTGTACCAAGGTATGCTCCCTTACATCGTCGATCACTTGAGCATACATATGTTTATTCGTCCTGCAAACAGACAGGCGGGGCTTCTGGGGAGTACCGAAAATCTTACTTCGAGTCCTCATCTTTCTTTTCCATCTTCTAAGTTTATTTTTTTTAATCTCACTCATTATATGCCTCTCTTACCCTCTTTATGAATAACATATTCCCCTTCATATCTTATACCTTTACCTTTGTAAACTTCTGCGGGGCGTAATGCTCTAATCTCAGCCGCCTGCTCTCCTACAAGAGCTTTATCTATACCACTAACTGTTATCTTGCTTTCCTCCAATTTGAATTCGATTTCTTCTTTGGGTGTAACTTTTATCTGATGGGAATACCCAAGGTCAAGATCAAGGTCTTTTCCCTTTAAACTTACCCGATATTCTCTACCCCGAATCTCGAGTGTCTTTGTAAAACCGTCCGTTACACCTATTATCATATTATTTAAAAGAGAACGAGTAAGACCCCAGAACGCCCCAACCTCTTTTGAGCCACCCGACGGAGATACAGTGATTTTGCCATCTCCCATGCTCACACTAATACCCTGGGGAATAATTAGTTCCAGTTCTCCTTTTTTCCCTTTAATTTTTACCTTTCTATCCTCAATTTTGACATCTACTCCTTCGGGAACTGGAATGGGTTGTTTTCCAACTCTAGACATTAATCCTCCCTACCATACCTGCAGCAAAAGCTCACCGCCAACTCCCTGGGCCCGTGCTACGGCATCGCTTGCTATACCTTTTGAAGTAGACAAAATAGAAATACCGAAACCTCTCTTAATAAGAGGGACATCACCTTTACCTACATAAACTCTTCTTGAAGGCTTGGAGATTCTTTTTATTTCATGAATTGGGGATTCATCTTTTATATATTTAAGAGTAATTCTTACTGAACCCTGTGGCCCTTCTTCAATAAATTCAAAATTGCCAATGTATCCTTCTTCCAAAAGAACTCTTGTTATCTCTTTCGCCATATTCGAAGCCGAAACCTCAACATGTCTATGTCCTGCAGAAACTGCGTTTCTAATTCTTGTAATCATATCAGCGATCGGATCTGTCAACAAAACAACCTCCTACCAGGAAGCCTTTTTTACTCCGGGAATCTCTCCCTTAAGCGCAAGTTCTCTAAAACATATGCGACATAATCCAAAATCACGCATATAAGCATGTCTTCTTCCACATCTGAAGCATCTATTTACCTTGCGAGTTGAGTATTTAGGATTCCTCTTAGCCTTTTCGATTAATGCCTTCTTAGCCATTATTCACCCTTTCTAATCCTGAATGGTAAACCAAACTTTTTAAGTAATTCCAATCCCTCTTCATCAGTCTTCGCAGTTGTAATTATTGTAATATCCATACCTATCACCTCTTTAACTTTATCATAATCTATTTCAGGAAAAATAAACTGTTCAGAAATACCAAGAGTATAATTCCCTCTACCATCAAAAGAATCAGGATTTAACCCTCTAAAATCGCGGATTCTCGGGATAGCTACATTCACAAGTCTGTCCAAAAATTCGAACATTTGATTTTTCCTTAAAGTAACCTTTAAGCCAACAGAGTCTCCCGTTCTTAGATAAAAAGCAGAAATAGATTTTTTAGCACGGGTAGTTATTGGCTTCTGTCCCGTTATCTCTTTCAAACTTTCAACAGCAGATTCAAATACAGCACGATCTTTTGCGGATTTTCCTAACCCACAATTAACAACAATCTTCTCCAATCTTGGAACTTTCATACAGTTCCCGTATTTTTTCAGAAGACTTTTATTAACTTCTTCTTTATAATATTTTTCCAGTCTCGGCTTATCTCCCATTCTTACCCCTTATTCAATAACCTCATTACACTTTTTACAGCAACGAACCTTTTTTTTATCTTCAAGAAACATAAAACCAACTCGCGTAGGTTCCCCACAAGAGGGGCATATAAATTTTACATTCGACAAAGAGACAGGAAGTTCTTTTTCAAGAATTCCACCAGGTTCCCCGGTCTTTACCGGTTTTTTATGTACTTTTCTCAGGTTTATTCCCTCTATTACCAACCTTTTATCTTTGGTTATTATTTCTCTAACCTTCCCTTTTTTACCCTTATAGTTACCTGAAATAACTAAAACTATATCCCCTTTTTTTATCTTCACTATTGTACCTCCGCTGCAAGCGAAATCAATCTCATAAATCCTCTATCCCTTAATTCCTCGCCCACAGGTCCAAATATTCTGGTACCAACCGGTTCTTTATTAGCATCGAGTAAAACACAGGCATTATCATCAAATCTAACCGCTGTACCATCAACTCTTTTTGTTTCCTTTTTAGTACGAACTATAACAGCCTTATGCACACTACCTTTTTCCACGGAAGACCTTGGTGTAGCTTTTTTAACACTTACAACTATAATATCTCCCAGAGCAGCATATCTTCTACCCGTTCCACCTAAAACTTTGATACAACAGGCTTCTTTTCCACCTGTATTATCTACAATTTTCAATTTTGTTTCTTGCTGAATCACTTATCCTCTCCTGACTTCTCAAGAATCTTATCAATCCTCCATCTTTTAAGCTTTGAAAGGGGACGACTTGATACTATCCGAATTAAATCTCCCAGGGAAGCTTCCTCGTTTTCATCGTGAGCATAAAACTTTTTCTTTCTTGTAATATATTTTTTATAAACCGGATGTTGAATTTTTCTCTCCACTAAAACTACTACGGTCTTTGATGGAGCTACCGAAACAACTTTACCCACCTTGCTGGCCACTTTGTTTCTCCTTTTCGTTAAAAACTGTTTCAAGCCTTGCGATTTCTCTTCTTATCTGCCTAAAGCGAGTTGGATTATTTATTTTCCCTCTTGCTTTCTCGAAACGCAAGGTGAACAGTTCCTCTTTTAAATCATGTCTTACCGAATTCAATTCCGCATCGGTCATTTCTCGAAGTTCTTTAGCTCGCATCACAAAACTCCTTCTCTCTTTATGAATCTTGTTTTAATCGGCAGCTTAGCACTTGCTCTTCTTAAAGCCACTCGCGCCGATTCTTCAGAAACCCCTTCCAATTCAATAATAACTCTACCTTTTCGGCAAGGTGCAACCCAGTAAAGTGTTTCACCTTTTCCTTTACCCATACGGGTTTCTGCGGGTTTTTTGGAAACGGGCTTATCGGGAAAAACTCTTATCCATAACTTACCAGCTCTTTTCAAATAGTGAGTTACGGTAACTCGCATTGCTTCTATCTGCTGCGCGGAAATCCACCCTGACTCAAGTGCTCTAAGCCCAAAATCTCCAAAATCCAGTTGTACAGAGGATGTCGCTTTACCTTTCAGGTTACCTCTTTGTTTTTTTCTATGCTTAACTCTTTTTGGCATCAACATAATTACGAAATATCCCTATTAACCCAAACCTTAACACCTATAGTTCCGGATTTAGTATGCGCTGTTTCCTGAGCATAATCGATATTAGTATCTATAGAATGAAGAGGAACACTTCCCTCAAGATACCACTCTTTCCTGGCTATCTCTGAACCCCCAAGCCTTCCCTTACACTGTACCCTGATACCGGCAGCACCCATTCTAATAGCTTCTTCAACAACTCTTTTCATTGCCCTTCTCTGCAAAACTCTCCTCTCTATTTGTCTCACCACATTTTGTGCAATAAGAGAAGCATCCAGCTCAGGCATCTTACATTCCTTTATATCAAGATAAACATTTTTGCCTAACATTTCATTTAATTTTTGACGTATTTTTTTAACTTCTTCCCCGCCTTTGCCTATTACCATACCGGGCCTTGCTGTTTCAATTATAACTCTTATAGTCTCAACGGTTCTCTCCACCTCTATTCTTGATATCCATGCATCCTTAAATTCGGATCTCAAATATTTTCTTATATTAACATCTTCTTTTAACGGTTCGCCAAATTTCATCCCGAAAAACCATCTTGATTTCCAATCTTTATTAACTCCAACTCTAAAACCTATCGGATGTGTCTTTTGACCCATTATTTTTCTCCTATTTTATCAACCACTACCGTTATATGCGACATTCTTTTTCTGATAAGTCCCGCTCTACCGAAAGACATTGGTCTATATCTTTTTAACTTTTGCCCTTCGTCAATACTGATTGATTTGACATACAAATCTTCTTCTTTTAAATCCATTTCACCAGCTTTATCGAGATAGTTGCTAGCTGCTGTGTGAACACATTTTTTGAGAACTCTGGCTGCCCCATGAGGCAGAAAACCTAACCGCATTTTTGCTTCAACAACAGATTTTCCCTTAATATGAGGTATAATTCTTCTGCCTTTTTTCGGTGATAATCTTATATTCTTTTGAACTGCTTTACCTTCCATTCCTAACCTCTATTTAACAACCGTTTCTTTTTGTCCGCCGTGTCTAATAAATTTTCTTGTAGGAGAAAATTCGCCAAGTTTACACCCTATCATCTCCTGTCTAATATAAACAGAAATAAAATCTTTTCCGTTATGTACAGCAATCGTATGACCAACTAAATCCTCTGTAACTGTTGAACTACGCCTATAAGTCCTAATAGGAGGATCGCCCTCTTTCCATTTTTTTACCTTTTTCATCAATTTTGCATCCACATATTCCTTGGCCATACTCTACTTCCTCCTCTTCACTTTTCTTCTTTTAATAATATACTTGGAAGACTGTTTCTTAGGATTCCTCGTTCTATACCCTTTAGCCGGAACTCCGGTACGTGAAACAGGATGGCGACCCCCTGATGCTTTTCCTTCTCCACCTCCGAGAGGATGATCGACCGGATTCATAGCAACACCACGAACCCTGGGTCTCCTACCTTTCCATCTGCTTCTGCCGGCCTTACCATCCGAAATAGAATCATGCGAAACATTTCCAACTCGTCCGATCGTAGCGCTGCAGGTGGAAAGTATCAATCTCACTTCTCCGGAAGGCAACTTAACATGAGCATGCTTTCCTTCTATTGCAAGAATCTGGGCACCTGTACCCGCACCTCTCGCAAGAGCCCCTCCTCTACCCGGCTCAAGCTCAATATTATGAATGAACGTACCGGGAGGAATTTCCGAAAGAGGAAGTGAATTTCCAACAGATATGGGAGACTCTGATCCTGCCTGAATAACGTCCCCGACTTCTATACCATCAGGTGAAATGATATATCTCTTATCTCCATCCTCGTAAAAAACCAGAGCAATATAGGCCGATCTATTAGGATCATACTCTACAGCCTTGATTTTTCCTTTTACTCCAAATTTATTTCTTTTTAAATCTATAGTCCTGTATTTCCTTCTAACCTGACCACCTCTGTGATCAGCAGTTCTTCTTCCCTCCGAATTTCTGCCCCCTGTACCAGGAAGATTTTTCGTTAAACTCTTTTCGCTTTTCTTTTTGGTTATTTCCGAAAAATCCTGTCCTCTATAAAATCTGCTACCGGGAGTTACAGGACAACTTTTCTTCTCACCCATTTATCTATGCTCCCTCGAACAACGGTATCGAATCTCCCTCGCGAAGAGAAACAACCGCTTTTTTCCAATTTTTTCTTTTTCCCTTAGATCTTCCAATCCCCCTCAGCTTACCTTTAACAATCATTGTATTTACATCCTCAACATTTACTTTAAAAAGGTCCTCAACTGCCTTTTTTATCTGAAGTTTGTTGGAGTCTATAGATACTTCAAAAATATACCTGCCAATAGACATAGAATCGTTACCTCTTTCGGTTATAATTGGTCTTATCACAATATCTCTATAATCTTTCATTTAAAAACCTCTAAGAGTTTACCTACAGATTCCTTTGTAATCACCACCCAATCATTCCTTAAAACCTGATAAGCATTAACCTGCCCGGCCGGCATAACATGTAACCCGGATATATTCTTGCAGGATTTATAAAAATTCTTATCGCTGCCATCATCAAGCATCAAAACCTTATTGCCATAAACACCTATCGTTCTAAGCGCATTGGCTACTACCTTTGTTGAAGGCGCATCAAATTTTTCTTTATTAATTACTACAAAATGTCCATCAGATACTCTTTTGGAAATTGCCGTATTAAGTGCTTTTCTTTTTACTTTTTTATTAACTTTAAAATTATATTCTGTCCTTTTCGGACCAAAAATAACACCCCCACCAACCCAAATTGGCGTCTGTCGAGTACCTACACGAGCTCTGCCGGTACCTTTCTGTCTCCATGGTTTTCTGCCGCTTCCGGCAACTTCACCCTTAGTCTTAGTCTTACTGGTATTTTGCCTTTTATGATGAAGATGATCTACTATAGAATAATATGTGGAATTATCGTCGAACTTTGATTCGAAAAGATCTCCGGATAAACTAATAGTTCCGTCTTCTTTTCCCGAATTATCGTAACACTTAACTTTAACTGCCATTTTCAACTATCACCCTTCTCTTTACTTTGATCTTCTTCCTCTGTCTTATCTCCCTGTTCACCTTCGTTTTTCACTCCTGTATCATCACCCTCTGTCTTCGCCTCGATGGATTCATCCTTCACTTCCTTATCTTCTTCCTCTGCTTTCTTCTCTTCCTCGCCCTCGTCTTTAACTTCCTTAGCCTCATCCTCTGTCTTCGCCTCAATAACCTCTTCTTTCACTTTTTCAGCCTCTTCTTCTTTCTTTTCTTCTATATCCTCATTTTTCATTTCTTCAGCCTCTTCTACGCTTTCTATTTTCTCTTCTTTCTTTTCCGTGTCTTCTTTTTCTTTATCCTCTACCTTTTCTTCTACTTTATCTGTTTCTTCACTCTTATCTTTTACTTCTTCTACTTTATCTTCTTTTTTCTCAACTTTTTCTTCTACTTTCGCTTCCTTTTCTTCTTTCTCCGCAACTTCTTCTTTTATCTCTTCAACCTTTTCTTCTACTTTTTCTTCAGGTTTTTCCTCTACTTTCTTTTCCTCCACCGCTTCTTCAACTTTTTCTTCTATTTTCTCTTCTTTTGCTTCTGCTTTTTCTTCTGTTTTTTCCTCTACTTTCTCTTCCTTCACCACTTCTTCAACTTTTTCCTCTATTTTCTCTTCTTTTGTCTCTGCTTTCTCTTCTTTCTTTTCCTCTATTTTCTCTTCCACCACCACTTCTTCAACCTTTTCTTCTACTTTTTCCTCTTTCTTTTCTGCTTTTTTAGTCTTATCTTTTATTTTCGCTACTTTATCTTCTTTTTTATCGACTTTTGCTTCCGCTTTTTCTTCTTTCTTCTCCCCTGCTTTCTCCTCCACCACTACTTCTTCAACTTTTTTCCGCTCTGCTTCTACTTTAGCTTTTTCTAATTTTTCTTTAGCTAATTCCTTCCTGGCAGAAACATCGATATTGTCGTCAATCTTTATAAGAACCAACCCATTTATAAAACCGGGAACCGCACCTCTCACAACGACAAGACCTTTTTCCTCATCAAGAGTAATGACTTCAAGATTCTTTACAGTAACTCTGTTATTACCCATTCTACCGGGAAATTTTTTCCCTTTCACTACTCTACCGGGGTACGTTCCGGCTCCGGCGGAACCGGGAGTTCTATGAAAAGTGGACCCGTGTGAAGCGGGCCCCCCCGCAAAACCCCATCTTTTAACTACACCCTGAAAACCCCTACCCTTACTACAACCTACAACGGCTACCTTGTCTCCTTTTTGTAGTAAAGAAACAGGAACTTTCTCTCCAACATCAAATGCCGAAGTATCATTGACCCTAAATTCTCTAATTGCTTCAACCGGAGGAATTCCTGCTTTTTTGCATAAACCTAAAACGGGTTTTTTAACCCGTTGTTCCTTCTTCTCACCAAAACCCATAATATAGGCTGTATAACCGTCTCTTTCTTCGGTTCTTCTATCTATAACAAAACATGGAGACGCTTTTATAACAGTAACCGGAACGCTTTCGCCGCTTTCAGTAAAAACTCTTGTCATCCCCAACTTTCTTCCAATAAGCATCTCCAAACCCCTTATCTTAGTATTTGATTTCGACCTCAACCCTGGCAGGCAAATCCATTTTCGTTAAAGCTTCTACTGTCTGCTGGGAAGGTTTATTTAAATCAATAAGTCTATTATGAACCCTAATTTCAAATTGTTCTCTGGATTTTTTATCCACATGAGGAGAACGAAGAACCGTATAAATTCTTCTTTTTGTCGGCAATGGGACAGGTCCTACTACTTCTGCCCCGGTCCTCGCAGCAACTTCTACAATTTCTTTTACAGAATCATCAAGTATCTTATGGTCGTAGGATTTCATTCTTATTCTGATGTGCTTAGCAGCCATTTACTCCCCTACTCCAATATCCCGGTAACAACACCGGCACCAACAGTTCTTCCGCCTTCTCTTACCGCAAACCTGAGTTCTTTCTCCATCGCTATCGGGTATATTAACTCGACTTCCATCTCTACGTGATCTCC
>Ga0307430_1000274_pt1 | contig 49398 bp, 44 predicted proteins | sample SalMarWE160130MG_FD_202159 | JGI IMG/M metagenome (GOLD analysis project Ga0307430, IMG submission 202159) | Salt marsh sediment microbial communities from the Plum Island Ecosystem LTER, Massachusetts, United States - WE1603-130 | ecosystem: Environmental > Aquatic > Marine > Intertidal zone >... | reverse complement strand
CTGTCTCAACTTTTACCGTTATATAAACATCTCTTTTCTCTCCCTCTTTCCACATTATATTTTATCTCCCGCGGATGATTTTTAAGTGCAAAGATACACTGCTTAATTCTACTTTCGATTTGTCTGAGATTTCAATAAAAAGACTTGACAAGTCGGTTCATATACTATATAATAATTCTCCAATAATGTGATTTCGAATAATAAAGAGATGAAAGGAGGTGATAAAATAAATTTGAATATTTGAATTATGCGAACGATAACCTTGAAAGGAGGAATAGATGTTTAGAAAAATCATTCCTGCAATTTTGCTCATTAGTATAATTTTGGTTATTTCATTGGGTGCATTTACGAATACGTCATTCAGAAATGCCTCAACAGCAACTCTGTTAGAAGATGATTACGATTTATGGCTTGGACCATATCCACTTCCAGATCCTGCAAGGCTGCCTTTGATCGACGGTGCAAGATTCTATACAAACCTGAGTAACCTGGTCGATAAATCGGAAGAACCTTTCAGTAACTTTTCGAACGACTACTTCCTGATTGGTGGTTCCACAAATCCGCTTTTCAACTTCGGCAACGTTGGTATCGTGGCTGACCGATACAATGACATGAATCCATGGGACACGGGACTTCTGGACAGATTGGGAAATCCCATTTATGGATTCGGTAATGTTGTAAATGCGACGCTCACTGACACTGACGCTAACGGTATATACGACAGGAGAACCGAAGTCGAAGAAACAAGAGAAAGCTGGCAGGATAACGGTATCAAGGATTTTGTATTCGGTTTTGGAAAGGATATGAACGGTACTCTCGTGGGTCTGTTTTTTGAACTAAACAAGAACAAGAGAGAAACATACGGAGCTCCTGGAGGGATGCCGGTTAACTATACACTCGATTCCACGGATATAAATCTTGTTTCAGGAGACAGAACTTTTACCGAAAGTAAAGTGGGAACAGGTTCCACAATCGATGATATAGCATATAATCTTATTGGTATCTCATTCTGGAAGTATCTTTCCGAAACAAGGGCTGTGGGATTTCACTTCGGATACGGGATGCTGTCCGTAGAAACTAATGACATCTGGGATAATAGCGATAACTGGAACGCAAGCCCGGATAATGCGAGTATCACCGATACATACTCGATGACAGAAACATATGAGGACAATACTCCCTATTCAGGCAACAATATAACGGGATGGCTTTCCTTCATTACGGACTTAAGTGAAATCACCCATTTCAGGTTTGATACTTGGTATGAGAAAGGGTCAGCTGATATGGGAAGCGATGCAGTAGGAAACTACAGTATTGTTGAGAACAGGATTGCAGCAGATAATCACACGGAAGTAAATAATGGTACGGAGACAGCAGTAATAACCGGTGATGGTTCCTATCAAACGGTTGCTGTTAAAGGGAAGTTCGTATATGACCTTACCGACAAAGTGAATTTTGCATTTGGCGCAGGGTTCGGCACGAGTACATTCGATACGACAATAGCTGAAGATGGCGATGCAAGATATGTGTACACATACGATGATGGCGATAACCAGGCAAATGATCCGGATGACTACATTCGAACCACAACCTATGCAAGTGAAATCCAGACAAAAACAACGGCAGTGTCAAAGATTATTACCTTCCCTGTTTGTGTGGAATTCCATGTTAGGAAACCCCTTGTTTTCAGACTCGGTGCAATACATTCCATTAATCTTACGGAATCCACGACAAATATGGATCTTATCAGTGCTTCCCCTGGTCTTGTTCATACGGTATACGGCGATGGAAGTATAAGCGATGTATTGATTGACAATCCTGATATTCAGGATATTGGTTCGTCAGAGGATAATACAGACACTTACAGTAATACGAACTATACTTACGGTATGGGATATACGGTTGCGAAGAATCTTAAAATCGACCTGATGGGTTTTTCCGACCTGACAGACCTTTACAACTGGAAAGTTTCGGCTACATTGATGTTTTAGTCGACTTAATTCATAAGGAGGTGAAAAAATGTTTAAGAAAATACTTATTCCTCTGGTTTTTATAACCATTGCGCTGGTGCTGGTTTTTGGATGCTCGAAGAGCGATAATCCTTTCGAGCCCCAGAAGTCCGGTTTCAACGGTACAGTTCAGGAAAATCTTTCCTATATCGCTGGCATCAATCCAGGTCTGAATGGACAGATTCAGGATGTAGATCCCTCAACAAGTGAAATAGAAGGAGAGATAGAAATCTGGTTTCAAAGTTTTATGAATACAAGTACGGTAACCGCTACTAATATTGTCGTATGGGATACAACAAATGACGGGAGCATTCAGAATTCATCTTTCACTTACTATCCCGAGATTAAGAAAGCAGTATTTAGAGGGACATTCAGCGATGATGCAGTATTCATCGTTACCCTGAAAAGCGACCTCGAAAATCAAGCAGGTGTTAAGTTTGATGGAAACGGCAATGGTTCCTTCGATGGTTCACCTTATGATGATTACAGATACAAACTCTATACAGGTACGGGTAATACCGCGGATTACGATTTTATTCATCCGGAGATAGAGTGGGTTGTTCCTGGTACTGAAAATGGTGTCGATGTACTGCCTCTTATTACCCTTAGCTTCACAGGGTCAGATATTGACACAGAAGATCTCGTATTAGGCAATTTTACTCTGGTAAAAACATCGAATCAGGTTGCGGTTTCCTGTTCACTTATTGCCTCTTCACATAGTATGATTGTTTTCATGCCAAAGGATAGCATTGACCAGGCGGAACAGTATACCGTTAACGTGAAATGTGCCAACGTGAAGGACACCTGCAGAAATGTGTTACTTGGTTTCCAGGATGATAACGAAGGTTGGATTGCCAATATCGCTGATTATTGCTGGGATTTTGTAACGATGGCACTCGACGGAAACCATGATGGGAATCCTCCAGTTGTTTCGAATGTTAGTGTTGGCATCGATGAACTCATTGTAAGTTTTAACGACGATATCGACTTGACCACATTCACGACTACAAATATCAGGGTATATGACAACTCGACAGGTCAAAACCTGGTTGGTTCCATCATTAATGAATACGATGGCAGAGGTTTTCGTTACACTTTAGAGAATGCGGAGAGCGGAACAACATACAGGCTCTGGGTAAGCAAGGATGTTAAAGAATTAGACCCGGGGGGTTGGTATCTTGATGGAAATGAAAACGGTGTCGGAGGCGAATGGGACGATGACTACACTACAACATTTACGCTTTAGTTTTTTGTAAGCACAAATAGGTTCAAAGGGAAGGGGGCAGGAAAGTCTGCTCCCTTTCTGTTTCAGGCGGGCATTAGAAGGAGAGTGTCGGGGAAAAAGCAAGGATAAAAGATAAAGGGTAAATAAACGCTCCGTTGCGAAATGACCAATGACTAATGATATAGCTGTTGAAAAATGTAATCCATGGGCTCACGCATTGTCATTCCCACGCAAGCATGTCACCCCTGCGAAAGCAGGGGCGGGAATCCACAGGGGCAGGTGTCCAGGATAAAAAACACAATGGATTCCTGCTGTTGCAGGAATGACCGGCAGAACCCAAGACATAAAGCCAGGAGAATAAAGCTATCATTATGATTTCGGATAGAGAATTGATTGAGCAGGCAAAAAAGGCAAGAGAATATGCTTATGCACCATATTCGAAATTTTCAGTGGGAGCTGCATTGCTCACGGAAAATGGTAAGGTTTTTTTGGGATGTAATATCGAAAACAGTTCTTTTGGTTTATCCATTTGTGCCGAACGTGTGGCTTTGTTCAAAGCTATTTCAAGTGGTGAGAAGGTATTCTTAAAACTTGCTGTGGTTGGTTCACAAAATACAAAGATTCTTCCCTGTGGTGCCTGCAGACAGGTTTTATTTGAATTTGCCCCTGATCTGATAATTGTTAGCCTTAATCACGATAAAGTAAGATATTGTTCTTTGAAGGAATTGTTGCCTGAGGGATTTTCACTCCGAAAAGAAAAGTAAAAAGTTAAAAGTAAAAAGAGACTACATAACGGAAAAGGCGAAATTAGGAAATTGGAAATTGGGAAAATGGGAAAGGAAGCAAACAGCAAACAGAAAGGCAGACACGACAAACCTTGTCATCCCGAATTTATTTCGGAATCTCGAAGTGAACTGCCATTCCTGATTTTCATCAGGACAGGTCGCTGTCAACGAGGAACAAAGAACGAAGAACCAAGAACTAGATACTCTAAACGTTCAAACGAACTAAACGAAATTACCAATTACACAATTAACTAATTACGAAGTTGAATGATTAAATAACGCAAAGCAAATATACAGCGAAGCGAATATACGCAGGAGGCTAATAACAATTGACAGATGACCATCAACCAATAACCAAAAAAATGAACGAAGAAAAGCGAATTCTCGGGATTGATTACGGAAGGAAAAGGATAGGTCTTTCAATCAGTGATCCGTTAGGCATAATTGCTACCCCGGTTGATACAGTAAATAGAAAGAAAGTCATTGAAAGAATACAGGAAATCTTAGTTGAGTTTAAACTCAAGAAAATTATTATTGGTTATCCTCTGAGGAGTGATGGGGAGAAAGGTAGAAGTACAGAGGAAGTAGAGAAGTTTGCGCAGTTAATTGAAAAAACATTTGGTATAGAAATAGAATTATGGGATGAGAGGTACTCGACCATAGAAGCGGAGCGCATAATGAGGGATGCAGGAAAAAGTTCGAGTAGAGAAAAACGGAAGGTTGACATGATTGCTGCTGCTGTTATCCTTCAATCCTATCTTGATGAGAGAGGGGGAGAGGATAAAGTGTAAATAAACGCTTCGCTGTAATTGAACGCTGTGCTGTATGAAAACCAAGCAAACTAAACAAACCAAATAAACTAAAAAGACCGTGAAAGGCGAAATTATGAAATTGGAAATTAGGAAAATAGCACAAAAGAGAAGGACGAAATTAGGAAAATGGAAATTGCGAAAATAGCACAAAAGAGAAAGACGAAAATAGGAGAATAGAAATTACGAAAATAGCACAAAAGAGAAGGACAAAATTACGAAAATGGAAATTGCGAAAATGAGATTGCTTCAACAGTGGAAATGAAAGTTTTTTCGCAATGACACGAAAACAAAACAAACCAAATAAACCAAATAAACCAAATAAACCAAACAAACCAGACAGAGGAATAATGAAATCGAAAATCACGAAGATTCCAAAATTGCTGTTTGTAGTTCTCTTAATAGTAAGTTTTGCAGGCATTCTTTATAATGTTAGATTATTCATTAAATCTGGAGGGGAAGCAGGTCGAGAGAATGTTACAGTGATTATTCGGGATGGAATGTCCGCAAGACAGATAGGAGAAATGCTTGAACGCAAAGAAGTAGTTGCGTCAGGGAAGAGCTTTGTTTTGATTTCCAAGTTGACTTCAAGAGAAAAGAAGATAAAGGCAGGTAGGTATGTATTTCGAAGAGGAATGGGAGTAAGAGCGGTTCTTTCGAAATTGGTGAGTGGTGAGACTGAATCACTATCAGTTACTATTCCAGAGGGTTTAACAATGAAGGAAACATCGGTAATACTCGAAAAATCCCTTAGAATCGACAGGAAAAAGTTTCTTGGAGTTGTCAACAGCGGTAAAGTTGCTGCAAGCAAGGGGATTCGGGGAAAGAACCTTGAGGGCTTTCTATTTCCCGATACCTACGAATTCAACTACGGCGTTACCGAAGAGGAAGTGGTAGAGCGACTTGTTGAAGAGTTCTGGCAAATCTTTAGTGATTCTCTAAAAAGACAAGCAAGCAAAATAGGATTTACGGTTTATGAAGTTGTTACACTCGCTTCCATGATCGAGGAAGAAGCAATGCTGGACAGAGAGAAAGCTACAATATCACAGGTCTATCATAAAAGGCTTAAACTGAACAGAGCACTTGAATGCGATGCTACGGTTCAATATGCACTGCCAAAACACAAACCCAGACTCCTGTATAAGGATTTGAAGGTTAAATCACCGTATAATACCTATATTCATAAAGGTTTGCCACCTGGTCCAATTTCGAGTCCTGGTAAAGAAGCAATTGTTGCGGCAGTTTTTCCTGCTAAAACCGGTTTTCTATATTATGTCGCCAAAGGAGATGGTTCACATATTTTTTCAAGGACTGCAAAGGAACATATGAGGGTAATCGCAAGGTTGCATAGAGGTAATAAATAATGTAGGGGCAACCCTTGTGGTTGCCCAAAATCAAAGGGCAGTTGCCGCATTAGAACATTTCATATCTAACGGGCAAACAAGACAGTCCATACATCAGGTTTGAAGCTTTTTTCTTGACAACAAGGGAAAAATATTCTATTTTGAAGCAAATAATTGAGTATGGTATATGTATAGAAGGAGGTTTGAGTATGAAGATAGTCGAATGTGTTCCGAATTTTAGTGAAGGACGCGATAAAAGCAAGATAACGCTGATTACAGATGAAATTGAAAAAACAAAAGGAGTGACACTTCTGGATGTTGATCCAGGGGCTGCGACCAACAGAACCGTTGTAACATTTGTCGGAACACCCGAAGGTGTCAAGGAAGCAGCATTTCTTGCGATTAAGAAGGCATCGGAAGTCCTGGATATGAGCAAACATAAAGGTGCACATTCGCGGATGGGTGCTACAGATGTCTGTCCATTCGTTCCTGTCGCGGGCGTTACCATGGAGGATTGCGTAAAGATTGCACACGAAGTTGCGGAAAGGGTTGCAAAGGAGCTCTCCATTCCTGTTTATCTCTATGAAGAAGCAGCTACAAAACCGGAGAGAAGAAATCTTGCTACCGTCAGAAAGGGTGAGTATGAAGGTCTTTCCGTGAAGCTCGAAAACCCGGAATGGAAACCTGATTACGGGAAACCGGTTTTTAGCAAGAAATCCGGTGCTACCGTTATAGGTGCAAGGGAATTCCTTATTGCGTATAATATAAATCTAAACACAAGAGATAGAAAAGTCGCACATGAAATTGCACTGAATATAAGAGAGCAAGGTCGGGCGAAGAGAGATAAACAGGGAAAGATAGTAAGAGATAAGAACGGAAAGCCAATTGTCATTCCCGGTAAATTGAAAGGCGTAAAGGCGGTTGGATGGTACATAGATGAATACGGAATTGCTCAAGTTTCGGTTAATTTGACAAATTACAAGGTAACCCCTCTGTTTAAATTGTTTGAGGAATGTCGGAAGGAGGCAAGGAAAATTGGTGTTAGAGTTACTGGAAGTGAGCTTGTGGGTCTCATTCCAGAGGAGGCATTGCTGCAGACAGGGATGTATTATTTAGAAAAACAGGGTAGATGTCCGGGTGTTTCGAAGGAAGAACTTATAAGAACAGCGGTTCTTTCCCTGGGGATGGACCAGCTCTATCCATTTAAGCCCGAGGAGAAGATTATTGAGCATACGATTGCGGAGAAAAGAAGACTTCTTGAAATGAGTCTTACAGAATTCTCGAATGAGCTTTCTACGGATTCTCCTGCACCTGGCGGTGGAAGTGTTGCAGCTCTTTCAGGAGCACTTGGGTCTTCTCTCTCGTCTATGGTAGCTAATCTTACATATGGGAAGAAGGAGTACAAAAGATACAATAAGCAGATGAAGGAACTTGCAATTAATGCGCAGGCATTGAAGGATGAATTTCTTTATTTGATCGAAAGAGATACCATGGAATTCAAGAATGTGATGAGTGCAATGAGACTGGAAAGAAAAACCGAAGAGCAGAAGAAGGTGCGAAAGGAAGCAATCGAACGGTCCACAAAAAAAGCAACTGTAGTTCCTTTGGTGATGATGCGAAAATCCATAGAGCTTTTAAATCTTGCAGACATTGGAGAAAAACGGGGAAATCAGAATTCGGTGAGTGATGCTGGAGTTGCTGCAATAATGGCTCTTGCGGCGTGTGAGAGCGCATACCTCAATGTTATTATAAATCTCGGGAACATAAAGGATGAAGAATTCAGTAAATCCACGAAACAAGAAGCAGATGAGATATTGAAAGAAGTAAGAGGTAGGGCAAAAAGACTCACAAGAAAGGTTACCCGGAAATTAGAGGATTAAGTCATACGCTGTGAAACAAATAACGCAACGCAAATACACAGCAAAGCAAATACATGCGGAAGACAGATAACGATTAACTAATGAGTATTGACCATTAACTGATAACTTGTTTGGTTGGATTTATTGGATGGGTTCTAACCGCTTACGTTCAGCACGATACTAACGTTTTAACCGGGATAGACAAATTACCTAATTACCGATTACTTAATTACGAAGGAAATCTTTGCGTTCTTCGCTCCTCTGTGGTAGGATTGTTTTATTCGAATTCTGCGAGTTTTCGACTCGTTTTTCTGAGTCTTTTGATGAGGGTGAAAACGAGGGCGCCTATCATCGGGTCATCTTCGATTTCCTTCTTAAATTCTGATGTGTCAAGGGTTACAAGTGTTGTTTTGGTTATTGCTTTCGCTGTTGCGGAGCGTGGACTACCATCTATAACCGCCATTTCACCCAAAAAGTCACCCTCACTTAATACGGCAAGCACCCTCTTTTTTGTGCCCGTTCCCTTTGATATTTCAATTTCACCTTCTTTAATAAGGTACACAGAGTCGGGAGGGTCCCCGTCTCTGAAGAGAGTGTCACCGGGTGCAAGAATCTTTTCTATTCTGCTCATTTTATTTCCTTTTTCTTGTTGGGCTTTTGACTTCCCATTCGTAAACTATAGGTGCAACTACAAATACAGAAGAATATGTTCCAACAATAACGCCTATAAGTAGTGCAAGGGAAAAGTCATGAATTACTTTGCCTCCAATCAGGAATAGAACGAGTAGGGCTACGAAAGTTGTTAGAGATGTAATAATTGTTCGTGAAAGTGTTTGATTTATGCTTTCATTGATTATTTGAGCGAAACCTTGTTTCCTGAGCCTCTTTAGATTTTCCCTTATCCTGTCAGATATAACGATTGTGTCGTTTATAGAGTATCCAACTATGGTCAGAATAGCCGCAACAATTGGAACAGTGAATTCCTTTCCCATTATAGAAAGTATGCCTATTGTAATGATAATATCATGAAACAGGGCAATTACTGCTCCTATGCCGAATCTAAAAGTAAACCTGAAACTTACATAAATAAGTATCGCAAACATTCCAACAAGAATAACCCATAGTGCTTTCCATTGGAGATTTCTTGAAACAGCAGGTCCAACCATTTCTTCTCTATCGATTCTCAAGTTGTTGTCCGGAAATGATGCCTGCAGTTTTGTTTTTAGCATAGCACTGGAAGTCGAATCGCTTGGTTTAGAGGACGTGGAAATTACCTGAGATTTGCCTTGAGTTTCTTTCGGTATCTCCATGCCGCTTTCGGAAATGTTCACGGTTATCTCTTTTGCATTACTCCAGTTCCCATTAGAATCTTTTGCTCTTATGTATATTTTGTGAGATGTTTCAGGTTTCCAGTCATAAGTGGGGATTGTTACAACTGCTTTCTCCACTGAGCTGTCATAAACGTCAATACTGCTCATCTCGATGCCTTTGCCAATTTCACCCAGGGAGTCTAAGAAAAACTGGACATCCGTAATTGTTCCGTTTCCCGTATTTTTATCCGACGCAGTGACCAGCAGATTAAGTTTGTTTTCTTCGTGAACTTCTACGTTTGTTTCTATGATGGTCGGACCTACTGTGTCCGTGACAAAGGTCTCTCGTGCAATGGTTTTTATAAGGAAATCGTTTGCGGTGCCAAATTTTTGTATTTTTGCTTTCTTATATCCAATATCGGTTAAAGCTTTTCGCAGGTCTGCAGTTGAGATAGGTTTTTCGAAATGTAGCTGAATCAGACTTCCTCCTGAAAAATCTATTCCGTAATTGAATCCTCCCCTTACAAAAAGGGAAACTATTCCGGCGAGAATGAAAATGGCAGAGACTACGAAAGTTTTTTTTCGAGCCTTTATAAAATCAAAATGCGTTTCTTTTAGTATTCTGATCATTTATATCTCCTATATAGAAATCCTTTTTATCCTCAGGTAAATGAGAGAAAAGTCGAATATCATTCTCGTAACGACAATTGCTGTGAAGAAGTTTGCAAGTATACCTATTCCAAGGGTCACTGCAAAGCCTTTAATGGGACCGGTGCCGAAGAAATACAGTATAAGTGCCGTTATAAAAGTCGTTGTGTTTGCATCGAGAATTGTAACGAATGCTTTCTGGTAGCCGGAATCAATGGCAGAACCCACGGTTTTTCCAGTTCTCAGTTCCTCTCTTATTCTTTCGAATATCAAGACATTTGCATCTATTGCCGCACCGACAGTTAGCACAATTCCCGCAAGTCCAGGCAGAGTTAAAGTGAATTTGAAAGCCGATAGAACTGCAAGAATCAGGAGAAGATTGAGCGTAAGTGCAAAATCTGCGATCAATCCTGACAGGCCGTAGTAGAATAACATAAAAACAATGACAATTGAACCTCCAATAATAACCGATCTTATTCCATTTCTTATCGAGTCATTTCCCATTGACGGACCAACAGAACGCTCCTCGATAATTTTCACAGGTGCAGGAAGAGCACCAGCTTTCAATACTACAGCAAGGTCTTTTGCTTCATTCATGGAGGCGTTTCCCAAAGTAATCTCGGAACGCCCGCTCGGAATTCTTTCTCTCACAACAGGGGCTGATTGAACGACATCATCCAATACTATTGCAATTCTTCTTCCCACATTAGCACCTGTAATAGCAGCCCATTTACTGCGTGCCTTTCTTGTCATAGTAAGATCAACCTTAACGCCCATGGGATTGTTTGGAGTACCAATACCAGCGTCGGCAGTCAGAATTGCGGAGCCCGTCAGAACCGGATGTGAATGAACGAGGTATATAGAAAACATTTTTCTTCCTTCGACCTCTTCGGCTTTGCCCCACAGAAAGGTTCTTTCGAGTGGCACTAAATTCCTGACATCTTCTCTGTTTATATATTCTTCTACGATTTCCTTGTAATCGTCAAGAACATAAAACTCATTTCTTATTATTTCTATATTTGCAAGAAGCGGGTTTGATTCAAGGTTTTCCGAATCCAGTGGAGCATTTTGTGCCAGAAACTCGTCGAGTTTTGTCAGAATATTTTGCTGGATATCCGTGTTTTCAAGTAATCTGAATTCCAGCAGAGCTGTTTTCCCGATGATTTCTTTTGCTCTTTCTCTATTTACCACACCGGGCAGCTGTATGAGGATTCTATCCATTCCCTGTTTTTCTATTGTTGGCTCCGATACTCCGAACTGGTCTATGCGGTTTCTGATTATTTCCAGGGCTCTGTCTGTTGCACCTTTTTTTTCTTCATCCGAGAGTTTTGACTTATCTACTTCGAGAACAAGATGCATTCCCCCTTTCAGATCAAGACCAAGGTGAATTGACCTGTCTGCAAGTGTTTTCCTCTGGTGTGGGTCGAGGTTTGCCAGGTCCTCGTGTGACATATTCGAATAACGAAGAGTGTATGATAACTGAAATAATGCGGCTGCCAACACAATAAGGAAAAAGATGAATTTCCATCTGAGGTTTTTTTTCATTAATCCATCCTCCGTTCTGTATTTTTAAAACCCGAAACTGCGAAATTTACTATGGGCTTATTTAAATATAGGCTTACCTTTACCTATTATTTCATTAAGAGCGTTCTTAAAAAAGTTCACTCCCCCTGTTTTTTCAAGAGGGAAACTGTCCTTATAATATTTCCATGACTTTCTTATCTCATCGCCAATTAAGTGGGCGAGATTCCCCTGTTTTAAGCCAATTTCAACCTTGTCTCCATGATACAGAAGAATGTCTTTGACAAGAGAGCGTGCAAGTCTTTTAGCCTCTTTTTCGGTTTTTTGCTCTTCTGTTTCTGGTCCTTCTATTATTTCTTCTATTGTTTCAACTTCTTCAGTTAGAGTTTCTGGTTGCTGTTCAATGAGGGGTGTTTCCACCGGGGTAGTTTGGCTCACAGTTTCTTGTATTTGCTCTTCCTCAGGTTCGATTTTTGTTTCTTCCGCAAACGCAGTTTCGGTTGTTGGAGATTCTTCTATAGCAGGTTCCTGTGGGGTAAGTTCGTCCTTTTTTTCGGATTTATATGTTTGCTGTAATTTTTCCCACAATTTCGTTCTATCTTCGGTTGTTGGTACTACATTTTCTTCTAAGTCGGTAGGGGTTCCGGTATCCACGGGGGTTGATGTCTCAAGCGATTCAGAATTCTCCAGCTGTGGAGCGAAAGTTTCCGGTTCCGAAATTATCCCAGTATCAGAAGCAGTTACGGTTTCCTCTATCACAGGGTCGAGTTTTATGTCTACGGGCTCGGTGAAAACTGTAAATATATTTGAGCATTCAGGACATCTTACCGGCGCTCCACCTGGTGGAATTGAAGCTTTGTCTACTTTATATTTTTTCTTGCATTTTGGACACTCGACTATCATTTCATACTCCCTTCCTCTTTTTTGCGACATATTAACTTATATGCAAACCAAAGTCAAGTAAAAAAATGAGCTTGTCCACTTTGCAGTATAAAATACAACTTCTTCTTTCTCTTGAATAAGTGAAAAGTGCAGATTGTAGGGATAAGTATTCACAAGAAGAAAAAAGTTGACATACGCAGGTTACTATGATATTAATGAACAATGGAACGGAGGACAAAATGAAAATAGTGTTGTTTTCTCTTACAGTATTGCTTGCTGGAATAAGTGTTTTTGCTGCATTTGAAAACCCCATTTTCATTCTGGTGGATAACCCAACATGTGGAAATTACTATAAAGGGCAATTTGAGATCAGGGCAAGAATGGAGCCTGAAGGTGGTGTTCTATCCGGGATATATGTAGGTATAACGGATAATTTTTCTATTGGGGTAAGTTATGGTGGAGACCATATTATTGGATACGGACCTATTAAGGGATATAAATATCCAGGTGTAGAAGTGAGATACAGAGCGTTCGAAGAAACGCTTGTTTATCCTGCAATGGCTTTTGGGTTCTGTTCTCAAGGGCATGGTCCTCAGATGGATGGAAGATATAGAATCAAATCGAAAGGTTTCTACGGCGTTGTTAGCAAGAACTATGAGTTATTTGGAAATCTTAGCTTTCACGCAGGAATGAATTATTCACTCGAACACAGTGATGGGAATAAAAATCTTGATGTTTTTCTTGGATTGGAAAAAGCCATTAATGAAATATACAGTTTTGTCTGTGATTATGATTTTGCTTTTAACGAAGGAATTTCCGAGTACAGAAAAAACGGGTATTTGAATTTGGGAATAAAAGGTTGTTTTGCACCTAATATTGCTATCGAATACGATGTAAGAAATTTACTTAAAACCGGTGATGACGGAGTAAACAGGGTATTGAAACTCAGTTATCTTGATCAATTCTAAATAGTCGTTTGTATCGTTACAATCGTTACTAATTAATAACGTTCTAAACGATACACAAATAAGGATTAAAGCGATGAATACAGTTGCTATAATTGGAATGCTGTGGGGGGATGAAGGAAAAGGGAAAATAGTCGACCTTTTGAGCGAACAGGCTAACATTGTTGTTAGATATCAGGGAGGAACGAATGCGGGACATACCGTTTGCTTCAAAGGAAAACCATTGCCCCTGCACATGATACCTTCGGGGATTTTTAATGAAAAAACTGTTTGTGTCATTGGAAATGGCTGTGTGATAAACCTCAAGAGCCTTTACGAAGAGATACTGCTTCTTGAAAGTGAAGGTGTAGATGTGAGAGGTAGGCTTTTTATCAGTAAGCGTGCACATGTTACATTTCCATTTCACATAGAGATTGACAAAAACATAGAGAAGAAAAAGGGTTCAAGAAAATTGGGAACGACTTTCAAAGGTATTGGACCATGCTATACGGATAAATTTGCCAGGGTTGGGATCAGAGTTGTCGATATGCTCCAACGGGAAGAATTGGAAGCGCTGCTTGAATCCTATTTTAGCACATTTACCGGAAGGAAGGATGAATTCGACATCAAATGCATTGCAGAGGATTATACCAAAATCGTGCAGGAACTTGGAGATTACATCATCGATACAGTATCATTTCTAAACAGAGAAATAGATGGCAATAAGAGAGTCGTTTTTGAGAGTGCCCAGGGAACTCTTCTGGACGTTGATTTCGGAACCTATCCTTACGTTACCTCAAGTAATCCTACTATTGGGGGCGTCTGCACAGGAACCGGGGTCGCATCAAACAAGATCGGACGAGTGATAGGAGTAGCGAAGGCATATTCAACTAGAGTGGGTAAAGGTCCTTTTCCCACTCAGTTTGAGGAAGGATTTGAGGAACCTTTCAGAAAGAAGGCAAAGGAATATGGAGCAACCACGGGAAGACCAAGGCGTTGTGGCTGGTTTGACGCAGTTGGTGTCGGATACTCGCAGATGATAAATGGAGTAAGCTCGATTGCTTTGACGAAACTGGACTGCCTTTCGGGCGTCGATAAAATCAAGGTTTGTGTGGCTTACAAAATAAATGGGAAAAATGGAAAAGCCTCGTTCCCTCCCGACACTGCAAGTCTTTCCAGAACTAAGCCAGTTTACGAGAAATTCGATGGTTGGGAAGAGGATATCAGAGGTGTGAATAATGAGAAGGCGCTGCCACGGAATGCGATTAAATATTTTAAGGCTTTAGAAGACATACTTAGGATTAAGATTTCGATCGTTTCGACTGGTCCAGACAGAAAGGATACTATTCTTAGGGAAAAAATCTGGTAGCTCTTTAATAAGGAAGATGGGGTTCTTTACAAGTAATTAGGGTTTTTCACATAGCCAGGTATTTGCAACCTTTCTTTTGTAACGGAGTTCCTTCTGTATTTTTATGAATATTCTTGTTGTAAATTGGCAGGATAGACTGAACCCAAATGCGGGTGGAGCAGAGGTACATCTGCATGAAATTTTCGGGAGGATTGCAGGCTGGGGGCACGATGTTAAATTGCTTGCTTCGGGCTTTTTTGGCGCAAAGAAAGAAGAAGTAGTTGATGGAATCCATGTAATTCGCACAGGAGGAAGATTGGATTTTAATTTCTTTGTGCCATATGAAGTTAAAAGGATAGAAAGAAGAGAAAAAACAGATATTATTGTCGAGGATTTGAACAAAATCCCCTTTTTTACTCCAATGTATGTGAAAACCCCTGTATTTGCTATACTTTTGCATCGTTTTGGAAAAAGCATATTTACCGAGACCATATTCCCTTCTGCTGTTTATGTTTATGCTGCAGAATCGATGGTTCCCATTATTTATAGAAACATCCCTTTTGATGTTATATCCGAAAGCACAAGAGAAGACCTTATTAAGTCAGGGATTCCTGCCCATAATATCAGCCTACACTACTGCGGTATTGATAAAATCATATACAGACCTCAAAGCAGAATAAAAAAAACATACTCGGTTACTTTTGTAGGCAGATTAAAGAAGTATAAAAGTATTGACCACCTGCTGTATGCAGTTGCCGAGGTGGTTAAAACTTTCCCTGGTATTGTGGTTACCATTGTAGGTGACGGTGACGATTTACCACGACTGAGAAATATCTGTTCTTACTTGAAAATAGAAAAAACCGTAACTTTCACGGGCTTTGTTTCAGAGCAAAAAAAAGTGAGAATACTCCAGGAGTCGGAGATTGTTGTGAATACTTCAATAAGGGAGGGATGGGGGTTGACTGTTATAGAGAGCAATGCCTGCGGTGCACCCGTGATTGCAGCTAACTCCCCGGGACTTAAGGATTCTGTAAAAGATGGTTATAACGGCATTCTATATCCTTATGGTAACATTGAAGCAATTGCAACCTCTATAAAGAAATTGCTTTCAGATAGAGAATTACTCAAAAAGTTGCAACGGAACGCTATTCTTTGGTCTAGTAGGTTTGACTGGGGAAAGTCGGCAAAGGGTTTACTCGGTCTTCTAAAAAAGCGGATTCTACATGAAATTTAAGCAAGTATTACTTATAATAGTCAGAATAACTCTGGGTGTTGGTCTTCTGCTTTTTCTTTTCTGGAAGGCTGATGTTCAAAAAATTATGAGCGTTGTAAAACAGGTTAAGTTTCTTAGTATTTTTATTTCAGTTGCTCTATTCCTTTTTGCCGTTTCCATAATATCACTCAGGTGGAAGATACTGCTGAAAGCTCATTCGATAAACGTAGCTTTTCATAAGGTTGTTTCCTATTACCTTGTTGGATTCTTTTTTAACAATTTTCTTCCGACTATTATCGGGCTCGATATTATACGTGCAATGTATGTATCCAATAGTTATGGAAAGAAAGCGGAGTGTTTTGCTTCTGTTATAAGTGAAAAGATGATTGGTTCACTGGCAATACTTTTACTTGGAGTCTTTTTCCTTCCGCCATTTGTTGCAAAGGACCTTCATATATTGTATATCTTTATTGGTTTCTTGTTGCTCACCGTCGTCTTCATTGCGGGAGTATTCTTCTTTCCTCATCGAAAGAAGTTAAAGAAATTCACATGGATTTCCAGATTATCGAGAAATTTCAAAGGTAAAATTGTAGGACTTTACGACGCACTTTACTATTATAGAGATAAAAAGGGGATAGTTTTTCAAACACTTCTGCTATCGTTAGTTTATCAGTTAGCCTTAATAACTATGGTTTATTCAATTGCGCGAGGAATCTCTGTTACGATTCCCTTCTACTATTATCTTTCTTTTCTTCCCGTTATACATATTGCAAGTATGATTCCTATTACTCCAAACGGTATAGGAATTAGAGAAGGACTGTATATCTATCTCTTTGCTTTCGCAGGTGTTAACTCGTCTCAATCCATACTCATTTCGATAATCTTTGCGGTGATTATTCTGATAATAAGCATTTCTGGCGGCATCATTTTCATATTTGGAGTTAAAAAGAGGCGAAATTAGCATTTTTCCCTTGACAGTAAGTTCTTTTTATATTATATATTAGATAGAGATGAAAAAGATGAGGAGATTTAGCTGGACATTTAGTTTTAGCACAAAAAACGCAATTCATCAGTTCGTTGTTAGGGATATATATGTTTATACTGCAATTGCACTTAGTTCGCTTCTTCTCTTGTCTACATCATTTCTTGTACTAACTGAAAAGGGAAAATATGCTTTGTACAAAGATTATAGAACACAGTTACTCATAAGAGATAAAAATATTGCAGCTATTTTGGAGTTTGGAAAACAGATCGATGTTGTAAAGACAACGATCGATTCTTATTCTTGTTTCGATGACATATTGAGACAGGCAGTGGACATTTCTCCTTTAGAAAGAAATCTAATTGTAAGAGGTATTGGTGGACCTACACCTCTTGATACTCTTATTAGTGCGCTTTCGAAGTCTTCGTATAATATTCTCAGCGATGTCACTAAACAATTTAGCTTCACGGGGAAACTCGTTGAACTTGAGCAGATATCGTATGAGGAAGTCCATAAAAAGCTAACATCCATTGTCGATTCAAAAAAGCATACTCCTTCCATTTGGCCCACACATGGTTACATTTCTTCGGGTTTTGGGTGGCGGATACATCCAATCTCAAGGAGGTCTGAATTTCATAAAGGTATTGATATTGCGAATATTCCCGGGACGCATATTTATGCTCCCGCAGATGGAGTTGTAGATTTCACAGGTTGGCTATCGGGATATGGAAACTACATATCCGTTGACCACGGATATGGATTCAAAACCAAGTATGGACATCTTAGGAAAATTCTTGTGAAAGAAGGGCAAAAGGTGAAAAGAGGTGAACTTATAGCGGAGATGGGTAGGTCTGGTCATGTTACAGGTCCACATCTTCACTATGAAGTTAGGGTTTTGAATAAGGCTGTTAGTCCGCTTGGATATATAATCAGGGATACTTTAACTTACTAAATTATAAAATACCAAGATAAGAAATACTTGAATGCCGTTTTTATTCCCATCCTGCTGTCTTATTTGTTTGTTCTATCTCTAACAGGATGTTTCCCGCCTACAAAAACAGAGATTCCTTCGATTGACAAAAGGAGGAAGGAATGGGAGAAGGAGAGGATTTCAACTTTGCTTTCCAGTGATCGTGTCAAGAGGAAGGATATAGCATTTTTGCTTGCATACTATCTGGGAGACCTTGCCGTTTTTTTCGAGGTAAATCCTGAACTCTATCCTGTGTATTCGGATGTTAGCGATGATACAAAAGGGCTTAAGGAAAAGATTTACATAGATAAGACATTGAAAATGGGCTGGATGAGAAATTTCCCAGACGGGAGGTTTTACCCTATTGATGATATCAAGAGGTTTCAACTCGCAATTATTCTTTACAGGGTTTCAGAAAGTTTGCCCATTTTGGAAGAGAAGAATACGGGACATTTTGAAATTAGGGATGTTGCGGATTCTGATTACACTTTTAAAGCAATTACTTTTGTCATAAACAATGGATTCTTAAAACTAACGGATGGCTATTTTTTCAAAAATAAGAGTGTGACGGGTTACGAAGCAGCCAGATGCTTTTCAGTTTTCAGGAAGAAGCTTAAAAAGTAGAAGGATTTCTTCTTTGAGTGTGAAAATTCACAAGAAAATTCTGTGTAGACCACCGAAGCAATTCTCGGAATCTGAGATTGATAAATTTCGGGAGATATTCTCCCTTTCACATCCAATCGTTCAAATTCTATTTAACAGGAGACTTGACACTAAGGAAAAGATTGAAAGTTTCCTCTATCCTTCCCTGGAAAATCTTTTGGATCCCTTTATCTTCAATGATATGGATAAAGCAACGAATAGAATTATGAGAGCTATCAAGGAAAAAGAACCCATCCTTGTTTATGGTGACTATGATGCGGACGGCATATCATCCATTGCTCTTGTTCTAAGAAACCTTCGGGCTTTGAGTGCAGAAGCCTATTACTATGTTCCTAATAGGTTGACAGAAGGCTATGGAATTAATAAAAAAGCTGTCAAGATCATTAGTGAAAAAGGTTTTAAATTGATAATCACCGTTGACTGCGGAATTAATGCAGAGTCTGAGGTGGAACTTGCGAAAAATCTTGGAATGGATGTAATCGTTACGGACCATCATGTTCCAAAAGAGGAATTGCGAAGTGCATATGCCGTAATCAATCCAAAAACGAAAGGTGAGAAATATCCTTTCAAGGAACTTGCCGGTGTTGGTGTTTCCTTTAAACTATTATCTGGTGTTTTCAGCAAAGCGAAAAGAGATGGTGAGATGTTACAGAGCCTGGACCTTGTTGCAATCGGGACAATAGCGGATGTTGTCAGTATGACAGGTGAAAATAGAATTCTGGTTAAAAGTGGTATAGATGTCTTGAATAATACAGATAAAATTGGTATTTCAGCACTTATTGAGAAATCCGGGCTTAAAAAGGGTAAAATCGGTGCTTACGAAGTTGGATACGTTCTTGCTCCTAGAATTAATGCAAGTGGGCGGTTAGACACTGCTTATGACTCGGTTGAGCTTTTACTTACGGACGACAGGGGCAAGGCATGGGAATATGCAAATGCACTCAATACTAAAAACAGGATTAGACAGGAACTTCATCGGAAAGTCGCAACGGATAGTATCCGGATTATTGAAAAAGAAGGCTATGATAAAATGCAAGGCGGTATCGTGTTAGCCAAAGAAGATTGGCATGAAGGTGTTGTGGGAATTGCTGCCAGTAAGATTGCAGAGGACTATTCGAGACCCACCATACTCATTTCAACAGCAGGGGAATTTGGGAAAGGTTCTGGGAGAAGTGTGAAATCTTTTTCACTTCTTGACGCACTTGATTCCTGTAGAGATTATTTGCTAAAATACGGAGGCCATAGGCATGCTGTCGGACTCACGATACGTAAAGAGAAAATCTCTGAGTTCCGGCAAGCTTTCAACAAGGTAGTTAGAGAAAGATTAATCGCTGAAGATCTGGTTAATGAAATGAATAGTGAAGCTGCGCTGTTTTTTTCAGAAATAGATGGAAAGTTGATTCTGGAGTTAAAGCAACTCGAGCCTTTTGGAATAGATAATCCCGAACCTATATTTTTAACGGAGAATGTAGACTTTGTTGGTTATCCAAAAATCGTTGGAAAGAATCATATTAAGATAAAGGTAAGGGAGAACAACATAGTTCTTGATAGTATTGGTTTTGGAAAAGCTGAAATAGCGAAGGACTTAGAAATAGGGATGAAGATTTATTCTATCTACTATTTTCTTAGGGAAAATACCTATATGAATAAGAGAAAAATTCAACTAAACCTTCTTCATTTGGAGAGACCGGAGGGTGAATCCAAAGGCTAATGCCCGAAAACACTTTCAAATTCTGGAGTTTAAAAGAGAAAAACAGTGTTAGGTATCTTTCCTTTGAGAAATGGAAGGGAATTAAAGTTTATTATTCGACAAGAATTGGAGGAGTGAGTAAACCACCGTTTGATTCTTTGAATCTTTATTTAGGCAGAGGCGACAAAACCGAAAATGTAAAAACAAATAGAAAAAGATTGTTTGAAGCACTTGGAATTAAGGAAAGGGATGTTGTCTTTACGAGACAGATACATTCCGATATTGTAAATGTTGTAAAGAACAGAAAAGAATTATTGGTTGGTGATGCAATGATAACGAAAAGAAAGGGAGTTTTCCTTGGAGTATTTACTGCCGACTGCACTGCTGTCTTCCTGCATAGTTCAGAGTTTCCTGTCATTGGTGTGATTCATGCAGGTAGAAAAGGTGGAGAAAAGAATATCACAGGAAAAGTAGTGGATAAAATTTGTAAAACTTACGATCTCGAACCGGATAAAATCGAGGCTCTGTTCGGCCCTTGCATAGGACCAACTCATTATGAGGTAGGTAGAGATTTTGAAAACAGATTCAGCAGGGAGTTTCTCATCAAGAAAGAAAAGCGATTGTATCTTGATATGTGGAAGATGTTAAAAAAACAATTGAATGATAAAGGTATTAAAAGGGTTTTCGTTCCGGAAATATGTTCATTTAAAAGAAGCGACCTTTTCTTTTCTTATAGAAAATCTGGCGCTAAGGTAGGGGAAAACCTCGGGATTATAGGAATGGAAATGTAAGATGTTATTAATTCCGAGGATGAAACGAGTAAACAACGTTTCCTTAATTGATGTTTGTTTTGTTTGAAAATGAAGAAGAATTTTCGTTTTTTCCCATTTTCATCGATGTTAGAAGAGAAACAACTGTCTGAGGTTTTCAATACGGTGAAATGGGATTTGACATCCGTGGAAAAGGCTTCAGAACTTGTAAAACTTATTATTGCTGAAAGGAAAATTGGCATTCTTGGTAGCGTATCCAGATTTAAAGAAGCTTTGAAACTCGCAAAAGGCGCATTGAGCAGGGCTTATGAGATAAATAGCAGAAATCTCGCGGGTGTATATCTAAAGCACATAGGTGGATTTTACTGGTATCTGGGCAATAGAAGGAACGCTCTAATTCACCTGAAATTGGCAGTAGATATTGGCTTCAGGGAAAAGAACTTTTCCCTTGAAGCAGATTCTCTAAGAAAGATAGGAATCGTTTATTACAGCAATGGTGAATATGACAGGTCATTGGAGTACTTTTTTGAAGCACTTGAAAAAGCCAAATGTGGAGAAGATGTGTGGCTAATCGGAGCTATATCCGGAAATATTGCGGTGATTTATGAACTCAAAGACGATATTGAGAGTGCTCGTAAATACTATGAAAAGGCACGTATTATATTCAGAGATCTCGGTGACAGGAGAATGGAAGGAGTGCAGATTGGAAATATTGGAATTATGTTATACAATACGGGAAAAATCAAGAAGGCTATTACCCTGATAGAGAAGTCGATAAGCATTGCAGAGAATGTGGGCAACAAGCACTCGATGGTTACTATGTTTTCCAATCTCGGCAAATTTTACTTCGAATTAGGGAAATTGAAGAAAGCACTCACCATATTAGAGAAAACCGAAAAAATGGCCGATGAAATTCAGATGAGAACGGAAAGGGCACGCGTTTTGATTTTGGCTGCTGTTATAAAGAATGAGCTGTATGGTGAAAGCGCAAAACCAATTATTCTTGAGAATATTAGAATTCTCGAAAGGTTAAAAGAATTTGAATTTCTGGTAGATGCATATATTCTTTTAAGTAGGTTCGAGAAAAACTCGGGAAATTCCAAAAGAGCCAAAACGGTAATTGCAAGAGCTCGAGAAATTGCCTTGAGAAATGATTTCACGCAACAGCTGAAAAGAATTAATGAAGAGTTTAAACAGACATAATAGGGCATTAATTTATTGACTTGACATCAATGCGGATTTGTATTAGTAGAAGAACAATGAAAGGGTAGTAGTTGCTTGCTGCACAACTCTGCGGTGAAGTTCGCTCGGGAAGTAAGTTACAGAAGGGGAGAAAACATGAAGAAAGAAGGTAGAAAGAAAGAAAAAGGTTTACAACCGGCTAATCTACTGAAAAATGTTTCGCTTTACATTCCCGATATTGTGTACTCCGAGATCACAAAGAGAAAAAACGCGCTGGTTGACGGCATTACAAAAGATTGTTCAATACTCATAGCCGATATTACCGGATTTACATCGCTTTCCGAAAGGCTCTCCAGAATTGGCAAGGAGGGCGCTGAGGAAATTACGGAGATTGTAAATGGGTACTTCTCGAACTTATTGGACATAATATTTAAGTACAAAGGTGATTTGTTTCACTTCAGTGGAGATGCGCTTTCGGTTTTTTATTATGCAGAGACAGGGAAAAAGAATGATAGCGAAATGAGAGCACTTCTATCTGCGTGGGAGATGAAAAGAAAGTTGGTTAAATTCGGACACATCGAAACATCGCAGGGCACGTTTCCTATTAAAGTTCATATTACGCTTCACACGGGTAAGGTGAAATTTATTCAAGCAGGTATGAAAGATGCCGGTTTGTTTGTTTTTGCTTGCGGAAAGACAACAAATGAGATTGCAGCTTTGGAAGCGAAGGGTAAATCCGGGGAAGTAGTAATGAGCGACATATTCTACAGATTTGTGAAGAAAAATGTCAAGGTCGATAAGAAAACTGGTTGTTACCTGCTTGGTGATGTGAAGGTCAGTTTGGAAATTAAGAAAAGTCGCAAAAAACGCATATTATCAAAGAAAAGGGATTCTTTACTCAAAAAAATAGAGGCAGTAAAACCATTCGTAAACCCAGTTCTCTTTGGCAAAATCAGCGGAAAGAAATCCTTGGATGTATGGAGTGAACATAGAAAAGTTACGACTATGTTTATCAATTTTGAAGGATTCGATTTCGATAAGGATAGAAGCGCAGTTACAAACTTACAGAGGTATTTTTCGGAACTCGAAACAATTGTGGAAAGGTATGATGGTTCCATTGATAAAGTAGATTTCGCCTCCATTGGATGTAATGTAATGGTTCTCTTCGGTGTTCCTTTTGCACATGAGGATGACGAAGAAAGGGCGGTATTATGTGCATTCGATTTACTTGCAGGTGTGTGGTCTCAGGCTTTGAAAATCAAAATGCGAATTGGAATCAATTCAGGTTATGTTTTTGCTGGAAATGTTGGTTGCCAGCAGAGAAGAGAATATACAGTGATGGGAGACGAGGTTAATCTTGCTGCAAGACTGTTAAGCAAGGCAAAGGAAAGTGATATTATCGTTTCTCATAGTGTTAGAAATAAGGTTAAAAACAGTTTTCAACTTACATCCAAAAAGGAAGTTAAAATTAAGGGGAAGAAAAAACCAGTTAAGATTTTCAGAGTTACGCACAGAAAAGAAAAATCCAGTCCCAAGGATACACTAACAGGAGGGGAATCGAGAACTCTCGTTGGTAGAGACAGGGAGATGAAAAGACTTCAAAGAATGATCAAGAAGGTTGAAAAAGGAAAGGGCTATATACTTAGGATATCCGGAGAAGCTGGTGTGGGTAAATCGAGAATTACAAGAGAATTCATAGACTTATGGTCAAAGAAGAAGTTCAAATATGCAGCTGGAAATTGTCAATTCTATGGAAAACCAATTTCCTATTTACCCTGGATTGAGCTTCTGGCCTCTTATGTGGGGATTGATGAGAATGATAAGGATGAGAAAAATCGGAAGAAGATCGAGGGTTTCCTACGAAAGGTAAATCCATCTCTGGTTGAATGGTCACCCGTTATTGGAGAATTTCTTGGAGTAAATATTGAAGAGACAAAATTGACGAGTTCTATAGATGCGAAGTTGAGAAAGCAAAGATTATTTGATATTATACTCGAGGTTCTTTCCTTTTCCAAAAAGCCATTACTTCTCATTCTTGAAGATTTTCACTGGGCGGATTCAGCTTCTTGTGAACTATTGAATTATGTTGGCAGAAATATTGCAAATATCCCAATCTTTTTGCTGATAGTTACGAGGCCTGTCAAGGAAGAACCAGGGTTTAAGAAATACGAAAACTATAGGGAAATAATCCTCGAAGAATTGAACCAAGAAGAGATTCGAGCATTGGTTGCTTCCTTACTCGGGACTTCTAACATCGAAGTAAAATTCCTTGCCTTCATAAGAAAGGAAACTCAGGGTAATCCTTTCTATGTTGAAGAATTGGTAAAATCGCTTATGGAGAGATCGTTTCTAAGGAGAGTATTGGGGAAATGGATTTTTCCAGAAGACATTAGCGAATTGCAGGTACCTGACACGATTCAAGGGATAATTATGAGTCGTATTGACAGATTGCCAACCACTGTTAAACAAGCACTGGTAACGGCTTCCGTAATTGGTAGAGAATTTGACTATTCAACGCTTGAGCGAATATTCACCGAAGATAGGAAAAGGTTGAAAGGATACTTATCTTCCCTGGAACGGCTCGACCTTTTACAATACCGGAGAATGGAAAAAGAGCATAAATACATTTTTAAGCATATTTTAACCCAGGAAGTTGCATATGACAGTCTTTCCTATAAAAAGAAAAGAGACCTTCACCTGAGTGTTGCAAACTTCATCGAAAAAAAGAAAAGCAGAGATATAGAAGAAGTTCTTGGTATACTGACACATCACTTTTATAAAGGGAGAGATTGGGAAAAAGCCTTCTACTACTCGATAGAAGCAGGGGACAAGGCAAAGAAAGGTTATGCAAATATTGAAGCACTAAATTACTACGATAGAGCACTTGAAATATTGGATAAGATGAAGAAAAATGGATTACTCGAGAAAATATGGAAAAGAATCAAGAGTGAACTTCGAGCATGAGAAAGATTGAAAAATCGGCTGAATTCCTCTTTTACTTTTTCTTTGCCTCGCTTATTTTCTCGAATACGCTTGCTCAAACTCTGGCAATAGTTCTTATTACTCTATGGATTGTCAGGTGGATTGTAACTCGGAAGTTCGTAAGAAACCCTCTTGATTTGCCTGTTGTTATTTTCCTTTTTATAAGGACTGTTTCCTGCTTTTCATCCATTAACAGGGCAGTAAGTTTTAGGGAATTATATGGCCATATCTTCTTTTATCTTATATATTTTGCTTTTACCAATCTATTGAAAAAGGGCAGAGAGAATGCGCTCATCTATCGATACACCGCAATCCTTATTTATTCGGGAGTGGTTTCATCTATTTACGGGAGTTTGTTTTTCTTCTCGCATAATTTCATTGTGAAAGCACAATCGACGGCAGGTGGTATTACGAGATTTTCTGAATACACGATGATCGTTTTCTGCCTGGCATTTGTGCTTTCTCACAGGAAAAATATTTTTCCCTCTAAGATTGTTGCCTATCTTAGTATCGGGTTCTTAGGGATTGGACTTATTTTTGCTCAGGAAAGAGCCCAGTGGTTAGGGATTGCTCCTGTAGTATTAGTTGAAGGACTGAAAAACAAAAGGTGGATGCTTGGATATGTGGTCGTGGTTTTTGGGGCATCTATTCTTTTCCTGACAAATTTGCGGAAGAGAGTAATTTCACTGCTGCATCCACTTTCCAATACTTCCGGTCGACTTGTAATATGGCGTGGTGCGAGAGGACTGCTCTTTAAAAGACCTTTGCTTGGTTTTGGTCCGAACACCTATTCCGATGTTTCACCGTTCCTTAATGACAGAGGTTCATGGCATTCGGACTATTTGCAGATTTATATGGAAAGCGGAATCCTTGGTTTTGTGAGTTATATTTTTCTCAGTTTTATGCTTTTTTTACGTTGTGTCAGAATTTGCAGAGATAAGAGAAATAAGGACATAGGTTTTGCAATCCTATTTGCGCTGGTGTCAATGTACACGGCAAGCTTTTTTAGCGGTCATATTCAGGAGCCCATTATCAATCCTTTGTTTTTTTCCCTTATAGGTTTTGTGTCGGTTCTTAGTCGGCGAAGTGGAGACTTTTATCGCGAAATGGAAAAGTCTTGACATAAAAAAGAATTATTGTTATGGTTCAAGGCATAAGGCAATGTGGCTTATTGTTTTGCTTTAGTATGTAAGAATAAAACTGATGATAGTTTTTAGAGGGTTGTTAAGAACTGGGGGTGACAGAATATTTACGAATTGGCAATGAGAAGGAGGTAAGATGGCACAGATTTACAAGAATTTCATAGATGGAGAGTGGGTTGAATCGGAGTCAAAAAGAACCTTTGAGAACAGGAATCCTGCTAACTGGGATGAGGTAATCGGTGTGTTTCCAAAATCGACAGCAAAAGATATAGATAAAGCAGTTAAAGCTGCAAAGAAAGCATTCGATTCCTGGAAGAAAGTACCTGTGCCCAAAAGAGGGGAAATACTTGGAAGGTGCGGAGATCTAATGGTAGAAAAGAAGGAAAAGCTCGCAAAACTTGAAACCAGAGAGATGGGTAAAGTTATAAAAGAAACAAGGGGAGATGTGCAGGAAGGGATAGATACAGCCTACTATGCTTTTGGTGAAGGTAGAAGGTTCTTTGGAATAACTTCTCCTTCGGAACTAACGAACAAAATGTGTTACACTGTAAGAGTCCCCATAGGGGTGGCAGGTTTGATTTCACCCTGGAACTTTCCAATGGCTATTCCTTGCTGGAAGACGATACCTGCACTTCTTTCAGGTAATGCAGTAGTTATCAAGGCGGCAAGCGATACACCAGCAACTGCGACAAAGCTCGTCGAATTGCTTGTAGAGGCAGGTATTCCCGAAGGCGTTGTTAACATAGTTCATGGAGCGGGTAGTGAGATAGGAGAGGCTTTGCTCGCTCATTCCGATATCGGTGTGATTTCATTCACCGGTTCTTCAGCTGTGGGAAGCAGAATTGCAGAAGTTTCAGGAAAGACACTTAAAAGGGTATCTTTGGAATTGGGAGGAAAGAATGCACAAATTGTTATGACCGATGCAAATCTAGAGTTAGCTTTAGAAGGTGTTCTCTGGGGAGCATTTGGAACAACCGGGCAGCGATGCACGGCAACTTCAAGATTGATACTCGATGAGAAAATTTACGATAGATTCATAGGTATGTTACTCGACAGGGTAAAGAAGCTCAAGATAGGTAACGGTCTTGATGAATCCGTTGAGATGGGACCTGTTATCAATAAAGCTCAGAGGGATGTTATTCATAATTACGTGCAGATAGGCAAAAAAGAAGGAGCAAAACTCGCAGTTGGTGGTGAATTTTATGAAGAAGGAGATTGCAGTAAGGGATGGTTCTATAAACCTACGGTGTTCAAGGATGTTAAACCAGGGATGAGAATCGAGCAGGAAGAGATCTTTGGTCCTGTGCTTTCGGTCATTAAATTCAGCAGTTTTGATGAAGCTATTAGGATAATGAATGACACAAAATATGGGCTTTCCTCCTCCATATATACACAGGACGTGAATCTTGCAATGAAGGCTGCTCGCGATATAGAGGCAGGTATAACATATATTAACGGTCCAACCATCGGTGCTGAATGCCACCTTCCTTTTGGTGGAGTGAAGAATACAGGGAACGGACACAGAGAAGGAGGCTTAACCGTCTACGATATTTTCTCTGAGATAAAGACGGTCTATGTAGATTATTCGGGAAAACTGCAGAAGGCGCAGATAGATACAACTGTGGAGAAGTAGGTATCAGGAACCATGTGATTGGAAGAATGGTGCAAAGGACAAAGAATAAGAAATGCAGAGAAGTAGCGGAAGGCCTCCGATACTGGAGAAAAGATGTTATGCTGAGTAAACAGAAGTTATTGACTTAGAAAGAATATAATTTAGAGGATGCGCTCGCAATGATTCAAAAAGTAATAAACAGATGAAATGCTATAGACGGATAGAGGAAATTACTAATTTGTGAGTTACGAAACTATGAAAAGGAGGGAATTTGCATACTGTAAAATCACTCGCGACTAAAAGGATACTGATACGAAGAGACATTACGATGTTTTTTGGTAGTTTTATTTTTGCCTTGTTCATTACAATGGGAGCTTTTGTTTATATCCCCTTGCCCTTCACTCCTGTTCCCATCACTCTTCAGGTGCTTTTTGTGCTTCTGGCAGGAGTTATATTGGGAGAAAGGTTTGGTACGCTTTCCATGTTGCTATACACAGGGGCAGGAGCAATAGGCTTTCCTGTCTTTGCCGGTGCCGTTGGGGGAATTTCTGTCGTTCTTGGACCAACTGGAGGCTACATAGTGGGTTTTCTTGTTGCCCCATTGATAATTTCTGCTATAATAAAAAAAATAGGGAAGGGAATTGTTGCAACCTCACTTGCGATGTTGGCAGGATTGTTTGTGATTTATCTCTTTGGCGTAGTCCATCTTTCTGTCTTTCTTGCGAATGGGTTTGGAACAGCGGTCAAACTCGGAGTAATTCCTTTTGTTGCGGGTGACCTGGTCAAAATAGCTCTTGGAGTTATTTTGGTGCATTCAGTATGGAGGAAAGCTTGGAATTCTTAAAGATTTTTCCGGAATTATCTCTTGTAAAAGACGAGAGTCTTGGTAGGAAAGTGCAGAAAGTTTGGCAAAAAGCAATGGATATTGGAACTTGGAAAGAAAAGGATTTGTTCAGCATACCGTTCACACTATTGATACCTGACACAACGGTTAATATTGTTGAACATACCAGAGCAGTCACGAATGTCGCATTAAAGATCGCCAAAACGTTGAAAGACATTTACAGAAATATGATAATAAACGAAGATTTTCTCATTGCAGGAGGATTGTTGCATGATGTAGGCAAATTATTGGAGTATGAATGCACAGAAGGGAGTTTCAAGAAGTCAACAACAGGTAACTTACTCAGACATCCTATAAGTGGTGCAAATCTTGCAAGTATTTTCGAACTCCCTTCAGAGGTCATTCATATTATATATACACATTCAAAAGAAGGTGATAATTATGAGCGCACAATCGAAAGTACTATTATTCACTACTCCGATTTCATTAACTTCGAGACACTGAAAGAAGTCTTTGATGTCAAAAAACAATAAAACAAAAAGGAAACAAGTTATCATAAAGGAACGTGCTTTCTGGTCAATGGTACTTTCCGCTATTGAGGTTTATAATTATGAGACTCTTGGACTTTTGCTCGGTTTGAAAGGTGGTAACAAATTCATTATAGAGTATGCGATACCTTTTCAGACTGCCGAGAAAGCAAAAACCTGGGTTAGCCCAAATGAAAGAAGAGTTTCAAGGGTTAAGGAAATCGTGCACCTTATTCCAGTAGACGTCATAGGAGATTATCATTCACATACGGAACTCGGAGATGAAAAAGCGCGTGCTATTCCGAGTGGTGATGATATTGCAGATATGGAGAAAGGAAATGTCTATTTGATTATTGCAGTTAACGAGTGTAAAAGGAGAGTTGAATGGAAAAATAACTATGATGGCAGTATTTCTGGAACACTCGGGAGGTTTCACATCCGCATGGCCGCACATGAGTTCGTACAAAAAGGCAGGCTCTATTACAAGAAGGTAGAAATGTTCTGTCCTTCCGCCGTGGGTTTGAAGGGGTATTCTCTGAGAGGGTAAGTTGGTAGATTACCATATACATACGATATTTTCCTGCGATTCACAGCTTAAGCCAGAAATGGTTTGTACTCGAGCAATTGAGATGGGTTTCGAGGAAATTGCATTTACTGAACATCTTGATCTCGACCCGAAAGATGAGGGTTATGGTTTCTACGATTACAAGGCTGTTTCCAAGAAGATTGAAGAGCTACGGGTAATCTATGCAGGAAAGTTGAAGATAAAGAAAGGATTGGAAGTAACTTACCAGAAAGAGAGGGAGGAAGAGATAAAGGATTTCGTTTGCGGTAAGAACTACGATTTTGTTATTGGTTCGGTACATCTTGTAGGTGATTTCGATATTTCCCAGGAGAATGGAACCAAGAAATATTGCAGGAAGATGGGCAGAAGGAAAGCGTATATTTCATATTTTGAAGTTACCCGAAACCTTGCGGCAAGTGGTATTTTTGATTCTTTGGGTCACCTGGAGATGATTAGAAGATATGCTATTAAATACATTGACGATTATTCATACAATGAATTCAAGGAACAAATAGATGACATACTAAAAATGCTTGTGGAAAAAGGATTGGCACTGGAAGTTAATACATCTGGAATCAGACACATGCCTGAGACGACTTATCCACGAGAGGAAATAATAAGAAGATTTTTGGAAGTTGGCGGCAAGTTTCTCACTATTGGTTCCGATGCCCATCTACCAGAACATATTGGATACAGGATACAGGAGGAAATGGTTTTGCTCGGGAGCATGGGCGTTGATGAGATCACAATTTTCAACAGAGGAAAGAGAAAGTTTAAGAAAGTGCTATAACAAAACGGTTCAAAGCTCGCAATGATAGAGGGAGAATTATATGTATAGGATACTTGTAATCAATCCAGGCGGAACATCGACAAAGATAGCTGTATATGAAGATGAAAAACCTGTTTTTATGGAAACCGTCAAACACAGCAATGAGGAACTGGCTCATTTTGAGACCCATATGGATCAGTATGGTTATAGGAGGAGTCATATCCTTGAACTTCTAAATAAAGAAAATGTTTCTCTTGACTCTCTCAGCGCAGTTGTTGGAAGAGGAGGACCATTTCTTCCACTCGAGAGTGGTACCTATAGAATAGAGGAAAAAATACTGGACGATGTTAGAAATGGTAGGGTTCAAGCTGAACACATATCCAACATAGGTGTTTTCCTGGCTCATGGAATTGCCAACCCTCTTAGCATTCCAGCTTTTTTTGTTGACCCAGTGTCGGTTGACGAATTCGAATCGGTGGCAAGGCTATCAGGTGTCAAAGAAATACCAAGGTTGAGTCTTTCTCACTCTCTGAATATGAAAGCGGTTGCAAGAAGAGCGGCAAAAGAACTGGGTAAAAAATATAAGGATATCAATCTTATCGTTGTCCATATGGGAAGTGGAATATCCGTTAGCGCTCATAGAAAAGGCAGACAGATAGATTCATCCAATGCCAATGATGAAGCACCTTTTTCACCTCAAAGAGCGGGAACGATTCCTTTGACGGGTATAGTCGATCTCTGCTATAGCGGCAAGTATTCTCGTAAGGAAATAATGAACAAACTTCTTAAGAAATCAGGTCTGTGGTCTCATCTTGAAACGGATGATGTGCAAGAAATTACTAAAAGAATAAAAGAAGGTGATAAGCAGTCAAAGCTTGTTCTCGAAGCAATGGCTTACCAGGTTTCCAAGTGGATTGGTCAGATGGCAGTAGTACTTAGTGGTAGTATTGATGCTGTTGTAATAAGTGGAGGTGTTGCCCATTCAAGACTTATGGTTGAATACATAATGAAGAAAACGGGGTTTCTCGGCAGGACAGTGGTTTTTCCTGGTGAAGATGAGATGGAAGCACTTGCAATGGGGGCGTTGCGTGTTCTCAGAGGAGAGGAGGAAGCAAGGGAGTATACGAGAGAAAAGGCAAGGATAAAGGATGAAGCGTAAACTAACGCCTTCGGCTGTGAACGAAAAACTAAGCACCAAGAATGTGAATCAGTGTAATCTGTGGTAAAAAAAATGTTTATAATTGATGTTTTCTCTGTATCTCAGTGTCTCTGTGGTAGATCTTGTTGAACACGAAATTAGGAAAATGGAAATTACGAAGTTAAATGATTGAACAAGGATATTAACGAGAGAGGAAAATGTTCGATATAAGTAGTGATAGGGAAGAAAAGGCAAGAAACATTCTTGATGGAGTAATGCAAATATCCGAGATAGGCTCGGAGCAGTTCAGGATAACAGCGATTGGGGAGTTATTAATGCCTGTTGAGGAGGCTGTTACAATTACAAGGAAAAGGTGTGCTTCGATGGAACTTATGCCAGTTTTCAGAAACAAGGGGGGGAAGGTCCTGATTCAGTTTGTACCGAAACCTAAAAAACCACGGAGATCGAATTACAGAATTAATGTCATTCTTTTTCTATTGACGATTGTTACAACGATGTTTGCAGGAGCAATTCAGCTTGCGAATACAACTGAAATGTATGATGCCATAATTTACGCAATTTTAAATATTCATAAAGGTATTCCATTTTCCTTTACCATCATTCTCATACTTGGTTCGCATGAACTTGGTCACTACTTTGCATCGAAAAGACTGGGGATCGAAGCCACACTTCCGTACTTTATTCCTTTTCCGCATATAATAGGCACATTTGGTGCAGTAATAAAAGTGAAATCGCCTATTACAGACAGGAAGTCATTGCTTGAGATTGGAGCTACTGGTCCGCTCGTAGGTTTGTTTTTTGCAATCCCTGCAGTTATTATAGGACTAAATTTATCCAAAGTTATTCCAATTCAGCAAGCAGGATTAAGTTTAGGAAATTCAATATTGTTTCATAGTATTTCAAAAATTATAATAGGAGAAGTCCCAGCTGGTAATGATATTCTTCTGCACCCCGTTGCTTTTGCTGGATGGATTGGGCTCTTTGTTACAGCGCTTAATCTGCTTCCGGTTGGTCAGTTAGATGGTGGTCATATTATGTATGGGCTTATTGGAAAATACCAGCAATGGACGGGTTGGGTAGTCTTTTTCTTGATGTTTGTTTTTGGTTTTTTTTGGCCGGGATGGTTTCTCTGGGCAATTCTTATAATGGTTCTTATCAAGATTAAACATCCGCCTCCCTTGGATGATATCAGTCCAATCTCGTGGAAGCACAAAATTGTTGGAATACTTACAATGGTTTTTTTCATTTTAACTTTCATTCCGGTACCTTTTTTGGGGTTTTAGTATACTGCAATCGCAGGTTGTTCAACCTTAATTATATAGATTCAAAATGTTCGAAGGGAAGAGGAACATATTCTTTCTTTTACTGCTTGCTTTTAGCGGTGCTGTAGCTATTTCCTTGCTCAGACCTATTATTCCCATTTTTACAAGAAGAATGGGCGCAAGCGCCCTGGAAATTGGTTCGCTTGCTTCTGGTTTTATGCTTGCACGTGCAGTTGCTTCGATAATAATAGGAAGATTTTCCGATAGACTTGGGAAGAGGAAGGTTTTTCTTCCCATCGGATTTTTAGCATACATCATTTCTTGCGCTATGCTGTTTTTTAGCAATACTTATCTTGAAGTTCTTATGGTCAGCATTTTTCAGGGTTTGTTTTCTGGATTTATATGGCCCATCGCTCAGGTAATTACCATTGAGAATTCTGCTTATTCTTTTAGAACAAGGGCTCTCAGCTTCTATTTCGCTTCAGGAAATGCTGGTATGAGTGTCGGGAGTGCGCTTCTTGGATTGGCTTTAATTCTCATAATGTTCATTTTCAAAACGGATGAAAACTCTTCATTCAGGATCGTCTTTCTCATCTCCGGAGTAATTTATTTCATTGCTTTTTTGCTAACATTTTTTATTCGAGAAAGAGATAAAAAAATTAAAGTTGCAGATGGAGTAAAAGTGAAAACTTACCAAAAAAGTGATATTAACATCTTCGGAATTTTGGTGTTAGGCTTTCTCATTGGGACAATACCTGGTCTATTTCGTTCCATCATTGTTCTTTATCTTAACGAGAAGTTTCTTATGCCAACTCAAAACATTGCATTCGTTCTCATGGCTATGAATATTTGCGCACTTTTTTCAATGCTTATATTTGCGTATTTTTCCGATAAAAAAGGAAAAAAGAAAAATCTCGTGATTATTTGTCTTATTACAGGTCTTTCGGCAATTGTAGTACCATTCATAAACAACTCTATAATTGTGATTGTTTTTCTTGTAATTCTTGGAACAGGAGCTCGTTCATTTACACCTGTTTCCAGGTCAACAATAAGTGAATTCGGTGGCAAAGGACTTGGTAAGAATATCGGGCTTATTAATACTGTTGGAAACCTGGGAGCAGTAATCGGTCCGTTAGCAGGCGGGTTTTTCTACGATACTTTTAGCGGGACTTTATTGTTCATAAATTTGAACATCTCAATCTTTCTGATTGTAGGTATTCTAATTCTTATTGCAGTTTTTGTACTCACCCGCAAGTAGTTTTTCCTTGACATAATGGGATTTTGGTTTTAGTATTTCATTATGTCTTGGAAAAGCACTGTGCTTATTTTCAGTTTTCTTTTTTCCTACCCAGGTCAAGCTTTAGCTACAGAAAGTTTCCTTGACTATGATAGGGAGTTAGCAGAAGCAACTAAAGAAAAAGAATATGCTTTTAGGCTGGTTCCGGAGTATCATAAAGTACTTACAGGCAAGGGATACGTTCCATCATTGCATTTCAGGTCTATAAGATGGAAATACACGTATGCTATAAGGCAATATCCAAATAATCCATTCTTACCGTACTGCGTTGGGGAACTTTATAGATATGGGAACAAGTACGAAGATGCGGTGAAGTTCTATGATTCTGCGGTGGAAAGAGCCGGTCCTAATTTATTTAAGCACACGTTGTTACTCGACCTTTTTTCCAAGAGGAAACTTCTACAGTGGCAGAGGAAAGAAGAAGGGCAATTCCTTGAATTGAAAAAAGATTTTGGCGCTCGTTCTTTACCAATTATGAGTACATATTTCTTTGCTCGAGCAAGGAAATCGGTAAAGGAAGGAATTGATAATGGAATAGAGAACAATGTGAGAATTGCACGGGAATTGGACCCCTATAATCCTGCGGTTCAGTTGTTTTACATTCGTTTCCTACTTTTGCACAAACGGTTTGAATTTTTCGACGAAGCATTTCGTTTTTTGCACACGATTTTTATCGATTTCCAGATGAGACTATATGCAGTTGTTTTCTTGTTCAATTTTTTGTTCTTAATTCTGATAATAGTACTGTCTGGTTTCATTATTGCCCATTTTGTCAAATATTTTCCATTCATTGTTTCGAAGGCTTTGATTATCACTCCCCGTAGAATCCCCATGAACATTCGCTACTTCTTTATCATAACTATTTTGATTATTCCACTGATCTGGACCATTCCCTCAATTTATGCTTTGGTATATATGCTTATTTTACCCATAGCCTTTCGGGAAAGAAAAGAAAAATGGAGTATTCAGTTCCTCATACTTTTACTATTTATCATGTCTCTTTTGGGTTATGTCCAAACAAAAGCGTATAGTGCATTGGATCCTACAAGTAAGGTTATGTTAAAAGAAAGGATACAAAAATCGAGATATGAGCCCTACCTGGTTTCGAAATGTGACGATCTTATCAAGAAATATCCAAAGGATTTTTCCGGGCACTTCCTCAAAGCTCTACAGTTAAAGAGAGGAGGGTTTTTAGAGGAATCAGAAGAGAATTATAGAAAGGCAATAGAATATGGAACTGCCTATCCGCAAAATTACAACAATCTTGGGAACGTTTTATTCTGGAAGGGAGAAATTGATAATTCAATAGAATACTACAGTCTTGCAATGCAGTATGACCCACAGATTGCTGCCGCTCATTATAACATTGCACAGGCTTACGTAAGAAAGTTAGTGTTCGATAAATCCTCACAACATATGAAAATAGCCTCTCAACTCGACTTTGATCTTATTAGTAAAAAGAACAAAGAGGCAATAGAAAAAAACAATCGTTTTCTACTGGATATGATGCTTCCATATGAAACGCTTTGGACGGATTTACTTTCTTCTGAGTCCGATAACGATGTTTTCCCCTGGAAGTTTATAGGGCTAAATTATAGGATATTTTCGATTCTTCTTCTGTGTTTTTTCGCAATTAACATTATTATACCCAGGTTGTTTAAGAATAACAGAATGCGGTGTCCGTTCTGCTTTTCTCCGATTTCAAGGGCAAATTCTATGCTTTTTGATAAAGAAACCATTTGCTGGCGATGCTATAAAAAACTAAATAAGATTCATTCTTTGGATGTTCAAGAAAGACTAAAGGATAAAATCGAGATGGATGCAAAGCAGAGAGTTTCGTATACAAGTACATTCTGGGGTCTTTTCATACCCGGGATTGGACATTTTCAGTTAGGCAGGATACGCAGCGGAAGTATGTTTCTTCTCGTCTTTGCAGTACTCTGTTCGTTATTGGTAATTAATACTGTGACGGAGTTGTCGCAGAATCTCGTTTTTCCCGGGCAGTCCAATCTTAAGTTCTATATTATTCTCGCTCTAATTGTTGTAAATTATCTTTTTTCTTTACTTAGTCTTTTCAGCATAAATTATGAGGATGGCAAACAATAATGGCATTTGAAGGTAACATAAAGGATTTTGGAGTAGCTGATGTTCTTCAGTTGATCAACTCTCAGGGAAAGGCAGGAGTATTAGAATTCCACAATAGGAAAGATAGTATTTCAATTGGTTTTGAAAATGGAATGATATCTTCTGCTTCTCATAACAAAAAGGGAGTTTTAAAGCCTATTGGCGATTATCTTGTTCTTACTGGGAAAATATCGAGGAAGGAACTCAAGAAATGTACTGGAATAGCCAAGAAAAAAGGGACTCCTCTTGTCGATATTCTTGTTGAAAACAGCGTTCTTTCCAAAGAAGATCTTGAAAAGATAATTGAGTTCAAAATACAGGAAATTGTTGACGAATTATTTACCTGGAAGAAAGGTGAATACAAATTCCGACTCGGTGAGAGACTGTATTCGAAGAGTAAGTATAGTGTGATGGTGAACCCTCAGTTCCTTATACTTGAAGGGATGAGAAGGATCGATGAATGGCCCAAAATAAAGGAATCGATTGCAGATTCCAAGCTTGTTTTCTCGAAGAAGAAGCGTCGCAGCTTGACGATAGAGATGGCAGAGCAGGAAAAGACGGTGCTTGCACTGATTAATGGAACGATCTGCGTTGAAGATATTGTTTCTTTGTCCGGACTTGGAAAATTCCGTACATATCATGCTCTCTACAATTTGCTCGAAGGTGGAGTGATTGAGAAAACTGCAGTTGTTGCCAAACCTAAGATGAAGAGCGAAGTTCACTTAAAACTCTCTCCCGACATTATTATGAATATAGTCTTATGGGTTGTCGTTTCGATTATTCTTATCATGAACATTATATTTGGAGTGGTCAGTAGACCATTTTATAGGAAGAATGTTCGTTTGTATAGGAGGGAGTCGGTACACATAGAAAATTACCGAAGAAACAAGTTGGAAGAGCTTAAAATAGTTTACAAACTTATTACAGGCAAAGAAGCAGTCAAGGGTAACCTCATTGAAGATGGTTGGATAATAGAATAGCAGATGTTAAAAATCGGCTTGGCTCTTGGTGGAGGTTCGAGCAAAGGTTTATCACATATAGGTGTTCTGCAGGCGCTGGAACAGGAGAATATAAGAGTTTCCTGTATATCCGGAACGAGCATGGGAGCAATTATTGGTGCTATCTATGCTTCAAGTGGAAAAACCAGTCACCTGACCGAGATGGCGAAAAAATTTACAAATTCCGAATCTTTCAAAAATTTCGGGCTTTCGATATTTAATAAAAGCGAAGAGGGAAGACTTAAGAAGATTGTTCACACAATTAAAGAGAAGCTTTTTCTAGCAGAAACACTATTTAAATCGTATTTTGTTGAGGAACAAGAATTAAGAGAAGGACTAAGTCAGATTATCCCTGACATTAATATGGAAAATTGCATTATTCCTTTTAGCTCTGTTTCACTCGACCTGACATCCGGGAAGGATGTAATAAAGAAAAGTGGTTCACTTAGAGAGGCGGTAATGACGAGTATGTTAATTCCTGGTCTTTTTCCATATTCAAATGAAGGTGGCTATATTCTTGTTGATGGTGGTTCAACGAGTAGTGTTCCAGTGTATGCTGCAAAGGAGTTGGGTGCAGATGTTGTTATTGCAGTTTCTCTTAGAGGGAAACTTTTTAATAGAAAGAAACTCAACACGGGTTTGGAAATTCACCTTCGCATTGAGGAGATTGTTACGACAAGACTTATAGAAACGCAAACGCTAAAAGCTGATGTAGTAATACGTCCGGATGTTATGAATATCCACTGGGCAGATTTTGGGAAAATCGATTACTGTATAAAAAAAGGCTATGAGGCTACGATGAGTATGATGCCTAAAATAAGACGGCTGATTAAAGATAATAGAAGTGTAGCGAGAAAGATTTTTAAGTTTTTCTCAAAGAATAAACAGGAAAAGTCAGATGAGCACTTTCAAGTAGTAGTCAATTAGTTCTGAAAAGTATCCGCAATAACAGAGTAATAAGGAGAATATTTGAGTAAGGTTTATTTCATTTCCTTGAAGGTCAAGGAAAAAGGATTCCTTGAGAAAATGAATATGCTTCTCCGGAAATCAGGTTTGCTCCATATCATAGATAAGGATGATCTTGTTGGAATCAAGATTCACTTTGGAGAAAAAGGAAACACTTCATACATTAGACCGACATTTGTAAAAAATGTTGCACGATTCGTAAGTGATAAGAGAGGAAATCCGTTTCTTTTTGATACCACAACTCTCTATAATGGGGCGCGTTCGAATGCAGTGGATCACATAAAAACCGCATATGAAAATGGATTTAATTTTGGATATCCTATAGTAATAGCCGATGGATTGTGTGGCGAAGCAAAGAGAAGCATTGAAATCAACAAGAAGCGAATCAAAAATGCAAGTCTTGCTCTATTAATTTTCTCCTGCGATTCGATTATAAGTGTCGCTCACTTTAAGTGTCATATGCTTTCCGCTTTTGGAGGTGCGATAAAGAACGTTGCTATGGGATGTGCATCCAAAGAGGGTAAATTATCGATGCACTCGACTGTTTCTCCCTTTGTCAATAAAGATGAGTGTGTCGGTTGCGGAGATTGTACGAGTTTCTGTCCGTCCGACGCAATAGAAGTAAATAGTACAGCAGAGATAGATGTGAATAAATGTGTTGGTTGTGGTTCGTGTATCTCCATTTGTAAAGAAGGTGCAATAAAGATACATTGGAATGTTAAGCTGGAAGCTTTTCAGGAGAAACTCGCCGAGTATTGCTATGCAGTTTGCAAAGCAAAAAGCGGTAAGATGTTCTACATAAATTTCCTCTTGAATGTTACTCCAAGCTGTGACTGTTTCCCCAGTTCCGATACACCCATAGTACCTGATATTGGAGTGCTTGCATCAAAAGATCCTGTTGCAATCGATCAGGCGAGTTGTGATCTGGTCAATAATTCTATAGGAATTGAAAGTAGCAAACTCGAAAGGGCATTTGGTAAGGGAGACGACAAATTTCGCGACCTGTTCAGCGAGATAAGTTGGGAGTACGGTTTGCAGTATGCAGAAAGTATTGGATTGGGAACCAGGAAATACATACTAAAGGAGATAGTATAGGAGACGATATGAAACACGATAACAAGGAATTGCTAAACAAGGATTCAGAACTAAATAGCTTGAGACTTCGGCTCAAAGTGCTTGAAAGAGTGACAGAAGTTGCCTCGAGCATAGAGGATTTTGGCAAAGTTCTTTCTCGACTTCTTGATCTCGCAGTGGAGATTACGAGCACAGAAGCAGGTTCCATACTGCTACGTGAAGGTAATTTTGTAGTAATAAAGGCTTCGGAGGGACCAAAGGCAGGTCTTCTAAAAGATTTAAAACTTCCTTTAGGTGCTGGAATTGCCGGGTGGGTAGCAAAAACGGGTGTACCTCTTCTTTCAAACAATGTTAAAGAAGATGAGCGGTGGGACAGTCGCATAGCAGAGGCAATTCAATACGAAACAAGAAATATCCTTTGTCTTCCTATAAAATTAGGAACTGACGTAATTGGTGTTCTTGAACTCATAAATAAGAGAAATGAGAAAGACTTCGTGCAGGACGACCTGGATATTTCTCTTCTTTTTGCCTCATTTCTTGGGAAGACAATCGAGAATTCGCGACTACTGAAGGAAATGGATGATAGAATTAGAGAACTTTCGATACTTACTGAAACGAGTACTCTTGTTGGTTCTACGCTTGATCTTGAAGAGCTGCTGCACATAATAATGGAAAAACTTAAGGAGATACTTGAAGCAGAAGCAAGTTCGATATTTCAAATCGACGAGCAAACAAAAGAACTATACTTCGTTGTGGCAACAGGAGAAAAGGGGAGAGAAGCTAAAGAAATAAGAGTACCGTGGGGTAAAGGTATTGTAGGTTTCTCAGCTGCAAAGGGAGAGACATTGAATGTTACCGATGTGACGAAAGATAAAAGGTTCTTTACAGGTGTTGACAAGAAAACCAAGTGGCAGACAAGGTCTATCCTCGCTGCTCCTATAAAAATCAAGGGCAAGGTGATTGGTGTTGCCGAAGTGCTCAATAAAATCGGAGGCCAGGAGTTCAACAAGGTGGACGAAAAATTGTTAGAGGCAATTGCAAAGCAGGCAGCAGTTGCTATTGATAACGCGAGATTGTATACTGATTTATCGGAAATATCCACGAATTCTATTAGAGCTCTGATAAATGCCGTTGAGGCAAAAGACAAGTATACGAGAGGACATACCGAAAGAGTTACCAAATATAGTGTTATGATTGCAAAGGAATTGAATCTGCCTGCTGGCGAAGTAAAGAGAATCAGATTTTCCGCTCTTCTTCATGATATTGGAAAGATAGGAATACCGGACAAGATACTGCTGAAGCCTGGTAAACTTACAAAGAAGGAATTCGAAGTTGTAAAGGAACATCCTGAGCGAGGTGTAAAAATCTTGAAGCCGATAAAGCAGCTAAATACGGTACTGGATGGTATTAGATATCATCATGAATGGTTAAATGGAAGTGGATACCCGGAGGGACTTAAAGGCAAACAGGTTCCTCTTGTGGCGAGAATAATAACAATTGGTGATGCGTATGATGCTATGACATCCGACAGACCTTATAGAAAAGCACTCTCCAGGAAAGAAGCAATACGAAGGTTAAGAAAAGATTCTTCAACACAATTCGATGCCATGCTGGTAGAGCTTTTTGTAAAATGCCTAGAAGACAGAACGAATGAGGGGAAGCTTTAAGCTCTGAAGTGCCTCTGTAACTATTAGAATAAGAACCTTTATCTATCGAAAGTTTTTAGCGATTTTACGTGCAAGCCGTAGATCTTCCCTGTCTGTGACTTTTATATTTGTCTTTTCTCCTTGGAGCAGGATTGTTTTTGTCCCGTAGTACAGAAGGATACTGGAATCGTCAGGAAAAGCCCGTTTTTTTCTCTCACGTGCAAGTGTGTGTGCGGCAAATATCAGATGAAATTTGAATGCCTGAGGTGTCTGGAGTCTGAACAAATTTTTTCTGTCTATTATCGTTGATTTCCTTTTATCGAATACTGCATCGGTTAAGGGTATAGCAGTACTTATTGCTTTATATTTTTTCACGTCCCTGCAGCAAACGTCAATCATTCTTGGTGTTATAAAGGGTCTTACTGCGTCGTGTATGATGACAAAATCGGGATTCTGTTTTCTTAGGACAATAAGTCCGTTATAAACAGAGGCCTGGCGTGTTCTTCCAGCGTTTGCTATAGAATCGACCTTCTTAATGTGATACTTCTTCAATAGGGTCTCTCCTCTGTTTCTCCATTTTTCAGGAAGAACGAGAATAATATTATCGACTGCTTGTGAGTTCTCAAAAGCAAGAAGTGAGTAAACCAGTATAGGAATACCTTCTATCTTCATAAATTGCTTGGGTGTTTTCCCACCCATTCGTTTTCCTTTACCGCCAGCTACAACAATTGCGGAAATTCTTTGTTTATGCATCATCTGGTATTTTTGGCCCATTTAGTCAAAAACATTGAATTGGTTGAAATGATGACTTCGTTCCTGTTATTGTGTTTCATATATTTTAATTAATCACATTTTTAGTGCGCTTACAAGTACAATCTCCCCTATTATCTGATCGTAGTAAATACCTTTGTCTTTCCTTATATACGGTATACCCACGATACATTTGCTTTTCACATTAAGTGAAAGTTCAAGTGCAAGTAAGTTTGGAATTACATTGGACTGTAAAGCGATGTACTCATCTTCGGCAATTGCGAGAGCGTCGCGAGAATTGTAGACACAGAAAAACATTTCTTTGCTTTTTTCATAGAAGTTTAGCGCTGGTTTACTTTTAGTGAGATTATTACCAATATTTGAGGAATATGCAAATGCCCCAGTTGTTGGGAAAGAAGGAACGTATATCGTGTAATCAAATTCCTTTTCTTTTCCCGAGGTTTTTCGCTGTTCTAAGATTTTCTCTATAAGTTGATTATTGTTGAATATGTTATCGTCAGGGGAGAAGACACCTTTTCTGAAAATGAAAGGGAGATATAGCTCTTTTCCTTTGATGGAAATATCGAGATTGAAAGACCAGAATGGCAGAAAAAGCTCAGGCTGAAATTCTAAATGTATTATAGGTTTTGCAAATTTAACCTCCACTATCTTTAGTTCTTCGCCAGTAAACTCTAAACCTACACCACAATTATCACAGAAGTGCACCATATCAGAGCTTGCTGATTTGATTGGTGCTCCACATTTAGGACATTCGAGAGGGAGTAACTTAAACGATTTCACTTTTCTATCCATATAAAGATTATTGCGATAATTACCACCATAATTGCAATTTGGTTAGCAATGGAAGTTCCGATTTTCACAAGAGATGTCGAAAAAAGCGATGCCAAGAGAACGATGAATGTCCTAAGCAATAGTGGGAATTTCTTTTTCGGTTCTTCAACAGCTTTTACAAGCTTGTTCGAAGTAAGCTTACCGGATAGTTCGTTTACGGTCAATGAGATAATCTCATTACCAAGTTTTATCTTGAATAGAGTAACAGGGAAGTAGTAAAGGAAGATTCTCTCTCCTATAACTTTGAGGCGGTGGACAAACGGATTATAGTCGATGTAAAGCGCAATGGATGATTTGATAAACGCGTTTTTGACATTTCTTTTTTTAATAGAAGGGGGAGTATCGGGGGTCAATATTTTTCCCCATTTAGACATTTCTTGTTCGTCAAAAAGTCTGAGGAAGGGTGAATATTCAGGTTTTGTGACCTCTTCGACATTCAAGCGAATGTCGGGAAATCTTATTGCATCCCTGGAAACCTGTTTTTCAATTTTCAGTAGCTTCTTAAGTGGGAGTCCACCTTCCTGCCTTGTTCTTGTAACAGTTACTGTTCTTCCGTTTGGTGCAGTTGCATTATCGCTGTATTTGACAGTTTTTAGGGGAGACAATCCGGCTACCCAACCGGTAACGTGTCCGGTGGCTCTCCATTTAGGTACGAAGAACCGGTCTGTATCAAGTATTTTGTATTCCTTTTTCGAAAAACCCTTATTCCTGAGAAAACTATCTATTTTAACTTCCGGTCTCTTTATCTGAGGTTTGAAATAGTACGCTTCAATACCTTTTCTATGAACGGGTATGAAGTTAGTATTACAGTGTTGGCATTTGATAACTCGATCTTCCTCATGAAAGTTCACTGCTGCACCGCATTTGGGGCATAGGATCGATACAATTCTAAGTTTCACTTAACAATATTCTCCTTATTATGTAAAAAAATCCCAGTGCAGATACACCTTGTATCGCAATACCGAAGGCAAGAGAAGGAATGGATAGTCCTTCGAGCAGTAAGAAAGCAAGTAAACCTGTGAGGGAAAGTGCTAATAATCTGCTTTTTCTTACTCGAGTCTCTGCAGGAATGGTAGTGAGTATCTTGCCTTGTACAGCGTCTATCCAGATAGTCTCACCCGATGATATAACTATTTTCCAAAATGGTATATAAAGAAGAAGAATTTCCTCCAACGATTGAATTTTCTTCTGTTTAAGCATTTCAAGTACCGTTTTCAAGTTTCTTTCAGGTTTCATAAACTCCCTTTCGGTGGCATGTTTTAGTGAAAGTATTTGTCCTGATGGTATTTTTGCAAGTAGGAAAGGTGACTCATCAAGACCCGGGACAACTTCTTCTCTGGAAGTTCCTTTTCTTTCATACAGAAATCTGTAAAAAGGCAGGTAAAGCATTTGCATTGCTTGGATTGAATCGGTTCTATTTCTGGTAGCAAGAAATTGCTCCGCGATTGCTTGAGTGGGTTTTTTCTCGCAAGTAGGTTCAATTGCATAAGATTCCAGAAAAGGTTCTTTTTTCAACAGGAGTTGTGTCTTACAGAAGGGGCAAATTAGTTGAACACTTCGAGGTTGAGTTTGAATGTTTGCCCCACATTGGGGACAGGTGATTTTCATCTTCCAACTCCCAATCTTTCTGCAAGAAAAGCAGGTAGACCTGCATCTCTAATTTTTTTCTGCGCTTTCTCGATATCGTATGCTATTCTTAAAAAGGTAATACTTCTTTTTTCGGTGTCGTATACAAGGAAGGCAGATTTAGGGTTTCCATCTCTTGGTTGACCAATGCTTCCTGCATTAATTATGTATCTCTTTTTATTGTCTACTGTGAGAAAATCACTAATGGAACATCCGATTTCATTTTCGCTATTGATTGTGAAAACCGTTGGTTGATGCGAGTGTCCGATAAAGCAGATTTTATTGTCGAAAAGTTCGAACTCTTTCAGTGCATCATTCATAGTGAGAATATAATTCCAGCTGTCCGGTTGCGATGGAGACGAGTGAACAAAAAATAGACTTTGATACTCACAAACTAACGGGAGTGTCTTTATATATTCAACTTTATCGTTGTCTATTCTTTTTCTTGTCCACATAATTGCTGTCTGTGCAGCTTCGTTGAAGTAGGAAATATTTGTCATTTTTGCCACTCCAAAATCATGATTACCCGCAACTACTTTGTCGGTCAAATTCCTCATTAGGTCAATGCATTCATTCGGATTAGCTCCGTATCCCACGATGTCACCAAGACAAACATATTCGTCGATATTTTCACCTCTTGCATATTCCAAGATTGCTGTAAATGCCTCAAGATTGCTGTGAATATCGGATATTATGCCAATTCTCATAGTTGTTCCTTTTTACTTTTATTTTTCAAGAAGTTTCTCGGAGTGCGCTATCTCATCGAGGATACCATTAACGAAAGCGCCTGAATTTTCCGTAGAAAAACGTTTTGCAATCTCTACAGCCTCGTCTATAGAAACCTTTACTGGAATATCGGGAAGAAATAGCATCTCGGTAACGCTGAATCTTAGTATACATTTATCTATAATTGCAATTCTGTCGAAATTCCAGTTGTTGATTACATGCTTTAGTTTTCCATCTATTGTTTCAATGTTGCTCAGTGTGTTTTCTAGTAGTCTTTTTGCGAACTGTTTTGTTTTTTTGTCGAGTTTTTTTTCATTTTCTATCTGTCCGAGTAGATTGTTTTTCTCCCCGTTCGTAACTTCATAGAGGTAAAGTAAGTTGAGAACCGTTTCTCTTGCTTTTCTCCGTTTAGTCATTTTTTAGGTTTCCGGCGTTCGTTCGCTTAAAATCGTGAACTTATTTTATGTTTTTCAAAAGATTTGACATTTCGATGGCGGATAGGGCTGCATCCCAGCCTTTATTCCCTGATTTCATTCCAGCACGTTCCATTGCTTGGTCAGGGCTATCTGCGGTTATGATACCAAAACTTGTTGGTATACCGGTTTCGAAGGAAACCTTGGCAATGCCTTTAGATGTTTCCTGAGCAATGAAGTCGAAATGAGGTGTGTCACCTCTCACAACTGCACCAATACAGATAACCGCATCGTATTTCTTGGAGAGGGAAACCTTCTTTGCAACTACTGGAATTTCGAAAGCCCCGGGTGTCCAGAAAATGCTGATTTTATCCTCTTCTCCGTTATGCCTTTTTATGCAATCAATCGCACCTTCGAGAAGTTTCTCAGATATGAATCTGTTAAATCTGGAAACGACTATTGCAAAATTAATTCCCTTTGCTACGAGTTTACCTTCGGTAGTCTTTAACATAAAAACTCCTTTGTTAAGGTTAGATTTTGAAGAAATATTTTAGCCAAACTGGTGAAAATTTGTCATCCTCGGAGAATACATTCATAATTAATTCATGGTTTATTATACATTTTGTTATTTACACGTTTTTCAGAAGATGCCCTAATTTTTCCTTTTTTGTTCTAAGATACTCTTTATTCAATTCGTTAGGACGAATTTCGATTGGGACTCGTTCGGTGATAAAAAGGTCGTATCCTTCAAGTCCTATTACTTTTTTGGGATTGTTCGTTAAGAGCTTGATACTCGAGAGTCCAAGATCTGAGAGTATTTGTGCACCAATGCCGTAATCTCTCAGGTCGGCTGGAAATCCGAGTTCCTTGTTCGCTTCCACCGTATCGAATCCGTTTTCCTGTAGTTTGTAAGCCTTTATCTTATTGAGAAGTCCTATACCTCTACCTTCCTGTCTCATATATAGGAATACTCCCTGTCCATTTGCTTCAATTATCTTAAGCGCAGAACTTACTTGTTCACCACAATCGCATCTTTTCGACGCGAACACATCCCCTGTTAGGCACTCGGAATGAACCCTTACAAGTACATTCTTTTTACCTTTTACTATCCCTTTTACAAGTGCGATATGTATAAGATTCGAAAGTAGGTCTCTATATGCAATTAACTTGAAGTTCCCGTATTTCGTTGGGAGCGTGGCTTCCGCTTCCCTAAGTACGAATTTCTCTTTTCTTTTTCTGTATTCTATAAGCGATTTAATTGTGATTAATTTAAGATTAAATTGTTTTGCAATTTTCTTTAGTTTTGGTAATCGTGCCATTGTGCCATCATCATCCATAATTTCACAAAGTACACCTGCGGGATACAAATCTGCCAGACGTGTAAGATCCACAACAGCTTCTGTATGTCCTGCTCTCTTAAGAACGCCTCCCTCTTTTGCTCTCAGTGGGAAGATATGTCCGGGTTTTGCCAGTTCCTCGGGTTTTGTTTTTTCGTCGATTGCCGTGAGGATTGTTTGCGCCCTGTCATGTGCACTTATGCCTGTAGTTGTTCCATGGACTGCGTCGATTGATACTGAAAAGGCGGTTTTCATCTTTGCCGTATTTCTGTTAACCATACAAGGTATGTCCAACTCATCGAGTCTCTTGCTTTCCATTGAAAGACAAACAAGACCACGTCCATGTTTTGTCATAAAGTTTATTGCTTCGGGTGTTACTTTTTCCGCCGCCATGATGAAGTCACCTTCATTCTCTCTTGTATAATCATCCACAATGACTAAAATCTTCCCCCTTTTTATCTCATCTATTGCTTCGTCAATACTATTCACATTTTTCTCCTGATAAAATAATATTTTTAAATTCGTTCCATGAGTAGTTTTTCAACATATTTTGCTATCCTGTCAACTTCGATATTTAAACTGTCTCCGACATGTTTTGTTCTAAGGTTTGTTTTTTCAAAAGAGAGTGGTATTAGTGTAACGCTAAATATATCTTTCTTTACGTCCTTTACTGTAAGGCTAATTCCATCAACTCCTATTGAACCATTAGTTACAACATATTTTACAAGTTCCCCGGGTAATCTCACCTTTACCTGTCTTTGAGTTCCAACCCTGTTCATAGCGATAATCTTTCCAAGTCCATCTATATGTCCTTCAAGTATATGACCATTCAATCTTTCGTTTAATTTCAAAGGGAGTTCAGTATTAACTATATCATTTATCTTCAAGGCTTTAAGATTTGTTCTTTCCAATGTATCTCTGACAATATCTACAGTGAAACCGTCTTTGTTGAAGCTGGTCGCGGTTAGACAAACTCCATTTACTGCTATGCTTCCTCCAATATTGAATGAGTTGTCAAATGCATCTATGGCTATGCCAAGGCACATACCACTGCCTGTTCTTTTTATTCTATTGATTTTTCCTAATTCTTTAATTATTCCAGTGAACATAACCCATTATTAAGAAATTTCCATTAAATGTTTGTAAATTTGGTTCTCTGAGCAATATGGCTTTTTGTAGCCCTTTTATACCAAGATTGCAGATAGCAGGCAAACCTGTTCCCAGGATTTTGTTTGATATGAAAATGTACAATTTATCCGCAAGATGTTCCCTCAAAAAAGAGGATGCTACCTTCGTCCCTGCTTCAACGAGGATGCTTTGAATATTCTCTTTATGGGATTTCTTCAAAACTTTCTTTAGGCTTATGCCTTCTTTTTTACCAGGTATTTGCCAAATCTCCACTCCCTTTTTGATTAGAATCTTTTTCTTCAGAGTATTTGACTTCAACGAAGTTGCAATTATGGTTCCTGCCCTTGTTATCTTAGCATTCCTGGGTGTTTTAAGATGGCTGTCGAGGACAATCCGAATGGGTTCTTTCTTATTAACTACAAACCTTGATGTTAATTCCGGATTGTCCTTGATTATGGTTCCGATACCCGTGAGAATTGCATCTACCTCATTTCTCAGCGAGTGTACTTTCCTCCTTGCGTTTTCATTGGTTATCCACTTGCTGTTTCCGGTGCTGTCTGCAATCTTTCCATCTAAAGTCTGAGCTATTTTCAGTATTACAAAAGGTCTTTGTTTTTCCATAAATGTCAGATAGTATTCATTCAGTTTCCTGGCATCTTTTTCCAGAAGCTTAGACATTACTTTTATGCCACTTACTCTAAGGTTCTTTATTCCCTTCCCTGAAACAAGTGGGTTGGGGTCCTCTGTCCCAATAAAGACCTTTTTTATTCCCGCTTTTCTGATGGCTTCGGTACAGGGAGGTGTTTTCCCATAATGACAGCAGGGTTCAAGGTTGACATACATTGTAGAACCTTTTGCCTTCTTGCCTGCCTTCCGTATTGCTATTACTTCGGCATGTGCTGTTCCCACCTTTTTGTGGTAACCTGTGCCTACTATTCTTCCATGCTTAACAATAACCGCTCCGACAAGAGGATTAGGGCTTACCTTCCCTTTTCCTTTCATGGCTAATTGAATTGCATGGCTCATTAATATCTCATTGTTATTCATAGCGATATCTGTATGTAAGAACAACCATTTCAAAAATGTTTCCTTCGGGAATTAGTTAATTCCTTCTCCCATCCAGACTGTAACTGTCGGCTCTGGATTCACACCAGATCAATCCGAGGACTCGCGGGCTTTACCGCCGGTGGGGACTTTCACCCCGCCCCGAAGGAACAGTTATTATATAATACATTAATCTCAATTTGTCAAGAGTTTTTATTCTCAGGTTAGTGTCAAATCTTCCGGGGTATTTTTTCCCAAAGGTAGAAAAATTGGGATAATACAGTTTGAGCTTGTTTCTTGACAAAATGGAAGATTTGTGCTATTAAATTGGCAATGGTTAGATTTTTCGTAATTGCAGGTGAGGCATCCGGCGATTTGCATGCCTCTTTTCTTATAAGAGAA
>Ga0307430_1000267_pt1 | contig 50336 bp, 35 predicted proteins | sample SalMarWE160130MG_FD_202159 | JGI IMG/M metagenome (GOLD analysis project Ga0307430, IMG submission 202159) | Salt marsh sediment microbial communities from the Plum Island Ecosystem LTER, Massachusetts, United States - WE1603-130 | ecosystem: Environmental > Aquatic > Marine > Intertidal zone >... | reverse complement strand
ATAGCAGGCTGATCCGCGTTGCCGGGAGAACAAGACATCGTCAACAACACACCTTGACGAGGGTGCCTCATAGCAGGGTATGTCTCGCGTCGGGCGTCGCAAACCCAGGGCGGCGCCTCGCCCCGTTTGGGGCGCCTTGCCCTGGGCTATGCTATGGAGCCCCTGCGGGGCAACCAGCAGGTTGCTCGGGGCAGCGGCCCCTTCTCGGCCGCCTAGCAGGATTTGTCGACATGAGCATTCGCGTCATCGAGGACAAATGCACCGGCTGCACGCTGTGCGTGCGCGCGTGCCCGTTCGCGGCGATCACGATGCAGGACAAACTCGCCGTCATCGGGCCCGAGTGCACGCTGTGCGGCGCGTGCGTGCCGGTGTGCAAGTTCGACGCGATCGAGCTCATCGTCGAGCAGCGCAAGCCCGTCGACAAGGAGCAATACCGAAACGTCTGGGTCGTCGCCGAGCAGAAACGGGGCGCCGTCCAGAGCGTCACCTACGAGCTGATCGGCGCCGGCCGCGAGCTCGCGCGCAAGCGCGGCTCCGCGCTGCACGTCGTGCTCATGGGCCACGGCATGGACGGCGCGGGCGAGGAGCTGATCGCGCGCGGCGCCGACGTCGTCCACTACATGGACCACCCCGCGTTCGCCGAGTACCAGGACGAGCCGTACTCGCGCGTCTTGTGCCGCCTGATAAACACGCACAAGCCCGAGATCGTCCTGTGCGGCGCCACCGCCATCGGCCGCTCGCTCATCCCGCGCGTCGCCGTGCAGATCAACACCGGCCTGACGGCCGACTGCACGGGCCTCGAGATCGACGCCGACGGCGGCCTCATGCAGATCCGCCCCGCGTTCGGCGGCAACATCATGGCGACGATCCTCACGCCCAACCACCGCCCGCAGATGGCCACCGTCCGCCACAAGGTAATGAAGGAGGCCAAGCCCGACCCGGCGCGCAAAGGGAAAGGCAAGATCATCCCGATCGAGCCGACGAAAGAGGATGCCTACATCCGCGCCAAGGTCGTCGATTTCGTCGAGGAGATCGAGTCGACCGTCAACCTGGCCGAGGCCGACATCATCGTCAGTGGCGGCCGCGGGCTGGGGACGCCGGAGGGCTTCCAGCTCATCGAAAAGCTCGCGCTCGCGCTCGGCGGCGCCGTCGGCTCGTCGCGTGCGGCCGTCGACGCCGGCTGGATCCCCTACTCGCACCAGGTCGGCCAGACCGGCAAGACCGTCTGCCCGAAGCTCTACGTCGCCTGCGGCATCTCGGGCCAGATCCAGCACCTGGTCGGCATGCAGTCGAGCGACACGATCGTCGCGATCAACAAGGACCGCGACGCGCCGATCTTCACCGTGGCCGACTACGGCATCGTCGGTGACCTCTACCAGGTCGTCCCCGCCCTCATCGACCGCCTCAACCAGCGGTAGCGGAGCTCACCGCAGAGCGCGCGGAGCGCGCAAAGGACAGAGACACCTCTGCGCCCTCGCCGTCTGACCCGGAGCACGCCCCCGCGCGCCGGCACAAGGTGAGCCGCGTAGCGGCGTCTGGGAGTAGCCTCGGGCGCAAGCCCGTGGTGGTGGGCGCCCAGCAAGGACCAGAGCCCCTTCAGGGGCGAATGAGACTCAATCGCCCCTGAAGGGGCTCGACATTTCCTGATACACCGGGAACCACGGGCTTGCGCCCGAGGCTACTCCCAATCGCCCCTACGGGGCTCTGGGTTCTTTGTTGGTCACCGGCATCCTGGGGCTTACGCCCCAGGCTACCACCTACCGCGCCTCCGGCGCTGTCGAACAGCTACGAGCGGCGGGCAGGCACGGAAAGCGTGCCGAGCTGAACAGAAGACGTGGTCATTCTTCTTGTTCTCTGCGATCTCGGCGCGCTCTGCGGTGAGTCTATTCCTTCTTCTGGCGGGAGGAGAGGAACAGGGGGTCGGGGTTGGACGCCCTCGTACCGTTGAGGGTGCAGTGGCGGCAGATGAGCCGCAGGTGGCAGTGCCGGCCCGCGAGCGCGCACGGGTCGTTGCAGGCCGCGAGCGTGGATCCCTCCATGCGGGCCGTGTTCTCTCGTCGGGCAACGCGCTTGCGGATCGGTTTGAGCGCCGGGTCCTCGACGCCGTTCACGTCGCAAATCGTAAGGAACGCTTCCTCGGCGTCGCTGTCGGCCACCATGCGGGCCTCGAGCGGGGCGATGAAGTCCTCGCTCGCGATGTCGCGCATCGCCGCGACGAGAAAGTCGCTGTAGTCCTCCCACATCTCGTCGAGGTGGCGAAGCACGGTCTCCACTGAGCGCTGCGTCGGCACACGCGCCAGCACGCCGAGCGCGTACATCTTCTGGCTGGGATCCCCGTCGTCGAAACACCGGTCGATGTGCCGCACGGCCGCCGTGCCGATCACGCCAAGCGCCCCTTCGGCCGCCGCGCAGACGTCGTCGGGCAGGTCCATTGCCAGGCTGTCCCACAGCACGGCGACCGGCGGCGGCCCCTTGAGCAAACCGAGCAGCCGCGCCGCACGCACCATGGCCGTCTCGCTTGGGCGGTCCTTGAGCACGCGGATGCACGTCGCCTCGACGTCGCCGATGACGCCGTTCTGCAGGATCGACGCCACCACGTCGCGCTCGTTGAGGATCGTCGACGGCGTATGCAGGTAGAGGGTGAGCACCTCGTTCGGGTGCGCCCCCTCGTGCTCGATCCGTTCGGACTGCTGCATCTCGTCCGCCATCTCAACGAGCGCGCACACGCCGAGCAGGACGACCTGCTCAAACCGCGCCTTGTCCATCGTCTCCATCAGCCGGCGGTCGCGCGCGAGCGTTCTGAGCAGGTGGAAGTTGAACATCTCGCGGCAGCGGATCGTGTTCGGCAGCGCGTCGAGGTCGTACTGCTCGCCGCTCGGGATGATGTTCTTCTCGACGAGGACGACGCGCGCCCCCTCGGCCAGATCGCTGAAGAGCGTGGTCGATCCCCGCCGCCGGACCTTGTGGCCAACCGCCTTGGCAAGCCGAGCGAGCGAGTCCGGCGGCACACGCGGTCCGAGGGCGCGTTCGAGATCGGCGACCATCGTCTCGGCCGAGTACAGCCCCGTGGCCTGCACGCGCTGCACGTGCTCGACCACGCCCGCGCCCTGCATGAGCGTCTCGAGCACACGCGCGCCCTTGTCATCGAGGCTGAACGAGCGCCGCAGGAAGTAGTTGACGGCCCACTCGAGCAGGTCGCGCTTGTTCCGGATAAGCATCGACCGCACAAGGATCGCCGCGAAAACGCCGTTCGTGCTCTCCTCGAACAGGTGGGCGATGCGCAGCACGAGCCGGCTCGCCTCGAGCGTCGGGATCAGCTCGAGCGCGCGCAGGATGCCGACCAGCTCGTCCACCTCGAGGTTGCCGATGTTGTCGAACTTCTCGGCGAAGAACGGGATCGCTTCGTCGAACCCAAGCCGCGCGAGCGCCACGGCGCAACTGCCGGCGATCACGCCCTCGGACTCGCGAAACTTCGCCAGCAGCGGGAAGGCCCAGTTCGCCAGGGAATGCCTCGCGATGAAGTCGATGGCCGTCGTGGCCACGTAGACGTCGTCATCGTGCGCGAGCTCGCACACCGCCTTCTTGGCGCGATGGTCGTAGAGGTCCACGAGCCGCTCGACGGCCCAGCGGCGCACGAGCACGGACGGATGCCCCGTGCGCTCGACGTAATCCTTATACCTCCAGATCGGTGCGTCCATCGCGTCCATCGCTGTCCAAGCCGCCCGGCCTGCCCGGCGCGGCCCGGAAGCACTTGTCTCCGACACAATGGCCTGCCATCATCGCCCCAGGCAGACGAGCGGCAGGCCACGCATCCTTTATTATCGGCCCCGAAACGGCCCAAGTCAAGGAACGCATCGCACCGAGCGGATGGCAGCCCGCACCTTCAGAGTCGCCACACGCGGCAGCAGGCTCGCCCTGGCGCAAACGGCCCGGGTTGTCGACAAGCTGCGTCAGCGTTTCCCGCAGCACGCTTTTGAGGCGTACGTCGTTACAACCACAGGGGATACCCACCCGGCGGGGGCCCACCAAGCCGAGGGCAAGGGGATCTTCGTCAAGGAAATCGAGGAGGCGCTCCTGCGGGGCGACGCCGACCTCGCCGTCCACAGCCTCAAGGACATGCCGACCGAGACCCCGCCCGGCCTGACGATCGCCGCCATCGCTGAGCGCGAGGACGCGCGCGATGCCCTCATCTCGCGAAACGGCGCGCAACTGAAGGAGCTTCCCGAGCGCGCCGTCGTCGGCACCGGCAGCGTGCGTCGAGCGGCGCAGCTCCTTGCCGCCAGACCCGACCTGCGCATCGAGCCGATCCGGGGCAATCTCGACACGCGGATCGCCAAGCTCACGGGCGCGCGCGCATCGCCGGTCGCCTACGACGCCATCATCGTCGCCGCAGCCGGGTGCCGCCGCCTCGGTCTCGCCGACGCGATCACGGAGACCCTGCCGACCGACCTCATGCTGCCGGCGCCCGGACAGGGCGCGCTCGCCGTCGAGGTGCGCCACGGGAACACGGAGGCCGCGCGGATGGCCGCCTCGCTCGACGACGCGGACGCCCGCCAGGCAGTCACCGCCGAGCGGGCATGCCTCCGGGCCCTTGGCGGAGGGTGCCACGTGCCCGTGGGCGCCCTGGCCGAGGCAAACGGCGACGCCCTTGTCCTGTGCGCCAGGGTCCTGCGGGCCGACGGGACGCAGTTGGTGGACGCTGAGGGCAGCGGCTCATCGGACCGCCCGGAGGAGCTCGGCACCGATGTCGCGTCCGACCTGCTCGGGCGCGGAGCGAGAGCGCTCCTGGGGCTCGTCGAAGGCAAGTGAGCACAACGCGGAACCGGTTCACGTTGCACTGTTGGCGAGGCACGGTGTAACCTGCACGAAGCGGTGAGGTCTGAAACGGATGGGCCGTGCGGCCCGTCTGATTCTGATATAGCGCAGGCTGTGGCACACGAGTTGCTTCCGGCAGGGCAAGACACTCACTAGCCAGAGCGGCCCGAGGAATCGTGTTCGAGCGCAGCTATCTCGAGAACATCATCCGGAACGCGCCGATCGGCATCATCACGACCGATCTGGAGCGCCGGATCACGTTTATGAGCGAGCCGGCCTGCAGGGCGTGCCAGTGCGCCGATCCGCGCGCCGGGACGCGGATCGAGGAACTCGTCGCCCGCGCCAGGGCGATGCAAAACGAGCTCGCCTCTGTGCTCTCAGGCAAGGACCAACGCCGCGTCTTCGAGGGGCAGGTCAAGAGCCCCGCCGGCGTACGCGTCGTCGAGTTCACCGCCACCTTGCTGCGCGACGATGCCTACGTGCCGATCGGCCTGCTCGTCATGTGCGAGGACGTGACCGAGAAGCGCGAGACCGAGCGCAAGTACGGCGCGCTCATGGCGAACTCGCGCGACGCGGTGATCATCTTTCAAGGTGACCGGATCCTCGAGGTGAATGAGGCGTTCGCCCGCTCGGTCGGCCGGCCGCTGGAGGCGTGCCGGGCCATCGCGTGGCGCGAGTTCGTACACGCCGATTCGCTGCCGATGCTGCTCGACTTCGTCCGCCGCCGGACGGCGGGCGACGACTCGGTGCCCGACACGTTCGACATCCGGACCGACGTCCGCGTCGGCCCCAATGCCGCGGACGAGCAGCGGCTCTACAACGCCGCGGTCTCGCCCGTGTTCCCCGACCGCCGCATCTACTCGATGGCCCTGCGCGACATCACCGAGCGCCGGCAGCTCGAGGAGCGGATCGCCGACGCGAAGAAGCTCGAGAGCCTCGGCCTGCTCGCCGGCGGCATCGCGCACGATTTCAACAACCTGCTGAGCGGGGTGATGGGGTACGCCTCGCTGCTCAAGGCCAAGCTCGACCCCAAGAGCGCCGCCTACCGCTACGCCGACAGCATCGAGACCTCCTCGACGCACGCCAAGAACCTCACGGCGCAGTTGCTCGCCTTCGCACGCGGCGGCCAGTACGAGCTGCGAGCCGTCAACCTCAACCAGATCGTGCTCGACTCGGTGCGCATGCTGCGCCTCTCGATGCCGCGCGCGGTCAAGCTCACCACCCGCCTCAGCTCGCGCCTCAGGTGGGTCGATGCCGACCCGACGCAAGTGGCCCAGGTCATCACGAACCTGTTCACCAACGCGGTCGAGGCGATGCCGGCGGGCGGCCAGATCACGATCCGAACCGAGAACGCATCGTTCGACCGCGACACGGCCGCCAGGCCACCCTACCTCGACCCCGGCCCGTGCGCACATCTGACCGTGAGCGACACCGGCCGAGGGATCGCAGCCGAAGGCCGTTCCAAGGCGTTCGAGCCGTTCTACTCGACCAAGGGCGTCGGATACGGGCTCGGGTTGTCGGCCGTCTACGGCATCGTGCGCAACCACCATGGCGCCGTGACGATCGAGAGCGAACCGGGACAAGGCACAACGGTCCACATCTACCTGCCCGCGACGTCGGCGCCCCGGCCGGCCAAGCCCGGGGCCAGCCCCGGCCTCGTCAAAGGACGCGAGACAATCCTCGTCGTCGACGACGAGGCGATCATCCGCGACCTGCTCGAGCGGGTGCTCGAGGAGCTCGGCTACCGGGTCATCCTCGCTCCCGACGGCGAGCGGGCGCTCAAGATCTTCCGCAGCCAAGCCAAGACCATCGACTGCGTCCTGCTCGACATGGTCCTGCCGGGCATGGACGGCGCCGAGGTCTTTGGGGAAATGCGGGAGCTCAAACCCGACGTCCACGTCATCCTCTGCACCGGCTACGCGCTGAAGGGCACGGTCGACGAGATGCTCCGCGAGGGCGTGGCCGGCGTGCTCCGGAAGCCGTTCCAGATCGAGGAACTGAGCGGCGTGCTCCGGAGCGTCCTCGACACCCCTGTCTCGGCCAAGCCGCACTAGCCAAGGCCCGTTCAAGTCGCCTGCATCCGGTGTGGCCGGAGGGCCGGGCCGAGAGCCAACCAGGTTGTTTCTCCAACTCACACCTGTTCGGTCCGCCGAACGTCACGCAAAATGGAAATCGATGTTGACATGCAGGCCGGCCAGTGTTATACTTCCGATCGTAGAGGTGGAGGTGGGTTCACGCTCCGCCAGAATACAGGGGGATTCATACTATGCGCTGCCTCTTGCCGCTTGCCGGCGTCGTGCTCCTGATCGCTATCTGTGCTACCGCCTCGGCCACCGTTGTCGACATCGGCGGCGACCCCGTCTACGTCCAGCAGGACCTCTTCCAGGCCGACGAGTGGGCCGTCGAGGTCACTTCGTTCGTCTTCGACAACAGCAGCGCCTCACTGCCGCTCGGCGTGCCGGAGCTCAACGTGGGCGACACGTTGTTCGCCTACTTCCTCGACATGGACAACACCGTCGCGACCTCGGTAAACAACTTCAACGTCGGCGATCCTGATCTATACCCGGTCTCCAGCGTCGGCTATCTCGGTCCGCTTTGGATCGTGCCAATCGTTGACGGTAGCCCGACCACCGACGGCTTCGAGGACCCGTACCTGTTCGGCTTCAGCGGCCCGGCGCAGACGGTGGTCTATACTTACTATGGCGACTTCCAGGATCCATACTGCACGCTCGATCCCTCAGAGTACTCGCTCGTTTACTACGTGGCCCAGTCGGGCTGGAGCCTCGTGCCGGGGACGGTCTCCGGCGGCGGCGTCTCGGACAACAAGATGATCCCCGGGCCTGGGCTCATCCCTGAACCGTCGCTCGTCGCGGCCGGTCTGATCGGCTTGGGTCTGCTGCTCAAGCTTCGCCGGCGCTGAGGCCCCGAGAGCATACCAAGCGCATCGCGCCCCGTCGTCAACCGGCGGGGCGTTTTCTGTGGTCACGGACCCCTTGGGGCCGTTCGCGCCCGCTCGGCATGGTGCCATTCGGCGCACCGTTCGCATCCCTGCTCGGCCCGCGAAGTCATGGTTTCGTCACTTACAGACGCGCCATGCACGAGGGTTACTTCATATGTGGCCGCCGGGACGTGTGTTATGATGACAACTCAGTACAGTGCTTTTTCCTGACTTTTTCACTTGACATTTGTGAGCGGCTTTCGTATTATTACCGGTGATTACAGGGGGATTGTACTTATGTTTGCGAAGCTTTTTTGCTGGGGGCTCTCAGCCATTGCTTCACTTCTCTTGGTGCTGCCTGCCGGCTCCGAGCCCGTCTTTCCGGTCAAGTGGTCTCAACTGCCTGACATGACCGCGTACGGCTACGACTGGTCAAGCGAGACCACCGTGCCCTCGATGACGGCCGACGATTTCCTGTGCGACACGCCGCTCGCCGTCGTCGACGTGCATTGGTGGGGCTCGTATTACGATCCGGGTGACTGGTGGCCGTACAAAAGCAGTGATAACTTCCCGAATGACCCCACGGCGGCCGGGGACCCGCCGGAGATGATCACCGGCTTCAACATCGAGTTCTACACCGACGTGCCGGCCAACGTCGATGCCATTCCCTGGAGCCATCCGGGTGAGCTGCTCTACGAGGAGTTCATCGACATCGCGCTGGTGGCCGAGACGTACTTCGGCACCGTGACCCACACGGGCGGGGCCCAGGAGAACGTGTGGCAGTACAACTGCGTCCTGCCGATCCCGTTCGAGCAGGACCCCTGGGCCGACCCGGTCGACGTCGACGACGACGGCACCGCCGACGGCACAATCTACTGGATCAAGATCCAGGCCGTCCACGACCACCCGGATTTCCAGTGGGGCTGGCACGAGGCGGACTCACTCTGGCACGACAACGCCGTCCAGTACTGGCCTCCTGACGAGATCACCCCGTATTGGGATCTCCGGGAGAACAAGGATATGGCGTTCGAGCTGAGCGTCATTCCCGAGCCGTCGCTGCTGCTCGTTGCGGCGGTGGGGCTGCTTGCCTTGCTCAGGCGCCGGCGCCGCTAGCTTGCTGCAGCGAAGGGGATTCCTTACTTTCTCATGGCCCTCTCCATAAGGAGAGGGTTCTTTTTGCCCACCTCACCCTAACGCTGTGCGAGTGATGCGGCTGCGCCGCGGATCGACTCCGCCGTCGGCTCGGCGACGGCAACGTGCGGCCCGCGCGGCGCCCACACCTGCGGGTCGGTCGAGACGAACACCGCCACCGTCGGAGCGCCGACCGCCGCAGCGATGTACGAGATCCCCGAGTCGTGCCCCACAAACAGCGTACACTCGGCGAGTGCGCCCGCCAGCACGGCCAGCTCAGGCGTCTCGACGACGGGCAACGGCATCCCGAGCTGCTCAACCAGGCGTGCGACAGCGCCCTCGTCCGCCTCGCCCCCGACGAGGAACACGGCCGCATCCTCGAGCGCTTCGGCCAGCCACTGACAGACCTCGGCGAGGACCCCGGTCGGCGTGTTCTTCCCAAGAGAGCCGCTGCCGGGATGGACGACGACGAGGGCCTGGTCATGTTTCAGGCCATGCTCGTCGAGCAGAGCGCGTGCTTCCCGGCGCTTGCGTGCTTCGACCTCAATGACGGGAAGGATGTGGGCCGACTCCTCAGGACTCGGCGCCGACAGCCCGGCGAGCCGCACCTGGTCGAAAAAGAAGTCAATCACGTGGTGCGTGTTCGAGACCGGCACCGGGTCGAGGCAAATCGCGCGCTCGCCGACCAGCTCGCGGAGGCGCTCGGCGGGCGTCGTGGTCGAGCCGAGGAACGACACGACCAGATCGTAACTGCCGACGAAGTTCCTGATCGCCTCGTCTCCGACGGGCGTCTCTCGGTACAGCGGCAGGAAGACGGCGCTGTCAATCTCGCGCCACTGCGACACGAGCCCGTACGCCAACGGCGCCACGCGCGCGTGACACGCCAGGTCGATGATCGCACCCGCCCCAGCGAGCCGCAGCCACTGAAGCACGGGCAACGTCACGACGAAGTCGCCGATCGCCCCACCCCGCAGCACGAGAACCCGCGACGGCCGTGCCTCTGCTTCTTTCGGTCCCATGCGACGAGTCTATGCCCGGAACCGCCGCAGTCACCCCTTTTCTTCGCCGGCTTGCGCGTGCCGCCCGCCGACGTTCCTGCTCCGCGCCTTCGACGGGCTTGAATGTGGCCGGGCTCTCAGCTATCCTGTTGGTTCAGACCTGAAGACGATGGCATGGCGAAAAACGGGCGTGGCTGAGCGGGTTGTCATAACGGGTGCGACGGGGTTTCTCGGGCGCGAAGTGCTGCGTCGGCTCGTCGAGCGGCTGCCGGAGGCGCGGTTCGCCCTGCTCGTGCGCGAGCGCGAGGGCGAGTCGGCTCAAAGCCGCGTGGAGGCGCTCGTGGCGGCGCTCTTTCCACCGGCGCAACGTGACGGTGTCCTCGATCGCATCGACGTGCATGCAGCCGACCTGACGGCCGAGCGCTTCGGGCTGACGGAGCACGTCTACGCGTCGCTGGCCGACGGCGCAACGCACGTGATCCACTCGGCGGCCACGGTGCGCTTCGACCATCCGCTCGAGCAGGCCCGCCGGATCAACGTCGGCGGCACGAGGAAGGTGCTGGCCCTCGTCGAGAACGCGCAGCGCGGTGGATCGTTGAGGGGCTTCACGTACATCGGCACCGCGTTCGTCGCCGGCACGCGCACGGGCCTCGCGCGGGAGGACGAGCTCGACGTCGGCCAGGCCTTCCGCAACACGTACGAACGGACCAAGTGCGAGGCCGAGAAGCTGGTGCGCGCCCACATGGACGACGTGCCGACCGTGATCGCCCGGCCAAGCATCATCGTCGGCGATTCGCACACCGGCATCACAACGAGCTTCAAGACCATTTACTGGCCGCTCAAGGTCTACGCGAAGCACCGCTGGCGCACGGTGCCGGGTTACTCCGATGCCGTGGTCGACATTGTGCCCGTCGATTTCGTCGCCGACGCCGTCGTGCACCTCGCGCTCGACGAGAAAGCGATCGGTCGGTGCACGCACCTGTGCGCGGGCCCCGAGGGGAGCGCAGCAATCCGCCAGATCGGCACGTTCGCCTCCGAGTTCTTCGGCATTGCGCCGCCGCGGTTCTTCGACCCCGGGTTTTTCCTCGCCGTGCTGCGCCCCATCCTCTACGCAACCGTCTGGGGCACGCGCCGGCGCGTGCTCCGCAACGGTCGGCTCTATCTGCCGTACTTCCGTATGCAAACCGCTTACGACACGACGCACGCGCGCGCCCTGCTCGGGCCGGCAGGCATCCGCGCGCCGAACGTGACTGAGTACCTCGAGAAGCTGTTCCGCTACTGCCTCGACTCGGACTGGGGGAAGCGACCCGTGACCCTGACGCCGGAGGCGGCCTGAGCATGCTCGAACGACTCCGCCTCGCACGTAACAAGCGGCTGACGCTCGCGACGCTGCCCGACGAGCTGCTGCCGATCCTGGGCGACCGCGAGGTGAGCTACCACGACGACCTCGTCGGCCTGGACGGCCGGCCCGAGCCGATGCAGCGCTACCGCGACCTGTACCGCGAGATCAACGCAATCGCCCGGTTCCTCGTCGAGGAGGTTGGGCTGCGCAGGGGCGATCTGGTCGCGATCTACAAGACGAACGACGTCCGCTACTTCCGCTACTTCCTCGGCGCGATCCGTGCCGGCGGCATCGTCGTGCCGCTCAACCCGATGCTCCAGCGTGCCGAGGTGGCGAAGCTGCTCGCACACTGCGGCGCGACGGTGCTCGTGACCGACACGGCGCTGTTCACCGAAAAGATCGGCTCGCGCGACGCGCTGCCCATCGAGCGCTGGGTTCAAGCCGACCACGGCACGCCGCGCCTGAGCGGCTTCAGCCGCGTCTCGCCCGACTACCTCGACGCCGGACCGGTGACGCCCGCCCCGCTCAGTCCGCGCGACACGGTGGCCATCTTCCACACCTCGGGCACGACGGGTTTCCCGAAGGGCGCGATGCTCTCGAGCCGGGCGCTCCTCGGCGGCCTGGCGATCGCGGCCATGTACTCGCCGTTCGTCAGCCGGCGCGACCTGGCGCTCATCGCCCTGCCCTGGGCCCATATCATGACGATCAGCACGGTGCTATACGGCCTCGTGGCCGGCGTGCGCGGGCGGTTCATGACCCGCTTCGACGCCGAGCGCGCGATCGCGGCGATCGATCACTACAAGGTGAGCGTCCTCATCGGCGTGCCGACGATGCTCACCAGGCTGCTCGACGCGAACCCGCCCCGCAACAAGCTCGAGAGCATCCGGATCTGGATCTGCTCGAGCGATTACCTGCCGGTCGAGGCCCGGCGCCGGCTGCGCCGCTACGGGGGCCTCTTCAGGCTCTTCGGTCGCCCGTTCGGCCGGCCGCTCTTGATGAACGCGTACGGCATGGTCGAGCTCGGCGGCATGGCGCTTTTCGGCATCGACGCGCCGTTCCTGCCGGGCCGCGCCAGGCTGTGCATGCCCGTGCCGCCGTATCGCGTGCGCATCCAGGACAGCCGCGGCCGAGCCGTTCGCTGGGGCCGCGTCGGCGAGTGCCTCATCAAGGGGCCCGGCGTCACACAGGGATACTGGAAAGACACGGAGGCGACGCGGGCGACGCTCACGCCCAACGGGTGGCTGCGCACGGGCGACCTCGCGCGCCGGATGCCGGCCGGGCTCGTCGAGTTCGTCGGCCGGACCAAAGACGTCATCAAGTGCGGCGGCTACTCGGTTTTCGCACGCGAGGTCGAGGAGGCGGTCGCCGAGCACCCGGCCGTCGGCCGCGTCGTCGTCGTCGGCGTCCCGCATCCGGACAAGGGGGAAGTGCCGATCGGCATCGTCGAGCTGCTCAACAGCCTGCAGGGCGCAGAGGACGACGTGCTCGATTGGTGCCGCCAGCGCATCGCGCCATACAAAGCCCCGCGCAGAATCCACATCATCCCCAAAGGCGAGATGCCGCAAGGGGTCACCCAAAAAGCGCTCAAGCGCGTCCTGCGCCAGCGTTACGCCCACGACTTCATCGAGCACGGGGAGGTGGCATCATGACGAACGGAGCGACTGCTGGGGCAACTGCGACGCGGAGGTGATCCCGGCCAAGAAGATGCGGATCCCCGGCTGAGGGCCGAACGCTCCCTCGGTTGGCTCATGCGGCGCGGGAAGAGCTTGCTGCGGCTTCGCCAAGCACCTCGTTGAGCAGGCTGATCTCGATCTCGGTCAAGCCCGCGATACGGCACACCGTAAGCCACGACGTGCTCTTGGCACGCGGCAACTCGTTGATGATCCGCAGCAGGTTGAACTGCCGCTCGCGCCGTAGGATCCGGTCGAAATCCGGCACCGCGCGCATCACGGCGCCCGTCCGGGTCTTTGGCGACAGCTTCAGAGTTGTCATCGCTTCAGGTCCTTCTCGCCACCGCATGGCGCCTTCCCGCCACCGCATGGCGTCCGATCTTGGGATCGCGTCTCTCGTTCATTGTAAACGCGAACCGAGGCGAGGAGTTCCACGGGCCGTGCATGCCCGGGCGGCGAAAAAAATCGGCGGCCGCGCGGGGGCCGGGATGGCGAGTCGAGTTCAGCCGGTCGGCTGTCCCTCGAGCAGCTTGAGGAATGTGCTCCGCAGCTCTCCCAGGACGAGCACCTCGACGTTGTAGTGGGTGATCATCTCGCCTTCCTTGTCGGGCTTGTAGCCCTCCGAGATCGGCGTGACGCCGAACACCCGCAGCGCTTTGTTCTCCAGATACCGGGCGAGCTTGTCGGGCGCGACTTTCTCCATGACGATCTTCATGCCATCCTCCTCCTGACAGCCGACAAGGGACAATCATACCTCCGCCTATCGTACCCCCTGGCCGGCACGCGCGCAACTCCTTGGCCACCGTGTGGGTGAAAGCGATGCGAGCCCAGGCAAGTCTGCGTGTGCGTGTGGTGAACGCATGACCCGATCCGCTTCTCGTTTTGCGAGGGTGCAGGAGCCCTGGTCTATCAGAACCAGGCCAGGGCGAGAGCTGCAGTCCCCCTTTTCTGCTTGACAAGGCCACTCGCGGCTCGCTAAGGTGGAAACGGCCTGAGCCAGGCATTGATCGTGCTTCCTGTGCAGGCGCTGGATTCCGGAGACTGATTCACACCGTAGGCTCCCATCCCTGCCCCGGATCCAGGCCGCGCAGACGGGGTGTCGGCTCAAGGCGCATCCGGGCATGTGCATGCAATCCAAGGCAAACGTTGGCAAGACCTGAGACTATCGCGGAGGGTCCGGGGGCATTAACTGGGCTTTGAGCCCGGGAGACTGGGCCCGGCGGTTCACGGTTGACTCAGTAGCGATTTCACGCCGCGAGTTCGGCGGTTGGGGTTCCGCTGCAGCGCACGTCGAGCAGCGGGCCGACGCAGGACTCGACGGGAAGCTGGCCGCACAAGCAGCAGGAGGAGGGGTCAGCTTCCCAGCCTGAGCTGGTGATGCGCCCGAGGGTTCGGGGCTGTGCAGATGGCGGCGCGTTATCTCGCGGCCGGATGCATGGCTGCCGCGGCGAGGACACTCAGGAAAGGGTGAGAGACGCATGGATAGACCGACCTCCTCAGAAAGCGCTCGTATTCGAGCTGTCTTCATAGGCAACTTCCTTCCCCGCAAGTGCGGGATCGCCACCTTCACGAGTGATCTGTACAACGCGGTTGCCCGCCACCTCCCAGCCGAGAATCTCGGCGTCGTCGCCATGAACAACACCGCTGAGGGGTACGACTACCCCGACACGGTAACGTTCGAGATCCAGCAGGACTGCGTGGACGATTACCGCCGCGCGTGCCGCGCGATCAATGGCTCCGATGCCGACGTCGTCTGTCTGCAGCACGAGTTCGGCATCTTCGGCGGCGAGGCCGGCGGCCTCCTGAGCGAGCTGCTGGCCGAGGTGCGCAAGCCGGTCGTGACCACGCTCCACACCGTGCTCGAACAGCCGACGCCGGCCTACCGCCGCTCGATGCTCGACCTGATCCGGTGGTCGGACCGGCTGATCGTCATGAGCGAGCGGGCACTCAGGATCTTGCGCGACGTCTACAGCGTGCCGCCGTCGCAGATGGCGCTGATCCACCACGGCACGCCCGACGTGCCGTTCAGCGATCCCGACGTGCACAAGGCCCAGTTCGGCGTCGCCGGCCGCCCGGTGATCCTGACCTTCGGCCTGCTCAGCCCGAACAAGGGGATCGAGAACGCACTCGTGGCGCTCCCGCCGGTGGTCGAGCGGTTTCCCCAACTCGCGTACATCGTGCTCGGCGCCACGCACCCGGAGGTGCGCCGCCACTCGGGCGAGGGCTACCGCATGTACCTCGAGCAGAAGGTGCGCGACCTGGGCCTCGAGTCGAACGTGATCTTCCACGACCGGTTCGTCGAGTTCGACGAGCTCCTCCAGTTCCTGTCGGCGGCCGACATCTACCTGACCCCGTACCTGAACCGCGAGCAGATCGCGAGCGGCACGCTCGCCTACGCGGTCGCGATGGGCAAAGCGATCATCTCGACGCCGTACTGGTACGCCGAGGAGCTGCTTGCGGACGGCCGGGGCGTGCTCGTCGACTTCGGCGACACCTACGGGCTGACCCACGCGATCCGGCGCCTGCTTGGCGACAAGGAGCTGCGCGACCAGCTTCGCGCGAAGACCTACGCCTTCGGCCGCCGGATGGTCTGGCGCGAAGTCGGCCACCGCTACGTAGCCGAGTTCGAGCAAGTGCTCGAGGAGCGGCGCACCCTCGTGCTGGCGCACGCTACCGAGACGATTCTGACGGGCCAGCCACAACTGCCCAAGGTGAACCTGAACCACTTGCTGGCACTCACCGACGAGAACGGCGTCATCCAGCACGCTCGCGGCGGCACGCCGGACCTTCGCCACGGCTACAGCACCGACGACGTGGGCCGCGCGCTCGTCGCCCTCTGCCGTGCCCAGGACTACCACACCGACGAGTTGGGCGAGCTGGTGAGCGGCTACCTCGGCTTCCTCGAGCGCGTGCAGACCGCCGACGGCTTCTTCCACAACTTCATGGATGCGAGCGGGCGGTTTCTCGACGAGCGCGGCAGCGAGGACACCTTCGGGCGCGCGCTCTGGGGACTCGGGGCCGTGCTCCGCCACGGAGAGAACGGCGAGCTCCGCGCCCGGGCCGCGCACATCCTCGAGCGGGCCGCGCCGCATCTGGACGGCCTCACGTCCCCGCGCGCCATGGCCTACGCGATCTGTGGGCTCGCCGAGATCCTGCACCGGTTCGAGAACGCCCACGTGCTGCGCCACCATCTCGAGCGGCTGGCCGCCAGCCTCGTCGAGCTCTACGCCGTCAACCGCGACGGCCGGTGGCACTGGTTCGAGGACATCGTCGCCTACGGCAACGCGATCCTATGCCAGGCGCTGCTGTCGGCCTACAGCCTGACCGACGACGAGGGCGCGCTCGAATGCGGGCTCGAGAGCCTCGACTTCCTGATCCGCAGCCAGTGGAACAAGGGCTGCTTCGATTTCGTCGGCAACGAGGGCTGGTGGGTCAAAGGCGGCACGCGGGCGATCTTCGGCCAGCAGCCGATCGAGGCCGGGTACCTCACCGTCGCCTGCGCCACGGCCTACGAGATCACAGGCAAGGAACGCTACCTGACGCGCGCGCAGCACTGCTTCGACTGGTTCTTCGGGCGCAACCGGCTGGGCGCGGTGCTCTACGATAGCCGGACCGGCGCCGTCGCCGACGGCCTCGACCCCGCAGGGGCGAGTCGGAACAGAGGCGCCGAATCGGCCATTGCCTTCTTGCTGGCACTGCTGTCATTGACTAGACTGAGCCTGGAAGAACCAGAGAAAGTGTCAGCGTAGGAAACCGCACCATGGCAGCAGACGCGACAGCGCCAGGGGGCAGTGTGCCTTCGGGAACGCCGTTTTCGCACAACGGCCACGACCCCATCGTGATGATCTCGAGTTACCCACCCCGGCTATGCGGGATCGCCACCTTCTGCGAGGAGGCGCGCGAGTTCGTCCAGGAAGCCAACCCCGATCGCGACGTTCGTGTCATCAGCCACACCGACGGCAGCGGTGACGGCGTCATCCCCATCATGCGTATCGACAGGCCGGATTGGTGGAAGCCGGTCGCGGCGGAGATCGCACGGCTCAAGCCGTACGCCGTCCACATCCAGCACGAGTACGGCTTGTACGAGTACTACGACGACCGCGGCGTCGGCGACGGCAATGAGGGTTTCCTCAACATGCTCGAGGCGATCGGCGATTTCCCGATCGTCGTGGAGCCGCACACCGTGCACGGGCGGCTCGACGAGCACGAGGCGAACTTCGTCTACAAGCTGTGCCAGCGCGCCGACGTGGTGCTGTTCAAGTGCCATTACCAGAAATGGCGCCTGCCCTGGACGTTCGCCGGCCGCGGGTGGCCGGTGCCGACCAACGTCATGGTCATTCCCCACGGCGCCCGCAGCGACAAGCGCTGGGGCCTGCACGAGGTGCCCTCGCTGCGCGCCGAGCTCGGCCTCGACAAGGTGTCGACGCTGTCGGGCCGGATCGTCGGCATGGTCGGCTGGATCCAGTCGAACAAGCGCTGGGACATCCTGCTCTCGATGTGGGAGGAGATCCACGACGAGATCCTCAAGCGGACCGGCGAGGAATGGGACCTGCTCGCCGCCGGCATGATGCGCGACCCCCACCACAAACACGACTACGAGACCTGGAAGGCGCAGGCGCTGACTCTCGAGCAGAAGGGGATCGCCCACTACTACGAGTTCGAGCCGCGCGGCGACATCTACTACAAGATGATGGCCGTGTGCGACTTCGTCGTGCTCCCGAGCGTCGACGAGACGCAGTCGGGCACGCTGGCCCGAATCATCTCGCTCAATAAGCCGTACGTGACCACGGCGCCGATGGAGGGGCTGACGGCCCAGACGCTGGAGTCCGGCGGCGGGCTGCTGTTCACGACCAGGGAGATGTTGCGCGACCACGTCATCGACCTCGCCTGCAACGAGCAGCTCCGAATGGAGCTCGGCGAGAACCTGAAGCGCTATCTCGAGCACGTCGTGAACTGGGACATCGTCAGCCAGCAGTACAGCGCCGCCTACGAGTTTGCCCGAGCCGCGACGAGGGCCGGCGAGAAGCCGATATTCCCGGCCGAGTTCTGAGGGGCGCCCGCCCTAGTTCTTCGTCGCTTCGACGCTGGCGGGGTCGCCGGTCTCGCTGTCGGTAAAGGTGCCGGTCATGGACCGGCCGTTGGCCGAGATGACGGCGAAGAAGTCGGTCGCGTCGATCGTGAAACGGTTGCCCGCCACGTCGCCCGTGAAGCGTCCGAGGCGGGTGTTGATCCCCTCGACCTCGCCGTTGGCGTCCATCGTCATCGTGAAGTTGAAGTCGCCCTCGGCATCCGCCGTCGTGAACGTGCCCGTCCACGAGCCGGTGATGTCCACGGCGGGTGCCTCGTCAGTCGTGATGTCGTCGGTCTCATCGGTGTTGCAGCCGCCGACGAAGCAGAACGGGGCCAGAGCCACCACCAGCAGTGCCATCCACGGGAATCTCAACTTCATCTGAAGCGCCCTCTTGCAGGTACTTTGCCTTGCCGATCGGCGACAGAACGCCTTCCTGCCCAATTATACGCCCTGACGGGCCTCTTGTTCACTCATATGGTTGTTCGCCCGGCCTCCTCACCCACTCTGACCAGGCACAAGGCGCATGCGGGCCACGAGAATCGGCGGGATCTCGGGCATGTTCTCGGTGCCAAGCGACCGGCCGTCACCCCGGCCGGGCTCGAAGCCCGGCTCGAGCAGTCCGTCCACGACGAAGCCGCTCTTGAAACCTGCCGCGAACAGCACCGACAGAGGTCGATGGAAGTAGTGGTGTGGCTCCGGCTGCCCCACGATGCCCTCGCCCAGCGTGCTGCACGGGGTAAGGTACTTGAGGACCGTCACGCCGCCGCGCCGCCGTATCCGGCCCTGGCTGTCCTCGTCCATCTCGATGAACATGCGCCGTTCGGCCGTCTCGAAGCACGGATGCATCACGGAGAAGACGAACCACCCGCCCGGCTTGAGCAGTTGCGCCAGCGCCTGAAACAACGGGGCGATGTCGGCGACGTCCATGAGCGCCATTGTCGCCACGGCGCCGTCGAATCTCTTTGGGCCGAAAGCGAGGAGCTGCGCCTCGTTCGTCGCGTCGCCGACGTGGTATTCGATGTTTGTCACGTCGGCCGGCGTGCGCTGCTTGGCGCGCTCAATGAAGCGCTCACTGAAGTCGAAGGCCACCACGTGCGCGCCCATCCCGGCCATGCGGCGCGCGAAGCGTCCGGCGCCGCAGGCAACGTCGAGGACCGTCGTGCCCGGCTCGATCTTCACCAACTGCTCCTGCGCCGGCTCGATCAGCTCGACCTGGTAGGCGTTCCCGTCGCCGATCCGGTCGTCCCACCACTCGGCGTTGCGGTCCCAGATCCGGCGTGACTCGCTATTGAGGGCCGGGTTATCGCCGGTTTCCTCGTCGGCCGTCATGGGACACTCCGTTCTTGCCAAGCACTCGATGAATACGGGCCAACGCGTGGTCGCGCTAGATCTCGATGAGCGTCGAGCGCGGGCTGGCGCCGGTGAGCAGCGCGTACTCGCCCGGCGCGGTGATCTCGATGTCGTCCTCGATCCGCACGCCGCCGAAGCCGGGGATGTAGATACCGGGCTCGATGGTGTTGACCGCGCCCACCACGTTGTGGAACGCGCCGCCGAAGAGGCCGAGGCCGTGGCCGACCGAGTGGATGAACGGCCCGTAGCCATCCGTCTTGAACAGAGCGTCCACGGCCTTGTTGATCGCGCGGACGCCCTTCTTCTTCTCGACGAGCCCGAAGCTGAGCTGCGACGCCTTCCACACTTCGTTGTAGACCGCCCTCTGCTCGGCCGAGGCCTTTCCAAAGACGAACGTGCGCGTGATGTCGGAGCCCACGCCGTTGACCACACACCCGAAGTCAACCATGACGAAGTCGCCCTTCTTCAGGCGCCGCTTGCCCGTCACCACGTGCGGGTGCGAGGTGTGCGCGCCGAAGCTGACCATGCCGTGGCCGACGGCGGCCTGCCCGGCCATGTGGAACATGATCTCGCCGTGCAGGTCGATCTCGGTCATCCCGTCGGCGCACATCGCCGGCACGGCCTTGGCCGCGCGGGCGGCAATTCGGCACGAGCGGCGCTGGTCGGCCAGCTCGACCTCGTCGCGCGTGCGCTGCACGCGGTCGACGTGCTCGCCGATGTCAACGAGCTTCCGCCCGCGAAGCACCTTCTTCATGTGCAAGAGAACGCCGGTCCACACCGAGTCGAACCGGACGCCGACCTTCTTGGCGCCGCCGAGCGCGTCGCGGATGGCCTGAGGCTGCTTGATCCTTTCCGAGAGGACGACGACGGGCCAGGGCGTCTGCGCGCACGCCTCGGCGAACATCGGGTGCGCGATCATCGTCACGCCCTTCTTCGCGGCGACCGCCATCCCCTCGAGCGTGCCCGTCAGCCACCGAAGCAACTGCGGGTCGCCCTGCAACAAGACGGCGTCGGCCACGCCGCTGAGCCTCCGGAACAGCCGGGCGAGCCGTGCCTTATGGATACCACGAGTCATTGAGCGCCTCCCATGCCGTCTACGTGCCGGCACAGTCAACCACACCAGACGCCTGATTGCAACAGGGTGCGGCGAGAGCAGCGAACATTTCCCTTGCGTCGCGGAGCCGTCTGGCCATAGCGTACGTGCGTCTCAGATCCCCTACCGCGGAAAACGAGAACCAGGAAGGCGAATCCAGCATGCTCAGGATCACGTTCTTCGAGCCGCGCGCTGTAGGCATCCACGTCTACACGAAGTTCAAGATGCCCCGGATGGGCCTGCCGACGATGGCGACCCGGGCCCGCGAGCTCGGCCACACGGTGCGCGTCTATATCGAGGACGTCGGCAAGGTGGACTTCCACGCTGCGTGCGACGCGGACCTCGTCTGTGTCTCCACCATCACCACCACGGCGCCGAGAGCGTACGCGTTCGCCGACAAGTTCCGCCAGCGCGGCCTGCCCGTCCTGATGGGCGGCCCGCACCCGACGGCCCGGCCGGAAGAAGCACTCGAGCACGCCGACTGGGTCCTGCGCGGCGAGGCGGATGACACGTTCTTCGAGTTCCTGGAGAAGTTCGAGAAGGGCCACGAGCTCACGAGCATTGCCGGCCTCTCGTACCGGGCCGAGCTCGGCTGCGTACACAACCCGCGGCAGACTGAGCTGGTCGATCTCGACACGCTGCCGATCCCGGACCTCACGCTCATCGAGGGCTGGCAGCGGATGCGCATCCTGCCGGTGATGACCTCGCGCGGCTGCCCGTACAACTGCTCGTTCTGCTCGGTTACCAAGATGTTCGGCCGCCGCTACCGGTTCCGCAGCCCGGACAAGATCGTCGACGAGCTCGAGCAGGCCATGGCGCTCAAGCGGTGGTTCTTCACCTTCTTCGTCGACGACAACTTCATCGCCAACCCCCGGCGCGCCAAGGAGCTCATGCGGCTCATGATCGAGCGCAAGGTCACGCCCCGCTGGTCGGCCCAGGTGCGCGTCGAGGCCGCCAACGACGATGAGATGCTCGACCTGATGCGGCGCTCGAACTGCAAGTTCGTCTACGTCGGACTCGAATCCATCAACCCCGAGACGCTCAAGCTCTACAACAAGCACCAGACCCTCGAGGACATCGAGCGCTGCATCCGCAAGCTGCACGCCCACAAGATCCGCATCCACGGCATGTTCATCTTTGGCGCCGACACCGATACGGTCCGCACCTTGCGCGACACGGGCCGCTTCGCGCGGCGCATGCAGATCGACACGGTGCAGTTCATGATCCTCTGCCCGCTGCCCGACACGGAGACACAGCGCCAGCTCGAGAGCGAGGGACGAATCCTCGTGCGCGATTGGAGCCTCTACGACGCGCAGCACGTCGTGTTCAAGCCGAAGAACATGTCGCCGCTCCAGCTCCATCTGGAAACCTGGAACGCGCTCGCGCGCTTCTACTCACCGCGCGAGATCGTCAAGCGCTACCTGCGCTTCGACTTTTTCGGCGGTTTCCTGCGAGCCTACGGGAACCGGGTCAATAAGGAATGGCTGCGCTTCAACGCCGAATTCTACCGGATCCTCGAGCAGGCAAACTGCGTCGAACTACTGAAGAACCTGTCGCCCAAGCCGGTGGTCGTCGAGGCGGACTGACAGGCCGCCTGGCCCCGAGCGGCAGCGACCGGATGACCGGTTCCCGAGCAACCACCATGCCGGTGAGGCGATCATGAAGGCGCTGCGGGCTGCGTGTCTTGTCGTTGTCTGTGCCATCACCCCGTCGGTCGCCGTCTGCGTCGAGGAGGCCGACGGCGCCTCGCTCCGAGAGCTTCTCGACCAGGCCGCCGTCGAGAAAAAGCAGGGGCATTACACGAACGCCGCCGACCTGTACGACCGGGCGATCGCCGCCGACCCGAAAGACCCGCTGCCGCACCTCGAGCTGATCAACCTGCTCGCGCAAGTCGCCGGCAACGAAAAGCGGTGCCGCCGCGCCATCCAGGATGCGCTCGACGCCGACGTGTTCACGGACACGCAGTGGGCGACGGTCATCGAGATCTGTACCGAGTGGGGCTTCGAGGGCGAGGCGGCCGACGTCTACCGTATGCTTCTCAAGAAGCACCCGGAGAACGCCGACTACCCGGCCAAGATCCTCGAGCTGCGGCTGGCGAGCGACGCCGAACCCGACGAGGTGCGCGCCGAGCTCACGACGCTGCTGGGCGACGAGCTCAAGCCCGATCTCGCCCTCCGCATGGCCCAACTGTGCGAGGCGTACCTCCGGTTCGACGAAGCGGCCTGGCTCTATGAGCGAATCCTCGAAGCCGACGATGCACACCTCGATGCCCGGCTGCGGCTCGCGCGCGTCCACCTCCGGTGGGGCAAGCTCGACGAGGCCGAGCGGCACGCGCAGCGCAACGTCGAGCTCGACTGCGAGCACGTCGAGTCCCGCCTCCTGCTCGCGGACGTGAGGCTGCGCCGCGGCGGCTACGAGGAGGCGCTCGAGTCGTTCCGCACGATCGGCAAGGAGGAGGGTGGGCACTTCGGCGCCTACCTTGGCGAGGCGCGCGCTGCATTCGCCGTCGGCGAGTACGAGCACGCCACGTCCGCCTGCCTCAAGGCACTGCGGCTCGAACGCGACTCGGCCGACGCACACGCGCTGCTCGGCGAGCTCTATTGCTACACGGGCCGCTACGCGAAGGCCGCGGCCGAATACGCCCGCGCGCTCGAGGTCGACCCGACGCACGTCGAGGCCATGATGGGCGCCGCCCGCGCGCTCGCCGACAGCGGCAAGAGCGAGGAAGCCGAACAAGCATTCTACCGCCTCTACGACATCTACGAATCGGCCGCCACGGAACGCGATCTCACCGCACGCGTCCTGACGCACGTCGGGGTCGCGTGCCGCTCCACGGATAACCCGAAGGACGCCCTCTACTGCTTCGTCAAGGCGACCGAGAAGGACGCCACCTACATCCCGGCGCGCCTGTGGCTCGGCCAGCTCTTCCTCGAGCGCCACCAGCCGAGCGACGCCGCCAAGGAGTTCGCCGAGATCCTCGCGATCAACCCGCGGCACACGGGCGCGCTCGTCGGGCTGGCCGAGATCGCCCTCGAGCGGTCGCAGTTCAGCGACGTGCAGCGCCAGTGCGAGGCCGCGCTCGCCGTGAATCCGCGCCACGTCGAGACGCTCGACCTCATCGCCCGGATGCGCATCCTCGACGAGCAATACGCCGCCGCCAAGGACGCGCTCGACAAGTCGCTCGGCGTGAATCCCAACTCGCTCGAGTCGCTCTCGCACCTCGCCTCGTACTACGACCAGCTCGGCGAGACGAGCGCCTTCGAGCGCACGATGAAGCAGGTGCTCGCCATCAACCCGAAGTGCGCGCGCGCCTACGAGATCGTCGCCGCCGCCTGCGAGTACCGCCGCCAGAATGAGGACGCGCTCGCCCTGCTCCGCAAGGCGATCGAGCTCGACGAGAAATACGCCCCGGCCTGGACGAATCTCGGGGTGATTCTCATGCGCGAGGGGCGCGAGGCCGAGGCCGAGGACGCGCTCAACACCGCCTTCAAGCTCGACAGCTACAACCACCGGACGCTCAACTTCAGCAAGGTGCTCAAGGAGATCCGGCAGGGCTACGTGGTGCGCGAGACCGACCACTTCATCATGAAGTGGCACGGCGACAAGGACTTCGTGCTCGACCACTTCCTGCCCGACATCTGCGAGCAGGTCTACGACGAGGTGTGCACGCACTTCGGCTTCGAGCCGCCCAACAAAACGCTCATCGAGGTGTTCCCGACGCACGACCGGTTCGCCGCGCGCATCGCGGGCGTGCCGTTCATCGCGACGGTCGGCGCGTGCTTCGGCAAGGTGTTCGCCATGGACTCGCCCCGCAAAGGCGGGTTCGACTGGCGCCGCGTCTTCGAGCACGAATTCACGCACGTCGTCACGCTCCAGCAGACGAAGATGCGAATCCCGTTCTGGTTCACCGAGGGGCTCGCCGTGTGCTGGGAGAAGGGCCCGCGGCCCATGGACTGGGACCGCATGACGGTGCGCGCGGCCGTGCTCGACGAGGTCGTCCCGCTCGACGAGCTGAGCAGTTGGTTCACACGCCCCCGGACGATGAACCAGAAGCAGTGGGCCTACGCGCAAGCGGCGCTCACGACCGAGTATCTCTACAAGGAATTCGGCCGCGACGCGATCGTCGCGATGCTCAAGTTGTATCGCGACGGCAAGCGCACGGCCGAGGTGATCGAGGCGGTCTGCGGCATGCCGCAGGCCGAGCTCGAACGCCGCGTCAAGACCTTCATCGTCGGCAAGGGCCACGCGCTCGGCGCGTCGCCGCTGTTCATTCTCGACGACGCCGAGCGGCTCAAGGCCCGCGTCGACGCGTCGCCGGGCGACGCCGAGGCCCACGCGCGCTACGCCCAGGCACTGACCCAGAGACTCGCCGGCGCCGCGGCTCCCGACGCGTCGAGGCTCGCCGGCGAAGCGCGCACGCACGCCGAGAAGGCCATCGAGCTCGGCACCTCGATGCCCGAGCCGCACACGGCGCTCGCCTACCTCGAGCTCGTCGCCGGCAACGCCGACAAGGCGAGCCGCCACTGCGAGGCCGCGCTCGCGCTCGACGCCGACGACTTCGCGGGCCACGCCTACCTCGGCGACGTCGCGGCCGCGGCCGAGCGGTTCGACGAAGCGGTCGAGCACTACACAGCCGCCCTGCGCATCTACCCGGGGCACGCGCAGATCAGCCACAAGCTCGCGGCCATCTACGAGAAGCGAGGCGAGCGTGACAAAGCGATCGCCGAGCTCGAGCACGTCATCAGCGTCGAGCACCACCCATACGCCGCACTCCGCAAGCTCGCCGCCCTCTACGAAGAGAAGAACGACTGGAAGAACATCGTCCGAGTCCTCGAGCGCGCGCTCGAGTTCAATCTCTACGACCCGTACGTGTACGAGCTGCTGGCACGCGCGTACGCGGCGCGTGATGAGGACAAGCTCGCCGAACAGACGCGCACGATCGGCGCCGACGTCGCCTACCTCGCCGCCACGAGCACGCACAAGAAGGCCGAGGTGCACGCGTACCTGCGGCTCGCGCTCGCCATGGACCCGAAGCACGAGAAGGCTCTCAAGTTCGCCGAGGAGATCGGCGGCCTGGACGAGGAGCCCGCGGGCAACGACGCCCCGCCCGAAGGCAGCGGCCAAGGGCCGGCCGAAGGCAGCGGCGAAGAGCCTACGCCCAAGGGTGATACCGCCGAGGACCCGGGCCGTCCGTAGCGCCCCCCGAATTGCCTTGCGGCCCGTCGAAGCGCTGTGCTAATAGGCAGCCGCACGCGTGACAAGCAGTGGAGGCGCCCACCATGATCCAGGAAAGCCTGCTCGATACCCTGCTGCTCGACGAGGGCGGCTCGATCGTCCTGCTCATTATGGACGGCCTCGGCGACACGGCCACCGCCGAGACAGGCTGGCGCACGCCGCTCGAGGCGGCCGCGACGCCGAACCTCGATGAGCTCGTGAAGGAAGCGGCGTGCGGCCGCGCGATCCCCGTCTCGCCCGGCATCACGCCCGGCAGCGGCCCGGGCCACCTGGCGCTCTTCGGCTACGACCCGATCACCAGCGAAATCGGCCGCGGCGTGCTCGAGGCGGCCGGCGTCGACATGGAGATCACGCCGCGCGACGTATGCGCCCGCGCGAACTTCGCCACGTACGACGAGCGCGGCATCATCACCGATCGCCGCGCCGGCCGCATCCCGACGGAAAAATGCCGCGAGCTCGTGGCCGAGCTCGCCCGCCGCATCCCGAATGTCGAGGACGTCGAGTTCGTCCTCAAGGCCGGTATGGGGCATCGGTTCGTCGCCATCATGCGCGGCGACGGCCTCGACGGCGAGCTGACCGACGCCGACCCCCACCACGAGGGCTCGCCCATCCTCGAGGTAAAGGCGGGCCGCGCCGAGGGCCACAAAACGGCCCGAATCGCCAACGAATTCATCGCGCGCGCCAACGAGCTGCTGCAAGACGAGCGGCCCGCCAACGGGATCATGATGCGCGGCTTCTCGAAAACGCCCGCGATCCGCCCGTTCCCCGAGAAGTGGAAGATCACGAGCGCGTCGATCGCCACCTACCCGATGTACCGCGGCATCACGAAGCTGCTCGGCCTCAACGTGCTCGCCACGGGCGAGACGGTCGCCGACGAGGCGAACACGTACGTCAACGACGCCGCCAACTACGATTACGTCTTTCTCCACGTCAAGCCCACCGACGCCGCAGGCGAGGACGGCAACTTCGACGCGAAGGTCGCCGCGATCGAGGAGACCGACGCGGCGATCCCGACGCTGCTCACGCGCGCGCCCGACGTGCTCTGCGTCACCGGCGACCACTCGACGCCGATCGCGAACAAGGCGCACAGTTGGCACCCGGTCCCCGTCATGGTGTGGTCGCGCGTGTGCGGCGCCGACCGGCTGGAGCGTTTCACCGAGCGGCATTGCAACTCAGGCAGCCTCGGCATCTTCCCGATGATGGAGCTGATGCCCGTGCTGCTCGCCAACGCCGGCCGCATCGACAAGTTCGGCGCGTAGCACGAGCGCCGCCTCCCGGCCCTGCACGTGTGAGCCCGACGTGAACATGACAACCGGAGAATCGTCCGCGTGACCGACACCGGAGCCGTCATCAAGGCCGAGGGGCTGCACAAGGTCTTCGTCGACGCGCGCGGCGAGGAGGTGCACGCCGTCCGCGGCCTGAGCTTCGAGGCCCACCGCGGCGAGATCCTCGGCATCCTCGGCCCGAACGGCGCGGGCAAGACGACGCTGCTGCGCATGCTCGCCTCGATCATCCAGCCCACCGAAGGCCGCGCGAGCGTCTGCGGCTTCGACGTCGTGCGCGAGCCCGACGAGGTGAAGCGCCGCATCGGCTTTCTCTCCGGCAACACGAAGCTCTACGCGCGGCTCACGGCCGCCGAGACGGTCCGCTACTTCGGCCGCCTCACGGGTCTCGACGACGAAACAATCCGCCGGCGCACCGATTCGATCTTCGCCTCGCTCAACATGGAAACGATCCGCGACCGCCGGTTCGAGAAGCTCTCGACGGGCCAGAAGCAGAAGGTCTCGGTGGCGCGCACGCTCATCCACGACCCCGAGGTGCTCGTGCTCGACGAGCCGACGGCCGGGCTCGACGTGATCGCCTCGCGTGCCATCGTCTCGCTCATCCGCGAGGCGAAGGCCCAGCACAAGACGGTGCTGCTCTCGACCCACTACATGACCGAGGCCGAGGAGCTGTGCGACCGGGTCGCCCTGCTGCACGAGGGCCTCTTCCTGGCCGTCGACACGCTCGATCGCCTCGTCGAGGACGCCGGCACGACGAGCCTCAACGAGGCGTTTCTCCGGCGTCTCGAAGCGGCCGGGGTCGACCTCGGCTCGGCAAATGAGGAGGCGGCCCGATGAGGCTGCGCCAGGCCAGGATCGTCTTCCTCAAGGAGATGCTCGAGACGCTGCGCGACAAGCGCACGCTCATGGTCATGATCCTCGGCCCGGTGCTCATCTACCCCGTGCTCATCCTCGTACTGGTGACCATGTCGCGCGCACAGCAGGGCCGGCTCGAGCAACAGCCGTCGCGCGTGGCGCTCATCGGCCAAGCGGTGGCACCCAGTCTGACCGACCGCTTGCTCGACGACGAACACATCGAGCTCGACGCGCTCCAACTCGGCGACGTACGCGAGGCCGTCCGCACCGGCCGCGTGGAAGCCGCCGTCATTGTGAGCCGCGATGTGGAGACGCCCGACGAGGCGTCGCCGCTGCTGACGGGGGCGCTGGCGCGCGTCGTCGTCATCTACGACCAAGCCGACGAGCGGTCCGAGCTCGCGTTTGAGCGCATCAGCGAGCTGCTCGGGGCCTACTCGCGCGAGGCGGTGACCGGGCAGCTCGCGCAGCTCGAGGAAGGCGAGGAATACGCCTACCCGCTCGTGATCAGGCGCGAATCGGTCGGCACGCCGGAGGCCGTCGGGCGCCGGGTGCTCGGGTATGTGATCCCGATGATGCTCGTGCTCATGACGATCGCCGGCTCCATGTACCCCGCGATCGACACGACGGCCGGCGAGAAGGAGCGCGGCACGATCGAGACGATCCTCACCACGCCGGCGGGCATCGCCGAGATCGTCGCCGGCAAGTTCCTGACCATCTTTCTCATCGCCATCGCCACCGGGCTGCTCAACCTGGCCGGCATGGGTCTGGCGCTCGCCGCGATCGGCCACGCCGCGCAGGAGACGATCAACCTGTCGCTGCCGCTCGACGCGGCGCTGCTCGTGCTGCTGTTTCTCGTGCCGCTCGCGTTCCTGTTCAGCTCGGTGATGATGGCCGTGGCGATGTACGCGCGCACGTTCAAGGAGGCGCAGAACTACGCGACGCCCATCTACCTGCTCTGCATCATTCCGGCGATGATGTCGACGCTACCGGGCTTCGAGCTCACGCCGTTCCTGTGCGTCGTGCCGGTGGTCGGCGTCACGCTGCTGCTCAAGGAGCTGCTCCAGGCCACAATCGTCTGGGGCCACCTCGCCCTCGTCTTCATCTCGACGAGCCTGTATGCCTACGGCGCGTTCCGGCTTACGATCCGGCTGTTCCACAACGAGAACGTGCTTTTCTCGTCGGAGCGGCCGTTCGCGCTCTTCGTCGGGCGCACGCGCCTCAAGCCGCGGCCGGTGCCGACGCCGGGCGAGGCGCTCCTGCTCGCGGCCGTCTGTTTCGTGCTGTTCTTCACCGCCGGCCAGATCGTGCAGTCGCACGATCTCCGCGTCGGCCTCACCATCACGATGTGGGGCCTGCTTTTCCTGCCGGCCGTCGGGTTCGCCCGCTACCTCAAGCTCGACGTGCGCAAGACGTTTGCACTGCGCCGGCCTTCGGCCCTCGCGCTGGTCGGCGCCGTCGTCGCGGCGGTCGCCTCGCTGCTCGTGGTCCTCGAGATCGAGTACGTGCAATCGAAGCTCCTGCCGTACTCGCAGGAGCTGGCCGAGGCGACGAAGCGCGCGTTCGAGCAGGCACGGTTCGGCCTCGTCGAAACGCTCATGTTCATAGCGCTCTTCCCGGCGATCTGCGAGGAGATGCTGTTCCGCGGCTTCATGCTGAGCGGCTTCTCGTCGAAGATGCGGCGGTGGCAAGCGGCCATCATCGTCGGCGTGCTGTTCGGCTTCTACCACGTCGTGCCGGTCGCGATGAAGGTGATCCCGGTGAGCCACATCGTAATCGGCATCGTCCTGTCGCTCATCGTCGCCTACTCGCGGTCGATCTTCACCGGCATGCTCTTCCACCTGCTCTACAACGCAGGGCTGATGACGCTCGGGTACCTCGAGCCGCTCCTCGAGAAGGCCGGACTGGGCGGGGCGTGGCTCGACGCGGGCGGGCACGTACCGGCCCTTCTCCTCGTGCCGGCCGCTCTGCTGCTCGTGGGCATCGTGGCGGCCTTCGTCGTCGCGGGCGACAAGCGCTCACGCGCTGGCAAGCACTCAAGCGCTTGACCGCGAAACCTTCCGGGCGATAAGCTCGTCACGTAGATCGACCCGTTCCGGCGAAAGGGCACCACGTGGGTTTTCAGACCATTGCGGCCATTTTCGATTTAGGCAAGATCGACCCGATCGAGATCCTGCACTTCCTCGTCGCGCTCTATCTGTCGATCTCCCTGCACGAGGCGGCGCACGCGTGGATGGCCAGCCGCTGCGGCGACGACACCGCCCGCCTCATGGGACGGATGACGCTGAACCCGGTGGTCCACATCGACCCGATCGGCACGATCCTGATGCCCCTGATGCAAGTGGTCTTTTCGGGCCTGCCGCTGATCGGCTGGGCCAAGCCGGTGCCGGTTAACCCGCTGCGGTTCCGCAACATGCGCCGAGGTGAGATCCTGGTCTCGCTTGCCGGGCCGGCTTCAAACTTCATCCTGGCGGGCGTGACCGTCATCGTATGCTGGCTCGTCATTGCGGCGACTGGACGCATTGGTCCAACAGCCGGGCCGGTGGCCGAGGCATTCCTGACCTTCCTAGGCAGGTTGCTCATCCTCAACCTCGTTCTTGGCCTGTTCAACCTGATCCCCATCCCGCCGCTGGACGGCTCGCACATCCTCGGCGTCTTTCTCTCCAGAGAAGCAACCCAGAAGCTTGAGCGCTTCCTGATGCCCCCGTTCAACTTCATCATCCTGCTGTTTGTCGTCTTGCCGCTGCTGAGGCCCGTGTTCGGGCTCATGTTCCGAGCGGCCACGTTCTTGATCTGGGTCTGGTGGACATGAACCAGCAAGAAACAACGGCACGGGCGTCGCGGAACTTCTCGGGCGCCGGCGTGTCCAAACGAACTGAAATAGAACGGGTTGTCCGGACCCGAGAGCCAAAGGACGAGGCCCCGGACGCCGAGCTGATTAGGCGGTTCTTGGACGGCAGCGAGGAAGCGTTCAACCGGTTGGTGCTCAAGCACCAGCGGCGCGCGTACAACATCGCGTTCCGGTTCCTGTCGAACCACGAGGACGCGCTCGAGGTCGCCCAGGACGCGTTCGTACGCGTTTACAGGAACCTGCGGCGGTTCAAAGGGCGTTCCTCGTTCGTGACATGGCTCTACAAGATCATCCTGAACCTGGCGAGGAACCGCCACCGCTACCGGGTCAGCCGGGGCGAACACAAGAAGGTCTCGCTCGACAACCCGAAACAGTACGAGGACAGCAAAGGACCACGCGAAATCGAGGACACGAAGCTCTCGCCGACGCGCGAGCTCGACGGGCGCGAGATCCAGGAGCAAATCCAGCGCGGGCTGATGCGCCTGGCGCCCGAGCACCGGCAGGTGATCATCCTGCGCCACATCGAGGAGCTCACGTACGACGAGATGTCGCAGGTGCTCCAGTGCGCCGAGGGCACCGTGAAGTCGCGCCTGCACCGGGCCCGGCTCGAGCTGCGAGAGCTGCTGCGCGAATTGCTCTAGCGGCCGCACGGGCGGTCGATACACAAGGCGAGGTTGGTTTCGATAGATCAAGGGTGGTGATCAGCCATGGACTGCCAGCGATGCCGGGAACGGCTACAGGAGTACCTGGACGGAACGCTCGAGACGGACGAGCAGGCGCTCGTGAGCGTCCACGTCGCCTCGTGCGAGGCGTGCCGGCGTGAGCTCGACGAGCTGCGCAAGGTGGCCGCCCTCGTCGGCTCGCTCGACGAGGTGCCCGAGCCGGCGGGCTTCCTCCAGACCGTGCGCGAGCGCATCGACAGGCCGACCATATGGGAGCGCCTCACGGGCGTGCTGAGCCGGCCGCTGCGCCCCGGCGTCTCGGTGGCGATCCCCGCGATCATCGTCGTGTTTGTCGCCGTCTTTATCATCATGACGAATCTGCCGAAGACCACCGAGCGTGCCGAACAGCCCGAAGAGGACGAGTCGGCCGAGCAGATCAAGATCGCCAAAGCGATCGAGTCGCCTGACACAGCACCAAGCGAGCCGGGGCCCGGCTTCAAGTACTTCGAGGAGAAGCAACCCGAGCGCGACGCGCGGGCCAGCTCTGAGCTCGGCGAAGCCGGCGCCAGCGAAGGTCTTTTCGGTGATGCGCTGGGACGCGACCTCACGAAGGGCAGTGCCGTGGAGGCCGGGGCAGCCGAACCGACCGGCGACGAGAAAGCCGTCGAGCTTGCTACGCTGAACGGCGGGTCCAGAGCCGGCGGGGACACACAGCCCAAAGAAACGGCCGCCACGGACGAGACGAGCGGCCGATCCCAGCGCGTCAAAGGCACTGAGGTCGATGCGGCCTGGACCGAGACGACGAGGGGCGACGAGCCGGCCGACCTCGGAACCGTGAACGTCGAGGTCACGGAAAAGGACAAAGACGAGTCCGCGGTCGACTTAGCTGACGCGGACGAAACGCAAGAAGAGCACGGCGCAACAGGCTCCTTGAGCGGAATGAGCCTTGGCGCCGGCCGACAGCCCGGGACGGTCATTGAGCTCGTCGTGTACGATCTCGAAACCGACCTGACGAACGTCCAGAAGATCGTCAAGGAAAAGGGCGGCTACACAAAGGAAGTACGCGAAGAGAATACGCTGACACTGCTCAACCTCTATTTCACCGCCGACTCCTATGACAAGGCCGTTGAGCAGCTCAGCCTCTACAACGAGCAAGACAAGCAGGAGCGTGAGCAGAAGAAGCGCGGCCGGGACGAGAAGACCGAGACAGTTGAAGCCGGGACGTCTTTCGGGGCGGGCTCGACCCGGAACGCGTTGAAGACGCTGACGCTCATCGTCTGGCGCGTGGTCGAGCAAGCGCCCGCGGACGAGTCCGAGTAAGGCGACAGCCGCTCGCGCCGACACGAAGCAAACAAACGCCGCTCCGGACATGGTCCAGACCGGCGGACGGATGCAAGCCCCGCCAGGGGCGTCTGGCAGTAGCCTCGGGCGCAAGCCCGTGGAACAAGATGCGACGCAATACCTCAGAGCCCCTTCAGGGGCGATTGAGGACGCGCGCGGAACGAGCTCAATCGCCCCCGACGGGGCTCCGGGTCTTTGTTGATTCCGCTTCCCACGGGCTTGCGCCCGAGGCTACTGCCAATCGCCGCCACGCGGCTCATCGGACCCGATCACGCGCGCAAAGCCTGTGAGAAATGCGGCGCTAGAAGCTGTAGCTGACGCCCCCGCCGAAGCCGATCTCGGAGTCGTCCTCAACGCTGTCCTTGAAGTCGTCGTCGATCAACCACGAGGCCAGCACGAAAACCGAGGCGCTGAACTGCTCCGAGAACGGGACCGTGACTGTGAAGGTGATCTGCAGGTCGTTCAGCCCGAACTCGTCCTGACCGAAATAGGCCGCGTTGTAGTCGTCGCAGCCGAAGCCGATCGACAGGTCGAGCGCCCAGTCGAACGTCTCGAGCTCCTGGCCGTAGCCGCCGCCCACCCGCAGGTAGAAACCCTCGATCTCATCGAGGTCGTAGTACAACGACACGTACGGATCGAAGATCACGCCCGTGAACGTGAACGTGCCGAAGATCTCGAACGTGTTCTCGATCTCGGTGTTGGGGTAGTTGTAGTAGATGGCGCCCACGTCGAGGTCGTACGACCCGATCGGGATCGCATACGAGCCCAGGACGCGCACCTCGGTAAACTCCCACTGCGCGTCGTTCGGCTGGTCATCCAGGTCGAGCGAGCCCCACACGTTGGCCGTGAACGAGCCGATCTCGACGTTGGCCCACGGCTGGATCGCGCCGTCGTCGTTGCGGACCTGCCCGCGCCAGACGTAGTCGCTCACGAGGTTGGCGCCGACGGTGACACCGAACTCGTCCTGCGCGACGGCCGGCCCGACGAGCACGCACGCTGCACATCCGAGCACCAGCGCCAGCCTGTTTAGCACTCTGTTCGCCATTGCCGCGTTCTCCTTCCTTGAGCGTCTCAGTACCTCGTGTGTACGGTACCATGCCGAAGACGGCGCGCGCCTCGGGCCGAAGCTGCGACGATTCGCACTTCCCGTTGCGACGCACCTGATATACACTGCGCTCGGTCGCCACGAACACGTTTGGGAACCAGCCGATAACCGACGACACAATAGCATGCGTCCACCACAGATCAAGCGCTTTCTCGTCGCCGCGGCCGCAGCGTTCGCACTCCTCACGACCCTCGTGCGCGCAGATGCCGTCGGCGAGGCGGTCTTCGAAGACTCCTTCGACAACGGGCTCGTCCTGTGGACGGTCGGCAGCGGCACCTGGGCGACCGCCAACGGCCGGCTCGAAGGCGGCGGCAGCGGCGTCTCCGAGCTCAGCACGCTCAGCACATTCAGCGGCGACCTGGTCGTCGAGTTCGCGGCCGCCACCGTGCCGCCCGCCCACCACGACATCCGATGCCGCCTGTTCGACGGCGGCTATACGCTCGTGCTCGGCGCGGCGTCCAACACCGGCGCCGCCCTGCTGCGCGACGGCCGCCTCGTGGCGTGGACCGACAGGGCCGTCGAGCCGGGACGCGACTACGCCGTCAGGATCATGCGCTGCGGTCGGATCGTCGAGTGCCTCGTCGACGGCGCCCTCGTGCTGAGCTGGGCGGACAAGGAGCCGATCGACTCGGGCCCGATCACGCTCGGCACGTGGGACTCGAAGGTCGCCTTCGACGCAATCCGGGTGCGCCGCTTCCCGACGACACGACAGATTGTGATCACGGACGCCTCGACGAACCGCCGCCTCGGCGCCCAGGCCGTGGCGACGCTGCGCGCGGCTCGTCGACGCGCCCAATGGCAGGTGGCCCTCGCGCCCGGCTCGAGCCGCCTCGAGCCGACGTTCGCCGTGCGGACGCCGCGCGGCGCGTACCGCGTCACGTTCATCGGCTACCCCACGGAGCACCTGCGCGAGTACGACGAGCGCCCCTGGTTCGACCTCTACTTCGCCGAGCAGCCCGCGCTGCGGGTGCGGCTCCAGGACGTCGACTCGCGCCGCACGCCCGAGTACGCCGCCGCGGCCGGCATCACGACGCTGCCGGTCGAGACAGGCGCGAGCCTCTTTGTCGACGTGGCGGGTGTCGCGGCACAGCGCACGACGGGGCAGCTCGAGCTGTTCTACGGCCCGGCGGGAAGCCGGCCGAAACGCGTCACGGCGCAGTCGGTGACACTCGACACCGTCTCGACGCCGCTGCTGTCGCACACGCTCGAGCTCGAGACTGAGGGAGCGGCCACCTACTGGGTCACCGCCCAGCTAACCGTGAACGAGGCGATCGTTGCGCGCGCCGCAGCCCCGTTCCACGTCATGGCCCGGGAGGAGCTGCTCGATGCCGGCGACGGGTTTCGCCTGTGCCGCGGTGGCTTCGTCGTCGATATCGACAAGCGAACGGGCACGATCAAGGGCCTGTTCAACGCCGGAGACGAACACGGCACGAACTACGTCGCCAACGAAACGAACGCCGCCGAGTTCGGGCTGCGCGATACCCGGTTCTTCGGCGACGTCGTGGTCGCTTCTCGCCGCCACGGGACCCCCTGGCGCCGAGAGACCACGTCGTGCTCGCGCGACGTGCGCCAGGTCAGCGCACACAAGGGCGGCGTGCTCGTCGGGTACGCGAACACGTCCACCGCCCCGACCGCCGGCTTCCAGAACGTCCGGCTCTGGGAATGGTACGGCGTCGACTCGGCGAGCCGCACGTTCACGTGGGACATCGTGCTCGAGAACGCCGCGTCGTTCCCGATCGAGGTCGGCGAGATCGCGCTGCCGCTGCTCGTGAACGACACCCTGTTCGACGTGGCGGGAAGCAAAGAGATGGCGTACAGGCAGCGGGTCTTCGCCTTCCCGCACGCCGGAGGCCACAGCGGCTTCGTGCTCGTCGAGCGGCTCTCGGGCGACCCGCCCTACCTGCTCATCGTGCCCGCCGACGGCACCGCGTTCGAGGCGGTCGCACCGTCACAACACCCCCACTACCGGGCGCGCGACGCCGGCTGGTCGGGCCTGCACAACGTGTATCTCGCGTCGAAGGCGACGGCCGAACGCGAGCACTGGAAGCCGGGGCTGAACCCGCCGACCTCGATCGCCCTCCAGCCGGGTGAGCAGCGACGCCTCGGAGTTCGCATGGTCTGGATCGATGATCTCGACGAGCTGCCGGCCGTCATGTTCCGGCTCGGCAAGGTCGGGGTCCAGGTCGCCCCGGGCATGGTCGTGCCGACGAACCAGACGGCCAGCCTGCTGTGCTGGTCGAAGAAGCCGATCCGCACCGTGCAGCCGCTCGACGAGGGGGTCGAGATTGTCCGCTCCTCGGCCACCGACAACGCGTCGCTCCACGTGCTGCGGTTTGCCGGCGAGGGGGCCAAGCGCGTCCGGCTCTACACCGCGCCGGACGAGTGGACCGTCGTGGCGTTCTACGCCGTGCCGCCGATCGAGGCGCTCATCGACGCCCGCGCCCGATTCATCGCCGAGCGCCAGCGCTTCCGCGACCCCGACGACCCGTTCGCCCGCGACTACGGCTTCCTGCCGTGGGACCGTGCCGCGCAAGCGGTGGTCAAGCAGGTCGAGAACCCCTCGGCCATCATCGGCTGCTCTGACCTCGGTGGGTTTGCCGACCCGTTCTTCCTCGCGGCCAAAAACGTGCTCCGGCCCGACGAGAAGCAGGTCCGCACACTCGAGGAATACGTCGAGCACTGCCTCTTCAAGCACGTGCAGGACCCGACCACCTACGTGATCCGCAGCTCGCTCTACGTGGGCGAGGAAGGCGCGTGGTCCGACGAGGCGGGGCGCGACACGTCCGAGACACAGAACTACGCCTTCGCGCTCAATATCTACTACGACCTCTACCGGATCGGCACGCTCTACGGGCTGACGACGTTCAAGGAGCCGAAGCAGTATCTCGAGATGGCGGCCAACACGGCGATCGCCATGTTCGACCACACGCGCTGGCACCACGACGGCCAGATCGGCGGCGGCACGGTGATCGACATCCTCGCGGCGCTCGAACATGAGGGGATGCGCGACAAGCACGCCGACCTGCGCGCGCGTGTGAAGGTGTGCGTCGAGTCGCTCGACAAGAAGGCGTTCCCCTACGGCGGCGCGACGGTGTACGCGCCGACCTCGTACGCCCAGGTCTACCGCTTCCTGCGCCACTTCGATCTCGAAGGCAAGGCCGAGCAGACGCTGCGCGTGATGGTGGCGGCCCGCGGCAAGCAGCCGGTCTGGTACCAGTACGGCAACGACCGCCACTGGTGGCACTTCGCCCACTACGCGCGCCGGCACGAGCTGGAGGAGGTCGGCCTCTTTTACTCGTCGGCGGCCAACGGCGCGACGCTCCTCGACGCCTACCGCCGGCTCGGCCATCGGCACCTGCTCATGCAGGGCTACGCCGGCGTACTTGCGCCGTGGCCGTCGGTCGGCAAGACAGGTGACGGCTCGACCGGGTACCACACCGACCCCTGGGTGCGCGAGTTCGACCCGCTCAGCACCGCCGGCGCCATTGGCCTGTGGGGCTCGCTGCGCGGGCTCGGCTCATACCTGGTGCGCGATGAGCACTTCGGGCTGCTCGGCTTCGGCTGCGACGTGTCGGCCTCGCGCGGCTACACGATCATCCCCCAGGACGGCCTCTCCAAGCGCGCCTACTTCCAGCCGATCGGCGTCGGCGTCGAGCTTGACGTCGGGCGCTTGACCAAGGTGGCCGCGTCCGAGAGCGGCACCACGCTCTGGGTCGCCTTCACCGTCGACGAATCGTTCGAGACGCGCACGACCGTCACCGTGAGCGGGCTCCGCGAAGGCACGTACCGCCTCACCGCCAACGGCGAGACGCAGCAGGTGCCCATCGACGCGCCAAGCGTGCCGCTCCCCCCGATGACGCCCAAGACCGACGCCAACCTGATCGTCCTGGAGCGGGCCACGGGCGAACACGTCAGCGACTGACCCGCCCCGCCAAGCGCACCAGCAAGCTGCCTGAAAGACGGTCCCCAAGCGGGTTCATACGCCGTCAGGGCCGAAGGCCTGCTTGCAGCAGGAAGGCCCGATAGATGCTAGCCCGGGGCGTAAGCCCCGGGTTGTCGACGAGCAAACATATCCATCGAGCCATGAAGGGGCGACAGAAGTCTCCCTGACAACACGACGTTATCTTGCCAGGGAAAGGGGTCTTCAGCAGCTTGCTAGGGCTGCGGCGCTCCCGAGGTGAGGGCCTGCCGGAGCCGCTCGCGGACGGCGTTCTGGCGCTTCTTGCTGACGAGCTGCCGGCCGGCCTCGTCGAGAACGTACAACACGTCGAGCACGCGGCCCCGGTCCGTCGTGATGACCGCCGAGTCGATGTCGAGCCCGCTGTCGGAGAGCGCCCGGAGCATGTCGTGCAGCAAACCGACCCGGTCGGTCGCCTTCACCTCGACGACCGTGTAGCGATCCGACACCGCGTTGCTGAAGTGAATCTCCGGTGGGCCCGACGCGGCGCGCTTCGCACGCACCGACACGCGCGCACGGGCAAGGAGCTCCTCGACGGGGATCCCGCGCCGGAGCATCTTATCGAAGACGGCGTTGACGCCGTCGATGAAGAGCTGATCGATCGGCGTGCGCCCCGCCAGCGCCGCGACGCGAAACACGTCGAGCACGATCCCGCCCTCGAACGTGTGGATGTACGCGTCGAGGATGTTGACATCCTCGACGGCGAACGCCCCGGCCAGGCTCCCGAGCAGGCCGTGCCGGTCGTGCATGCACACGGCCACGTTCCACACGCGGCGTTCGGCGTTCCACGACCAGTGGATGACGAACGGCTCGTCGCCGAGCTCGCGCGGCAGGCGCACGAGCCGGGCAAGATAGCCCGGCTTGAAGATCTCGAAGAGCCGCGTCGGGAGCTGGCCGAGCAGCTCACGGATCGCCGCCGGCTCCAGCAAGCCCTTGAGGATGGTCTGCACTTCGCGCTTCGCGTCGGCGAGACGCGTCGTCACCTCGGTGCGGGCCGTCCGCCTCAGCCGCGCCTGGCACCGGCTGAACAAGTCCCACAGCAGCGCCTGCTTCCACTCGTTCCACAGCTCGGGCGCCGTGCCGCGGATGTCGACCGTCACGAGCAGGAAAAGCTGCCGCAGCGCGTCGAGCGAGCCGACCGTGTCGGCCACGTCGCGGATGACCTTCGCATCGCTCAGGTCGCGGCGGAACGCCGTGTGCGGCAAGAGCAGGTGGTGCCGGACGAGGAACTCGATCCGATCGACGTCGGCCTGCTCGAGCCCGAGCCGCTCGCACGCCTGCCGGGCGAGCGCCGCGCCCGAGGCCGAATGGTCGGCGCCGAGCGGCTTACCCACGTCGTGCAGCAGCACGCCCAGATAGAGCATCTCGGGACGCGCCAGGTGGCGAAACATCCGCCGGTACATGCCGCCGTCGGGCTCGCTCGAACGCACAATCTCGTCGAGGTGCCCGATGCTGCGCAGCGTGTGCTCGTCGATCGTGAAGCGATGGTGCATGTCGTGCTGCACGAGGCAGGTCAGCTTGCCGAACTCGGGCACGAGGCGGCCGAGCACGCCGAGCTCGTGCATCTGCCGCAGGGTTGCGCCGACCCGGCCCGATCGGCTCAGGACCGTCAGAAACGCGCCGGCCGCGCGCGCCGAGTCCCGCACGCCCGGGCCGAGCAACGCCAGCGATCCGCGGATGAGCAGTTGCAACTCGGGATGCAGCGCCAGCCCGTGCTCCTGCGCCACGGCAAACACCTCGACGAGGCGGGTCGGCTCGTCACGAAACACCCTCGCGTGTGCCGCCTCGAGCATCCCGTCGCGCGCGACGAATCCATCGGCGACCACCTTGCCCACTTCCTCGTGGGGTGACTGATCCCGAGAAAGCACAAGCCCGCGCCGCAAGCGCTCGATCAGCAGGGTGGCGGTGCGGCTCACGTTCCGCGCGTGGAAGTAGTACCGGCGCATCACGTGTTCGTCGGGCGTCGCGCCGCGGAAGGCACCGATGCCGAGCCCCGCCGCAATCGCCGGCTGGTGCACGAGCTCGGCCACGTTGCCCGGCCGGCCGAGCAGGAAGTGGAGCTCATTCCGAACACGCAGGCAGAAGTCGAACGCGTGCTCCAGGCTTTTCTCCTGTCGCCGGTCGAGCAGGCCGAGCGCACGCATCCGGTCGAAGCGCATCGTGCCGTGCAGGGCCTGAACGACCCACATGATGGTGTGCACGTCGCGCAGCCCGCCGATGCTCTCCTTGATGTTCGGTTCCTGCAGGTACAGCGTGTCGCCGAACCGGGCGTGGCGCTGCCGCCGCTCCTCGATCTTTTGGTCGAGGAACGCTGCCTCGCGCGACTTGAATAGCTCGTCGCGCGCCCGCCGGCTCAGCGCGGCGACCAGCGCCTCGTCGCCGGCGGCGCAGCGCGCCTCGAGCAGGGAGGTCTTCGTGTCGAGGTCCGTCGAGGCGAGCTCGATGAATTCGTCCACCGTGCGGAAGGCGTGGCCGACCTCGCACCCGGCATCCCACAGCGTGTGCACGATCCGCTCGTTGAACTCGCGCAGCGCCCCATCCGACTCGGCGGCGGAAAGGAATACCAGGTCGAGGTCGGAGAACGGGCTCAGCTCGCAACGGCCATACCCGCCGATGGCAACGAGGGCCCATCCTGCCAGCTCGTGGCCCGACGCGGCCTGCTTCGACCAATGCGCGCAGACGTGCCGCACGACGGCGTCGACCGTCTCGGTGCGGCGGCGCACGACCTCGACGCCCGGCGCGCCCCGGCGGTGGTCGGCGCGGAGCGCGTCCCGCTCCTCGTCGAGAAAGCCGCGCAGCGCCTCGGCGTATCCCGTGCCGGCGGCCGGCGCCTTGTCGAGGTGGGCGCGCAATCGTTCTGCAGGCGAGCCCGCGTTCATCGGGGATTCCTCGGGCACGGGTCAGACATCCAGCGCGTCAGCGGCGCGGCTCACTGCGCCTCGCGCCGCGTGAGCTCCTCGACCACAGCGTCGGCCACGCGATCGACGACGTCGGCCGCCGGCTCCGGCGCGCCCTCGGCGCCCGTCTCGCTCGTCGAGCCCGGGACGATGCACGTCCCGTCCGTGCGGCAGGGATAGACCTGGCCCGTCAAGCCGAACTGCTCGCGAAGCGCCATGAGCTTCTGCACCTCGTCGGCCGACAGCGTCTGCACCTGTCCGAGCTGCCGGGCCGCGAGCGTGACCTGCGCGGCGTGCTCGAGCTTCTCGAGCTTGTAGTAGGCATGCAGGACGTCCTCGGCGACGGTCACCGCGCCGTGGTGAGACAGGATAAGTGCATCGCACTTGCCGATGTAGCGGCGGATCACCTCGGCGCCTTCGGGCGTCGAGGGCGTCGCGTACTCGGTCGTCGGGATCGAGCCGAGCGTGAACACCACTTCCGGGATCACGCACTCGTCGAGCGGCACGCCGGCGATCGAAAACGCCGTCGCGATCGGCGGGTGCGCATGGATCACGGCGCGCACGTCGGCGCGCACCTCGTAGACGGCCAGATGCAGCGGCATCTCGGACGTCGGCTCGCCGCGGCCGGCCAGCTTCCGCCCCTGCATATCGGTGACGATCAAATGCTCGGACTTGATCAGCCCCTTGTGGAAACCGCTCGGCGTCGAGAGGATGCGGTCGGCTCCAAGGCGGATGCTGACGTTGCCGTCCGTCGCGGCGATCAGGTTTTTCTGGTGCATGAGGTGGCAGACGGCCACCACGTCCTGCCGGGCTCGATGATCGTCAGCCGGGCTCGTCCAGCCCGCCGAGCCTGTCCATTTCCCCATCGTCAGTCCTCGCCGCAGTTCTCCGCGCTCGCGCCTAGAGCACGAAGCGGTTCAGGTCCTCGTGCGGGTTCGGGATCACCACCTCGCGGACGACGGCACCCGGCTCCCGCACGGCGGCGACGCCGGCGGCGACGCTCGCCTCGACGTCGGCGATAGCGCCGCTCATCACCACGAACGCCTTGCCACCCAGGCCGATCGCCAGCCGGATCTCGGTGAGCGTCACGGGCGCGGCCTTGGCCGCGGCATCGGCGGCCAGGATCGTGCCCGCCACCGTCGTCGTCTCGATCACGCCGGCCGAGTCAAACGCATCGAGCTTCGTCCCACCCGTCAGCGTCGGCAACACCTGCGTGTGCAGGTTGGGGATGTGCAGGTGATCGACGACCGCGTCGCCGCCCACGTCGAGCCCGCGCCGGTACGACGACTCCGTGCTCGACTCGTCGCCGGCCACGAGCACAATGTACTTGCCGGGCGAGACCGGCTTCGACTCCACGAGCCGCACCGGCGCCTCCTTGAGCATCGCGTCGCACACAAGCACGCCGGCCGCGATGCTCGACAGCTCGATCAGCGCAATCGCCGGCTCCGGCTCCAACCTGCTCACGAGATCACCTCGCGTCCACTCCGACCCGGGTCGCTCGAGCCCTGTCCCGCGTCAGGAACTACTCCGAAATGCCGCCAAGAGGGTCGCACCGCGCCCGCGATGAAGTCAAGCCCTTTGCCGCGAGGCGCTTCGAGAGGGCCCCAGGTAGGAGAGTCGGCTCTGGCATTTTTCTCGATAAATTGTATTGACAGGTACCTGGCTATGCTATATAGTCTCGCCATGATCAGTCGCTTTTTCGATAACTGGACGACCCAGCTCCGCAAGGGCCTCCTCGAGTTCTGTGTGCTGAGCGCCATCCGGGCCGGCCGCGTCTACGGCTACGACATCGTCAAGCAGCTCCGTGCCATCGACGGGCTCGTGATCGGCGAAGGCACCATTTACCCGATCCTGAGCCGGTTCAAGCGCGAGGGCCTCGTGCGCACCTCGATCGAGGAGTCGCAGGAGGGCCCACCGCGCAAGTACTACGAACTCACAGCCCGCGGGGCGAAGGCGCTGGCGCAGATGGACGCGCGCTGGGAAGTGATGAAGAGGGGCATCGACACCCTCAAGGAGAAGGGACAATGAGAGTCATTCTCGACAGCGGAGCCACACGCCGGCTCGACGACTACATCGGGGAGCTCAGGCAGTCGCTGAGCACGTCCTCGGCCGTCGATGCGGCCGAAGTCGAGGCCGACTGCGCGAACACATCGAGCGCGAGCTCTCGAGCACCGAAGGGCCCGTCACGTTGGACAGGCTCGAGGCCGTGCTGGAGCAGCTCGGCAGTCCGAGGCAATGGGTCCCTGACGAGCAGGCACCGGCCGAGGCCCGCCGCATTGTGCGCGAGCCCCTCAGGCGCCATGTCCACCGGGCGTTGCTCGCCGCCGGCCTGGGGCTCGTTATCAGTGCGCTCCTATTGCTCTTCGGGATCAGGGTGCTGGGTCTGACGCGATCTGCGTTCAGCTTCGTGGGACGCGGCCTTGTCTGGACGCTACGGCGCGATGCGCCCCTTTGGCTCGGGTTTGTGGGGGCTCTCGTGGCGACGGCGGCGGCGATCGCCCCGCGCGCACAGATCGGCGCGGCGCGTCACCACATCGTCCGTTCGTTTGCCGCCACTGTGGTTGGGCTGTCCGTGCTTGCAGCGGTCGGCCTAGTCGCGCTCGTCGTTGTCGACCGGACGCTTCTTAACGTCCACCACCCCGGCGCCCTGAGCGTGATGAACGTGCGCTGGGGTGTTGCGAGGGCCCTGCTCGTCACGGCGTGGCTGGTGCCCTGGATCGCCTACTCGTGCGCGTTTCTCGTCGCGATGGCGACACGGCCGGAGCGCGCCGGCACGCAACGAGCATACTTCCTGGGCCTCCTGCTCTGGTCGCCCGTACTGGCGATCGCGATCTTCATCGTGAGCATCTGGTCGCTCACGCTCGATCTGAACGTCGTCGCCCCGGCCATAGCCGGTCTGGCCATCTTCGCTGCCGCCGGCCTGCCGAGGATCATGCTCCCGGCACGGTCTGCGGTGGCGCCCACGCCCGACCTGGCTCGGGGCAAAGACACGGCGACTCTCGTCGGGCGAGCCATGCTCACGCTGGGCATCAGCCTGGCGCCCATCGTCCTGTTCTACTGCCGCGGCATTGCAGCGCCCGGCGTCCGCAGCAGCCACATGCGGCCCATTGTGGAGAACGGCGTCGTCTACGTCGCGGCGGGCCTGGTGCTTGGCGTGGCTCTTGCCCTCTGGCGACGGCCGAGGCAGCCGCTCCAGCACAAGTACCTGGCGACAGGCGCCGGCCTGGCGCTGACCATCCTGGTGATAGCCGTTCACCGGGACGTCGCGCTGGTCGACATGATCGGGGCGTCTCGCGTGTTCGTCGTGGGGCATGCCACACCGACCTACCCGACAGCGGTGCCCAGCCTCGCGCGAGCGCTGGTGTGCGGGGTCATGCTCCTGGCAACGATGGCTCTGGTAGCCTACCTCGCGGGCCAACTGCTCATGAGCCTGCTCGCCCACGCCCCACGCGCCCGTCGAGCGAAACGCCTTCCAGCTTGAGTAGGCAGCGCTTCCACTTGAGGCCCGCCGAGTAGCCGCCGAGTGAGCCGTCGGCGGCGATGACGCGGTGGCACGGCACGATGATGGGCCACGGATTGGCGCCGCACGCGGCACCGACGGCGCGGGCCGCACGAGGCCGGCCGACCGCCTTGGCCACCCAGCCGTAGCTGCGCACCTCGCCGTACGGGATCCGCCGAAGCGCTTCCCACACCGCACGCTGGAACGGCGTCGCCTCCACATCGGCGAGCGGCACGCGGATCGCTCGCTTCTCGCCCGCGAAGGTGCCGCGCATGGCCGTGGCAAGGCGGCGCTCGAGCTCGCAGCTCGGTCGTGAACGCTCACTCCGGCCCCGGCGACCGCGAAGCTCGATCCCCACCAGCACCTCGCCGTCATGCCGCGCCCGGATCACAAGGCCACGTTCGGGGACCGCGAAATCGAAATGAAACGGCGCCTGCATGGTGCATCGAGCTTACCAGGCGGCCGCGCATGAAGACAAGCGCCGCATGAAGGCAAAAGAAAGGCAGACTGAGAGGGAAGTGTGTGTAGGGGTTCGATCTCAGCCTGCCCAGAGATCGATAGGATCTTGGTCATGCTTGGCAAGACACAGGCGAGAATCCTATCGAATCGCGCTCCAGGCTACGATCCCCCAACGCGGCCCAGAGGCTTGGATTCCGGCGAGCCGAGGAGTGTCTCGCCACCCGCCTCGGCACGCAGCATTTCCGCTATTACAAAGAAAGAAACGCTCGACCAGGCAACCACGAAAGACCAGAACGCGAGCATCTAGACGAGCCAACTGCGGGTGGGCCGCGCGCAAACGTTCACGGCGCTCGCTCACGACGGCAGTGGGCGCCATCGAAGCCCTGCACAAGGTGAATGACCCGGCGACATGAAGACAAAAAAGAAGGCAAGCCGGGAAGGGTTTAGGGTATCGGGTCGGCTTGCCTTGCGAAAAGGATGAGGTTGTAAGACTTGTTTCGAGTCTGCTAACCCCCCTTATCTCCGAGACGAGCTCGGAGTCAACAACGGTAGAATCCTTCAAATCCCCAGGCAATGAGTACAAAGAAAAAGCGCCGCCTATCCGCAACCGCGAAATTGCCGATCTCGACGATTCTCTGCCATGCACGCCGCGCACAACGCAGACACAGTGCAGATAAACATGACGGCCCCGATCGGGAACTCCTGAGAAGCGGTGTACTAGCCGCTATTCCTCACACGCCGATCGCGCCGAGGCGCTCGATCCGATCGAAGCGCCCGTACAACAAGCCATTGCGTTCTGGAGGAAAACTAGCCTAATCCGAACGCGCTGTGAGATGAAGCCATGGCCATCCTCGTCCTGGCGCAAGCAGCCGCATCGGCTTGAGGCCAGCCCGGCGGATCAACGCAAGCCCCGTTAGGGGCGTCTGAGAGTAGCCTCGGGCGCAAGCCCGTGGAAGACGGCAGCGGCAAACACGCGGAGCCCCGTCAGGGGCGATTGAGCACGCATACGGCTCCCAGCTCAATCGCCCCTGACGGGGCTCCAAGGTATCGCGTCGCATCGTGTTCCACGGGCTTGCGCCCGAGGCTACTGCCAATCGCCGCGGCGCGGCTCGTTGACGAAGACGACGTATGCACCGGTTGTGAGGAACCCGCGCTAGTCGAGCCTCCGCTCGAGATACCTCAGCCAGTCCTTCTCGAACCGCGCGGGGGAGCGATTGAATTCGTGCAGAAGGACCGCTTCAGTGTCCTCGCCGGCCGCGTAGCGCGACAGCATCCGGTGGATTTTCCACATGCCGTACTTGTCGATGATGTAGGCGGCGAGCTGGTACGACTGCTCGTAGGCGAGCTGGACCTTCTCACGGCCCTCGATCTTGATGAACTGGCCCTGGAGCTCGTCGAACGGGATCAGACTGCCCGTGCGGAGGCGCCGCTCGAGCAGGGGCGTCGGCATGCCGTCGTCGACGTCGTGGTACTCCATGTACTTGGCGAGGCCCTCGTTGAGCCAGACGGCGCAGCGGTCGTTCGCCAGGTCGCTCACGAGCGCGTGCGTATACTCGTGGCGGATCAGGCGCTTGGTCGCCTCGTCCTTCATCGCCTTGGCGGCCGGCACCCGGATCTTGCCATCGTAGAGGCCGGCGACCCACTCCGGCACCGACCGGAGTCGGGCGAAATCGTCGGGATCGTAGACGAGCACCACGACCGTGCGCTTCGGGTAGTAGCTGAGTTGGCCGCCGACGCTGTAGTAGGCCTCGGTCAGGTGGGCGCGGAGCGACTCGACGTCGAACGCCTCGAGGTCGCCGTCGTAGCGGATATCGAAGACGCCGTGCGTCCGGCGCTCGAACCCCTCCTCGACCTGGGCCTCGCGCTCGATGGTGGCGATCCGCTCTTCGAGTGCGGCGAACTGCTCCGGGTCGATCCTGTAGGCTGCGCGCAGGTAGTACAGGGCCCAGCCAAGGTTCTGCTGCTCGTAGCAGATTTCGCCGAGCAGCAGGAGCGCGGCGGCGTTCTCGGGGTCGTACTTGAGCGCCTCGCGCAGGGTGTAGAAAGCCGTGCCCATGTCGTGGCGCTCGTAGAGCGCCCTGCCCCGGTAGGTGATCGCCACGGCGAGATTGCGCCGGAACATCGGCTTGTCCGGCTGCAAGCGGATCGCCTCGAGCAGGGTGTTCTCGGCCGCCGTGTAGCTTTCCGCGTCGATGAGCGCCACGCCGTGGGTGTTGTAGGCGCGGGCGAGATTGCCTCGGATCTCGTCGTCATTGGGCTCGATCTGCGCGGCGGCTCTAAGCGCCGCCTCAGCCTCCGCGTGCTTGCCGGCCGCGAGCAGCGCGACGCCGTAGTTGTTGTAGGCCACCGCCAGGTTGTGCGCGATGGCGCGCGAGCCCGGCTCGGCCTTGAGTGCGGCCCGCAGCGCGGTGATCGCGGCGGCGTACTCCTTGCGCTCGAGCGCCCGGAGGCCGGTGCTGTTCAGGTCGGCCGCCTCGGAGGCAGCAGATGGCAGCGCGGCCCCGAGCGCGCCCAGAAGCGTCGCGCACCAGAGCGCGCCCAGAACAAGAACATGTCGTCTACGTCGCAGATGGCTCATCACATGCCTATTGAATAGAACGCGCTCAGCCGGCGGGAAGTTCGGCGCCTTCGCTACGCATCGACGTCGAGCTCGATCCCGCTCGGCGGCGCGGCCCGCCGTTGACGGAACAGAAAAATCAGTGCCATGCCGGCGAAGAACCCGGCGATATGGGCAAACCAGGCGACCCCGCCGGTCGCCGGGCTTCGGAGCGCACCGAGCCCACTGACCCACTGCAGCAACATCCACACGCCGAGGAAGAACCAGGCCGGCACCTCTTCAGCCCAGTAGATGTACCCGATTGGGATCAGGCTCAGCACGCGCGCCTTCGGGTAGAGGATCAGGTAGGCGCCGAGCACGCCCGAGATGGCGCCGCTCGCGCCGATCGACGGCACGACGGAGTTCGGCCCGCTGAGAATGTGGCCCATCGTCGCGAGCAGGCCGCAGAGCAGGTAGAACACGATGAAGCGGATGCGGCCGCACGCGTCCTCGATCTTGTTGCCGAAGATCCACAGGAACCACATGTTGGTGATGATGTGCAGCCACCCGCCGTGCATGAACATCGACGTGAGCAGCGTGAGCCACTCGTGGCGCGGGCCGAGCTCCTCGTGCCACTGCTCGGCCAGGCGCTCGGCTTGCTCGGCAACCGCCTGCTTGGCCTGCGGCGTCAAGTAGCGCACGCCTCGGGCGCGCAGCTCGCTGAGGAGCCGCTGTTCGGCCAGCCGCTCCAGCGCCTCCCCGATCGCCTCGTCGTGCTTCTCGGCATTGCCTTGCGCCAGGAAGCACTTCGGGATGACGCCGTACCGATAAAACAGGAGCTCACTGTCGAGGCCACGGTGCCCCATCTGCCAAAGGAACACGAGGGCGTTGAGCGCAATGAATGCGACCGTCAGGTAGGCGCGGGTCCGTGTCGGATTCAGGTCCCTGAGAGGAATCATCGATGTGGCAGACGCCGGCGGTGGCCTGGGGTTAGCGTTTCTTCACAAAGTATGCGGCCACCGAATAGGTGTCAATCGTGTTCTTATCGACCGCGATGATCAGCTTCTTGCGGTATGCGCGGTTGCGCGTGTCGACGTCATCCATGTCGGCGAGCGCGTAGTAGACCGTCTTGGACGGGATCTCGGCCCGCGTCCCGGCCTCGTCGGCGATTCCAACGAAGTCGATTCGCACTTTGAGCAGGTGGGGCGTCTCCTTCGGCCACGCCTTCTCGAGGTCGATGCCGACGATCACCTCGGCCTTGAGCATGTTCGTCTCGCGGTTGAGGTATTCGGCCACGAGCACGGCCGATGGCGACGCGTCGAGCACGAGCCCGGCCACCTGCTGCTCGCCTGTCTCGGGGGACGGATCGGGCTCGGGCCCCTCGAAGATGATCTTGGGCGACCCCTGCGCCACGGTGATGCCCTCGAGCGAGCCGATGTCGGGCTCCTGAAGCAGGCGGGCTTCGTACTTGCGCGCCCGGTCGCGCCAGAGCTTGAGGTCGGCCTCGAGGTGCTCGATCCGCTCCTCGAGCTCCTGGCTCAGCTTGTTCGCCTCGGCCAGTGCCGCCTCGTACTTGGCGCGCGTCCTGGCGTCCATCTCCTGGGCCTCGGCGCGGATCCGCTCCGCCTCTTCGCGTTGGCGCCGGGCCTCAGCGAGCAGTTTGGCGATCGCCTCGCTCTCGGCCTCGATGCGGTCCTTTTCTCGTTCGAGCTGCCGCTTCTGGTAGTTCATCCGTTCGATGATGCGCTCGCACTCGGCCAGGCTGGCCTTCGCCACAGCGTGGTTCGGGTTCTTGGAGAGCACGTCCTCCCAGAGCACCTTCGCCGCGCGGTACTCGGCGGCCTGCATCGCCTTGGTGGCCCGGGCCTCCAGGTCGAGCACCTCCATCTCGGCCAGCATCGTGAGCACCTGGTCCGCGTACGGCGATTCAGGGTAGTTGCTCAGGTGCTCGCGCAGGGCGCGGTCGGCCTGGAAGTAGTTGCGGCTCTCCTTGTAATAGCGGGCGACGAAGAAGTGGGCCTCGACGGCGTAGGATGAATCGGGGTGCTCGCGGATCAGCTCACGGAAGTACAGGAGCGCCAGGTCGTTCTTGCCGTCGTCGATCCGCTCCTTGCCCTTCTGGTACAGCGTCCGTGCCGATAGCGCCCACGCGCCGACACTGACCAGAACAACCGCCACCGCCACGCCCGTGGCGACAAGGCACCGCATCCGACCTGCAAAACGCATCATTATCCCTCCAGCGCGCCGCTCTCCCGCCCGTCGGTTGACGGGCTGCCTGCGTGGTCCACCACCCCTGGTATCGGCATTTCCGGGGCCGCGCTTAAGCCAGCGCCGTGCTGGGGCGATAGACACCTGCAGGCGAGTGTGCTATAGGCAGGAGATCGCGCAACGACGATCCGTCAGACCCGGGAGGGACCCCGGAATGAGACGCACAGCGGCCCAACTCGTTCTCGCACTGATCGTTCTGGGCGCACTCGCCGCGCCGCCGCGCGCCGCAGGCTCGGACGTCGAGGACAAGAGCTACGTGGCCACCCTGAACGGCCCATGCGGCATCGCTGTCGACACGAACGACCGCAAGATCATCGCCGACACGGGCAACGATCGGGTCATCGTCCTCGACGAGAACTTCGAGCCGGTCGGCGTGATCGAGGCGCTGCGGAGGCGAGTCAACCACCTGAAGCGCCCCCACGGCGTCGCGTGCGACGCGGCCAACCGCATCATCGTCGCCGACACCGGCAACCACTGCGTCAAGGTGTTCGATCAGGACGGCTACTACCAGCTCACGATCGGCCACGACGGTGCTGCGGGCTCGCGCGCCGGCCTGCTCAGGGCGCCCGAGGGCGTCGCCGTCGACCGCCGGGGCAACATCATCGTGTTCGACACCGGCAACAAGCGGGTGCAGATCTTCGACGACCGAGGCGACTACATCATGCAGTTCCGCCACGGCAACTACTCGGTCGAACGGCTCGTCGGCCCGCCCGATAACCCGCAGGTCGAGACCGACTCGGGCGAGATCACCCTCGAGCGTCCCGTGCGAGGCTGCGCCCTCGGCGACGGCCGCCTCGTCGTGGCCGACTACGCCACCGGCCACTGCAGCGTGTGGCGCTACAGCACCTCGAGGAAGACGGCCCAGCCGGTCAAGCTCGTCGAGCCGAGAGAACGCACCGTCCGCTGGGCCGGCGACGTCGCCTACGACCGCGCTCACGATGAGCTGCTCTACGTGGAGGCGCTCTCCCCGACGAGCGGGCGC
>Ga0307430_1000265_pt1 | contig 50446 bp, 42 predicted proteins | sample SalMarWE160130MG_FD_202159 | JGI IMG/M metagenome (GOLD analysis project Ga0307430, IMG submission 202159) | Salt marsh sediment microbial communities from the Plum Island Ecosystem LTER, Massachusetts, United States - WE1603-130 | ecosystem: Environmental > Aquatic > Marine > Intertidal zone >... | reverse complement strand
TAAAAGGTGCTGCGAGCCACATTCAGTTCGGCACAGGTCTTCGTGATCGAGAGATCGGAATGCTCCACCAGGTGGATGATTTCCGTCTTCTCTTCGGGAGTTCTGCGGATCAATCGTTCCACGTCTTGTCCCCCAACCCCAGCAAGCTTTTTTTCAGGGCGCGGTTCTTCAAGGACAGCTCCGCCACCAATAGCTTGAGCTGATCGAGTTCTTTGCGCAGGTCTTTGACCTCTTCGCTGGTGGCTTGACGGTGAGTGTTTCCCGCCAGGCGCTGCTTGCCCGCTTCGAGGAACTCCTTCGACCACTTGTAGTACGAGTTCTGGTTGATCCCTTCTCGGCGGCACAGCTCCGCAACGGACAGATCTCCCCGCAACCCTTCCAGCACGATGCGGATCTTCTCTTCGGAGCTGTATTTCTTGCGGGTTCTTCTGCGGATGTTCTTTACCGTAGCTTCAACAGTGGACTTCTTCTCGGCCATGACTATTCTCTCCTTGATTGTGATAACCTTGTTTTGGCCGAAAAGTCTCTATTAATTTGGGGCTTGATTTTGTCTCACAAGCTCTGACACGCTACATTGTGTATTATGCACTATCGGTGACAGAGTTCGAGTAGATGCGCGTGAAGGATCAGCAATTATGTACTCTAGACCAAGTATTTGGTCCGAGCAAATTGCTGAGCTTTCAGATTACCAGAAAGTAGAAGTAGTTAGTGACAGAATTGGAACTGTCGAAAATGGGTTCCGTGAAGTACGTCCAACATCAAATACCATCCTATTATCATATGGCTATAAGTGGTTCTCAAATTCATCATCTACGTCAGGATGGGTTGTTGATAGACGCCTTTTGGATAACTGTGACACAAGTCCAGGTAGGTTCGGATGTTTACCAGTTACACGTTTTGGCAATGTGCTAGGGGGTGGCTATGTGAGAAGATCTTTCGGCTTTGGACCGAGTAGCTTTGCACAAAAGAATTGTAAACCCGGAAAATTTGGGACTAGTGATTGTCCCTACAATCGTCTACGTGGGCTCCATAATGGCTTGGATTTTCCGTCAACCCAATACGATTATTTAATCTGGATTGGATCAGGCAATGGCAGTGTAAAGCAATTTGATAGCCATGATGGAGACCCAAACACCGTAATTCGATATGGCAACTACGATGTTGTGTACGCGCATGTGGATGCGAATCATAGATATGTTAGTGTAGGTGATACCGTTAGGCCCGGACAATTAATCGGACGTGGAGGCCCTGATCATCTACATATAGGAGTTCGACAGGGATATAGGTTCTATAACCCACTTTTTTGGTTTAGCGGTTCACTGCAAGGACAAATTACTTCGTTAATGTATGGGTATCCAGAGGGTTATAATGCATATTCCATGTACTGGTTTGATACAACGAATATTCACAATAATTTCTGGAATCCATGCCCAGATAACAGTCATCTATGGGATATTATGTGGTACATATCAGGAAGAGGCCATTTATAATATTAAGGACACCTCACATATCATAGTAGAAAAATCAAGCTTGAAGGTTGCTTGACAAATACCATCAAGTAGTGAGGAGTAATTGGAAATGATTGTGGCGTTATTGGATTGCCACTAAGTTAAGGGGAAATCTAGAATGAAAAACAATACTATTTTAGTAGTACTTGCATTAGCATTATTCATAACATCATGCAATCAAGTTAGGACACCATCGAGTGAAATTTTAACAAGTTCAACTGAACACACACCAACTGTAAAGATGCCTGCTCCTTCAGCAACTGTTGCAGAAGCAGAAACACAACTCATGCCAACTGATTCTTCAGAAAACCCATTATTATATGCATCTATGATTGAGCCTGGCAATTTATTAGAAAAAACATCTGATTTCTGTCTTGTAGGGGAAGTTCCTGAATTCTTCTGGGAGGGAAATGAGAATATTCTCCACTATGCTTATGCTATTAGAAATCGTTGTGATGAAAATGGAGATCAACAAATTTCATGGGGGAGTTATGATTTAATAAACCATCGTATTTCGACTACTTCACCGATTTATGAATATGATAGTCAGTTGTGGTCTAACCTTGGCATTGAAAGTCCCAGCGCATATCCCCAAGTTCGAGGACTTGTATCTCCGAGTGGAAGCTTAATTATTTATCCGATATCTCCTGAGTATATAAGTATTGACGATGCTGTAACTCAAATATGGTTGGTATCTACGGATGGGCAAACGATGGAGATGATAATGGAATTGGGGTACATACATATAATCTCCCAAATTGAATGGTTTGATAAAGAACAACAAGCAATCATGAATATTAGTGGGGAAGGTGGAGGAGAACTGTATTTAGTAGACGTTGGTAAAAGTACCGCCACTCATTTTTCTGAAGTCACTGAATTCACTTATGGAATAGATGGGCCATGGCAACTATCTCCCAATGAGGAATATTTAGCGCTTACTGATTCTTACACTTCTCAGCTATGGATAATTTCTATGAAAGATGGAACAGTAAAACAAGTTGATGGAGCAGCAAATTATCCTGCATGGTCAACAGACTCCAGCATTATCTACTATTGGGTTGGATCACAATATGATATTGATCCAGATCTTGGAACAGATTTAATGCGATATAACATCGAGTTGGAAGAAGTGTCCATATCATTAAGCGTTTCGGCGCTTAATGAGTCACTGGGCTTCGTTCCTTGGGGTAGATACTCAGTTTCGCAAGATGGAACAAGCTTCGCTTTTGCTAAGGGGGATGAAATCTGGATTCTTAATTATGGATTAAATCCCAACTGAACAGATAATGCCTGTAGGTTGGGTTGAGGAACGAAACCCAACGTTTTCACATCCGAGATTTCGTTCTTTTCGAATCCAACACCAGCCTCGCATCAATTCTTGCCAGACCCTATAAATATCACTAATTACTTGTAGGGGGGAAAAACCTCGTCCGGATGGATTAAACATCAAGTCCCCATCTATTTATGTTGGGTTTTCACAAACGGCAACGATATGCTACAAAATTTCACAATCAGCAATATTATGGTGCAAATCTAGCTTTGTTGCGGTGGGGATTACGGGGCAAATCTCTGTACAAACGGCAACAATATGGTACAAGACCCGGCAAGATTATGGGTTAAGTCACAGTCTGTTTGTTTCTTGTAGCATAATTTGGCCGGAACGGCCACGATATGCTACAAATTCACACACGGTCACGATATACTACAACAAGTTATGTAAAGATTCTGACCAGAATCCTCGAAAATTCTCCTTACAAACACCTGTGATATCCGAAGATGTGTATCCGTTCTATTGAAATTTCTCTGAATTCTATAAGGATATAGCTTTTCCCCCTTACACGTCAGAACTCCAACCTTGAACTTTCTACTGATTAGTCCAGAACATGGATTTTGGAAAATAATTGGCAAGAGTTACAACATCATCAGATGTGAGAGAAACAAGAACTAAATATTCAATGGGTGAATCCAAAAGGGATATAATAACCCATCTAGCATCAGGAGAAAGTACAGCACCATAAAAGGCTGTAAGTCGATCCCAGGACGAGTTAATTTCATTTGCGATGAATTCCTTCATCCTCCAAATTATCTCTCCACTTTTAGCGTCTATTACCATCCAGCAATGCAATTCAAATCCATCACTTGTTAGAGGGCATACTTCCGAAGTAGTACTGTTACCAAAGACAAGGATTTTTGTCCCGTCTGATGACCATTGCATACCGTCCATAAACGTATCACTATCGAATGGTTTACGTTCCTTATATCCATAACTCAATGATAGTTCTAATGTGGCTTCAGAACTTTTGGAAATTAAGAATTCTCCCGTCACTGTTGTGTATATTACCTGTTTCCCGTCTGGAGAAAAAGCGTAGTCAAGAATCTCTTCGCCTATAATGAGTTGAGAGAAATCACCAAATTCAATATCCCCATCAAGGGAAACAATTGCCGCTGTTTGCCCATCCCCAAGATCTCCAGTACAACCTAATGCTAAAGGGCTCTCTGCATCGATTCTGACAATTTGATCACATTTTCCAATCCAGTAATATTCGTTTTTAGATTTTGTACTGTATAAAACAAATCGATCTTTATTTAAGAAACTGTATATGAAGATAGAATTATCCCCAGGGCCCCACACAATCTGATCTTGATTTGCTAACATTGTGAGAGAAAGATTCCCGAGCCAATCGGTAGTATCTTGCCAGACTACTGACGCGTGCTTAAATTCTAAATCTGTAATCCATAACTCGATTTGCCCGGAATCACTTTCAACCAAATATGCTAGTTTGTCGGAATATTTGGGGAAGGATAAAGAAAAACCACTATTAGGACCAATGATATTTTCGTCCTCTTGTGTAATTCCGAAAATTAATCCTGGTTCATTGGGATCCATCACACGTAAATATGGAGGAAAATCCCACATATATATAATGCCAGGGATAATATTGTCATCATTTTCTTCAACGGTATCAGTTGATACAACAACACTTTGAGCGTTTGTTGCACTGGGCGGTATCGTTGTGGTTGGGGTTATTGTGGATGCTGCTGTGGGACTTGCCGTTTCAGTCTCCGCAAATGACTCCGTTCGATTGGCAGCCCACGCATCAGCCGTCTTAAAAGCTTGATCATCCAGAGCAACCTGAGAAGGGCCACACGAAACCAGGATCGTACTCACAGCGACAAGTATGAAAAACAAAGCCCCTTTGATTTTCAATTGCACTTCCCCTCCGATCCCCCGGCCAATTCTTTCCATGAATATAGCATTGTAAAGTTACTGGAAAGTTACCGCAGCTAATTTATTGAATTTTTTCACAAATGGCAACAATATGCTACTAAATTTCACAATCGGCAATATTATGGTGCAAATCGAACATCACTAGGGGAGGAAATACGGGGTAAATCTCTGTACAAACGGCAATATTATGGTATCAAGCCCGGCAATATTATGGGTTAAGTCACAGTGATAGAATGCCCCGCCTGGCGTTATAATCCTCGAGAGGAGGGCTCGTGGCGAAATCGAAGACACAATACGTTTGTCAGCAGTGTGGAAGAATCTCTGTCAAGCCGATGGGGAGATGTCCGCAGTGCAATGCCTGGAACAGCATGGTCGAAGAAGTATTGGCGCCGAAAAAGTCAGGCAGAAAGTCGGGCGGTGTTGGTGCTGCTTCCAAACCACATCGGCTGGCGGAGATCGAGGGGGTTCAAGACGATCTGATTCCGCTATCGATGAATGAATTTGCGCGTGTGCTTGGAGGCGGCATTATTCCAGGGTCTGTGGTTTTGATCGGCGGTGATCCCGGAATTGGAAAATCGACATTGTTGCTGCAAACCGCAGCACTCACGGCAGCAAATGGAAAGGTGCTCTATGTGTCGGGGGAGGAGTCCGCCCGGCAGGTTAAAGGCCGTGTATCGCGGGTACTGCCAGAGATGGGAATCCCGGAAGATTTCTATATTTTAACTGAAACCAACCTCGAAGCCATACTGGCGCAAATCGAATCCATGTCCCCGTTGCTCGTTGTGGTGGATTCGATCCAATCGGTTTACAGCTCTGATATTTCTTCGAGTGCCGGTTCACTCTCCCAGGTTCGTGAGTGCGCTTCGAGGCTGCATGCGCTTGCCAAGTTGGCCGACATTGCGACTTTTATTGTGGGACATGTAACCAAGGAGGGATCGATCGCCGGTCCGAAGGTCCTGGAGCACATCGTGGACACGGTGCTCTATCTGGAGGGTGATTCATTCCACGCCTATCGTTTGCTGCGATCCGTAAAGAATCGCTTTGGGGCGACGACGGAAGTGGGCGTATTCGAGATGCAATCTGGAGGGATGGTTGAGGTCGAAAACCCATCGGAAGTATTTCTGGCGGAACGCATGGTCAATGCCCCTGGATCCGCCATCGTTGTGACGATGGAAGGCACACGCCCGCTGGTGGTTGAAATCCAGGGTTTGACGAGCGCGTCTTCTTTTGGCCATCCGAGGCGAACGGCGAATGGCGTCGATTACAACCGATTGCTGTTGACGATCGCCGTTCTTACTCGCAGGGTCGGATTGAAACTCGTGGACCAGGATGTCTTTGTGAATGTTGTCGGAGGTCTTCGTGTGCAAGAGCCAGCGGCTGATTTGGCTGTTGCTGCGGCTGTGGCATCGTCGATGCGCGATCTCGCGCTGCCTGCCAACATGGCGTTGATTGGAGAAATTGGTTTATCTGGAGAGTTGCGGACTGTCGCACAGCTCGATGCCCGGTTGAAGGAAGCGGCGAAGCTTGGTTTTAAACGCATCCTGGTTCCAAAGCGCGTTCGGTCGATTGAAAAACCTCCTGCCGGTCTCGAAATTATCCCCGCCCGATCGGTGCGAGAAGCACTCGAAACCGCTTTTGGCAATTTATGAACCCAAGTTAGAAGGTGTTTGTCCACTTTACTTGCTGGTTCTCTTCCAACCTGCGCGTTCTTACATGGATTCGATGTTGATAGCAAACAACGAAACCGCGATTTTTGATATTGCCTTCGGAAATAAATCATAGTTATATTGCTTTAAGTTTTTAAGATTGTATATTTCCGTGATGAATACATTGTAGTGTGCTTGAATACAGCCTTAGATATGGGGGATTATCGTTCTGTTTTCCCACAAGTTGGGTGTTTTCATGGATAGCGGTTTTACCGTGAAAAAGCAACTTCTATTTGGAGGGAATCTTTTCCTTTAACATTATGTGATCTTAAAATTTTAAATCTTTTTAAGGAGGAGAAGGCTAAATTCATTGAACTGCAAGGCGGGATTTGCTAGAATGCATCCACGTGAAAGGTGGGCTGTACTGAGGAGGAGAGCGCCCTTAGGGTCGAGATGAATTTACCCGAATGGAGCACAGCCGCATCCTCGGCGGCTGACCACTAGCACGCAGAATAGATCAGAACAACTTAGTATACCGACGCAATACAGCAACGCTATATTGATTCGACTGACTCGATTTAGAGCGGCGATGGTGATGGAGGCGTGGATGAATGCAAAGCAACTCTGGCAGGCTGCCCTCGGGGAATTGCAGATGGAAATGCCACGAGCGACATTCGACACTTGGGTACGAGATGCGGAGTTGCTGACATTTGAAGACGGTTCTTTCGTTATCGGTGTACAAAATGCTTATGCTCGTGATTGGTTACAGGAGCGTCTGCTTTCAACCGTTAAGCGTGTACTTACGAAGATGGTGGGGGCCAGCGTTGATGTGCGCTTCGTGGTTTGGCAGGACGAGGTAGATGAGGAAGATATCACACCGTTGTGGAGGCGAACGAAGAAGATTTCGGGCGAGGAAGCCTCCATCTGTAATCTGAACAGCCGGTATACCTTCGAAACCTTTGTTGTGGGGACAAGTAATCGACTGGCACATGCCGCTGCACAAGCGGTATCCGAAAGCCCGGCGCGCGCCTACAATCCGCTTTTTCTCTATGGGGGAGTCGGTTTGGGGAAAACCCATCTGCTGCATGCCGTCGGAAATGCCTGTCTTTCGGCGGGACTGAATGTGCTCTACGGGTCCTCCGAAGATTTCACCAACGACCTGATCAACGCCATTCGAAATCACACCACGGAGTTGTTCCGAGGCAGGTATCGGAAAATCGATGTTTTGTTGGTGGACGATATTCAATTTATTGCGGGGAAAGAATCGACACAGGAAGAATTTTTCCACACCTTCAACGCGCTGCATGGCCAGGACAAGCAGATCGTAATTTCTTCGGATCGCCCACCGAAAGCTCTGGTTACCCTCGAAGAACGGCTGCGCTCTCGCTTCGATTGGGGTCTCACAGCCGACATACAGCAGCCTGATTTCGAAACACGCCTGGCGATCCTGCGATTTAATTCCGAGAGAGCCGATCGATCCATCGATCCAGCGTTGCTTGAGGTGATCGCCCGGCGGGTGCAGACCAATATCCGAGAACTGGAAGGCGCGCTGACCAGGGTTTTGGCGTACTCCGATCTCAGCGGTACCCCGCTCGATGCCAAACTGGTAGACACCGCATTGGCCGACATGCTGCCGAGAGGCGATGGCTTAACCGCAGAGCAAATCATCCGTTCTGTGGCCAATCAATTCCATATCAAGGAAGAGCAGCTGCTGGGGAGAGGTCGATCACGAGATATTGCGCTTGCCCGTCAAGTCGTGATGTACTTGTTGCGCACTGAAACCACAGCCTCATTTCCCACGATCGGAGAGATACTTGGCGGACGCGATCATACGACGGTTATGTATGGATGCGAAAAGATCGAAGATCTCCTTGAAACCGATGACAGTTTGAGGAAACAGGTTAGTCTGGTGCGTGAAAACCTCTACCAGGAATCGGGCGTAGTTATCTGAGGCACTCTGATTTCAACCGGTTTGCAATTATTCATTCCTATTTCAATATCCCCTGAGCATCTCGAATCAACAGACTTTATCGACAGTGGATTTCCTTCCCAAAGAAAAAAACCCGTTGGTATATGGAAAGTGTATTAGTCAACGGGTTTCAGGTTTCAGGGATGCAAACTAGATTTGATATGCCGCCAACGCCAGAATCCCGGGGCCACCATGCACGGCGAGTGATGAGACGAGATCGGCGAACAGCACTTCATTTATGTTATATCGATCCTGGGCCATGGCAAGCAGCTTTCGACCTTCTCCTTCAGCGTTGGCATGAAAGACACCCAGGTTGATCGGTTCGCTTGCGCCGACGGCTTCCTCGGTGAGCTCTAGAATGCGGTCGATTGACTTGTTACGCGTGCGCACACTTTCTTTAACCGCCAATGCGCCATCTTCCAGGGTGATGATTGGTTTGAGATCCAATAGTGAAGCCAATACGCCCTTCAAGCGTCCGACGCGTCCACTCATTTGCAAATATTTCAGGGTTGATGGCGTAAAGATCAGGCTGTTGCGATCGCGGATTTGTTCGAGTCGGGAGATGATGGATGGAAGATCTTGTCCTGCCTCGATCGCCCGCGCGGCTTCGAGGACCATAAAGCCCGTGCCGAGAGAGATTGTCAATGAATCAAAAACCTCGACCTCGGCTTCCTTTACCATCGATTTGGCCAGGACCGCTGAGTCATAGGTGCCGCTGTGTTTGGATGTGATGGTGATGGCCAATATGCTGTGTCCCTCTTCCGCCAACTTGCGGTAATACTTAGCGAACCATGCTGGTGTGGGTTGGGCAGTGGTGGGAACGATTCCCAGTTCTTCGATTTTGCGATAGAAGAGACTTCGATCGATGTCAATATCCTCTTCATAGGTCTCGTGGTTGAATTGGATCGAAATGGGTGCAACGCGGATATCGTATTTCTTGATCATGTCTTCGGGCAAGTTACAGGTGCTGTCGACAACAAGTTTTATCATCGAATGTCCTCCTACAGGATAGGCATATCAATCCGCCTTCTCTCGTTCTTATGGAAATCCCATCGGATTATTTAGCCTTAATACGATTAACCCAGAGATAGTGGGTTGGCCTCTGTTTATGGCGTTGTGAAAGACCCATTCGGCCAGGCGTCCTGCGGTAGGTTGTTTGAAGTTCTTCTTACTTGGGGTTAATTCCACGGATAAGCGTGTGTGGTATTACTCCAACACTCACAACAACGAGACCGGATCGATGTCCACACTCCATCGATCGGAGATCGTCTCCGGTATAAGTACGAGCGGATTAACCGCACGCAATATCAAATGCCAGCAGTAAGCGCCACGCAGTTTGGGGATAAAACATGGCGCGGGTCCGATGATTTCCGCCGGGATTCCCGTGGCAGATATTCTTTCCTGGATGATACTGGCGAGGCGGAGCGCTTCTTTTTCGACGGATGCTGTGGAGAATTCCCTAATCGTGAAGCGAGCCAATCGCTTGAATGGGGGATAACCCAGGCGTTTCCGCTGCTGGATTTCTGCTTTGTAAAATCCTTCATAATCGTGCTTCGCAGCAGCTTGAATGGCGTAATGCTCGGGCTGATAGGTTTGCAGGATGGCTTGCCCGCCGAGTAAACCGCGCCCGGCTCTTCCGGCAACCTGGGTGAGGATTTGAAAGGTGCGCTCTGCTGCGCGGTAATCGGGCAGGTTTAATCCCGTGTCGGCTGAGATCACACCAACGAAAGTGACCAAGGGCAAATCGAGACCTTTGGCCACCATCTGGGTGCCGATCAATACGTCGGCTTTATGTGCTGCGAAGTTGGCCAGGATGGCCTGGTGCGCACCTTTCTTACGGGTTGTATCTCTATCCCAGCGGATGCTGTTTGCCCCTGGAAACAGGGCTGCCAATTCATCTTGAATGGTTTGTGTGCCGGCTCCGAAGTGTTTGATTCTCGTGCTGTGACAACGCGGGCATCGTTGGGGTAAATTGCGAGCGTATCCACAATGATGGCAAAGCAACTGTTGCTTGCTGTCATGGTAAGTGAGGTTGGTTTCACACTTAGGGCAGCGCAGGACCTCCCCACAATCACGGCAAAACACGTATGTCGAAGATCCGCGACGGTTAAGAAATAGAATCGCCTGCTGTCCGGCGGCGAGAGTCGTTTCGAGTGATTTCTGGATGGCCCGACTGAAGATCGAACGATTACCGGCGCGTAGTTCCTGGCGCATGTCTACGATCTTGACCGGTGGAAGATCGATGTAGCTTGAATCGCCCTCGGCTTCTTTATACGAAGGTGTTATTCCTAATCGAGAGGCTTGTTGGCGGATACGTTTCTGATGGCCCAGGATTCGATTGGGGAGATGAAGGCGTTTGATCGATCCTTGTGAAGCGCGATACGTGGTTACGACATCGGGTGTGGCACTACCGAGAATGCAGGTGGCGTTGAGCATGGATGCATAGGCGAGTGACGTATCACGTGCGTGATAGAGTGGACCTTTCCCAAATTGCTTATAGGATTCGTCGTGTGATTCATCCAATACGATCAGACCGATATTCGGCATTGGTGTGAAGAGGGCGCTGCGGGGGCCGATGATCACTTGAATACCGCCTTCACGACTTCGACGCCAAGTGTCGTATCGCTCACCCTCGGACAATTGGGAATGGATCAATCCGACTTGTCCGGGGAAACGAGCAAGGAAGCGTCGTACGGTTTGCGGCGTTAAGGCGATTTCCGGCACCAGTACAATCGCTTGACGACCCAACGTAAGCGTCTCGGCGACCGATCTTAAGTACAATTCGGTCTTTCCCGATCCCGTGACCCCGTGCAGCAGAAAGTGTCGACTTGAATCCGAATCGGTGGAATGTATGGCGGTTCGTAAAGCGCCCCAGACATGAACCTGGTCGCTTGTAAGCGGGGGCGGTGTGGTGGGGATGAAATCGATCGCTTCAATTGGATCACGCCAAATCTCCGACTCGCCGAAGGCAATCAAATCTTGCGCTTCCAGATAGCGTAAATCCGCCAGTTTTGCATCCAGTTTGGCATAGATCCAGGAGACTTCGATCGGCTGACCTTCCTGGATCAGCATTTTTAGAATGGCTTCACGACGGTGTGCTGCCTGGCTTCCGTGGCGTCCTAGATTGCCAAAGTGGGTTTTCGCGATTTCGGGTGTTACAGCCAGCCGTACGGTTCGAATCTTGCGTGCACCTACTCTCGGAGGATCGAGGACGGAAGTCCGCTCCAGCACATTCTTCTTTACGAGAGACTCGACGGCAGCACGCCAGGCTTGTCTCGGAAAGGCGCGGGCGATTTGTCTGCCCCTTAGCGGGCCTCTACGACGAATTAAATCGAGCACTCGATTTTGTGTACTCGAAGAAGCGTGTGCATCATGCTCGAGGAGCGTATATCGCGAGTCAGCTTTCTGACTCAAACCTGGGGGAAGCATTAATGTGATGCATTCAATCAATGGAGATACGGTTTGCTCGCTTATCCAATGTGCCAACTCGAGTTGGGATTGGGTCAGCACTGGAAGCGGATCGAGCAGCGATTCGATGGGTTTGGTTTCAGGGACTGAGGGTTTATTCTTTAATCGAACGACGACGCCCTGAACGTGGCGTTTCCCAAATGATGCGGTGACGAGGTGGCCGGGGGAAACGTGTCCGCGAAGAGATGGCGGCAGATGGTAATCGAAGGTGCCTCGAACGGGAGGTAGATTGATGGCAACTTCGACAAACATGGGAGTCAATCACCGGGTGTTTGAGTTGGTTTCGACTGGCTACGGGTATCTTGTGCCTTGCGTATCGAGAGACGGGCAATCCGCAGCCCATCCATGGCTTCGACCTGAAAACGCAATCCCTCGGCTTTGATAATGTCCCCTACTTGCGCCAAACGCCCCAGCTTGCCGATAACAAATCCCGCAACTGTGTTGTAATCGGGGTTTTCAAGGGCGAGGTTAAAACGTTCGTTGAAATCTTCGATGGGCATCAAGCCGTCTACGAGGGTTGAACCATCGGGAAAGCGTTGGATTTCTGGCTGCGAATCGAAAGGGTCGCCTACTTCACCAATGATTTCTTCGAGCAGATCTTCGAGTGTGACCATGCCGGCAGTACCGCCGTATTCATCTAATACAATGGCAATGTGTTGTTGGCGATCGCGAAAGAGTCGCAGCAATCCGCTTACTCTGGCGTTCTCAGGAATGAATATTGCTTCGCGCATCAAATCCTGGACGGTCTTTACATTTTGCCGATCGTTGTACAATGCGCGTAATAAATCGTTTAGATGAACGATGCCCAGGATTTGATCTAGATTTCTGCCGTATACCGGAAGTTTCGTGAATGAATGCTCCAAGTACAGCTGGATGATTTCTTCGAGTGTGGCGCTGGAGGAAACCGCGATCATTTCGGTGCGCGGCACCATTACGGAGAGGACCAGGGTTTGTCCCAGATCGAACACGGCATGCAGCATTTCTTCCGCATCGTCTTCAACCACACCAATCCCCGCGCTGTCCGAGACCAGCATCTTGAGTTCTTCGATGGAATGTACCAGTTCGTGACCGCTGGCGGGTTGGATCTTCAGCAGGCGCAGCAAGCCATTTCCTGCCCCATTGAGCAGCCATATCACCGGCCGGAAGAACCATTCAGCCCACAGCGTGGGGCGTGCAATCGCGAGCGAAGTGCGCTCTGCGTTCTGAAGCGCAATCGACTTTGGCGCGAGTTCGCCGATGACAACGTGGAGGAAAGTGATCACCGCAAACGACAAACCAGCGGAGAGGCTATGCGACACTCCGGATTCGATGGTGGCGGGGAAGAGCTCGATGATTGGCCTCAATAGGTTGCTGAGGGCAGGTTCCCCGATCCAACCCAATCCCAAACTGGCCAGCGTGATGCCTAATTGGGTCGCAGCGATGAAGCGATCAGGTTCCTCAATCGCTTTCTGGACCCAATTCGCGGCGAGGTTGCCTTTATCGATGAGTTCGGCGATGCGTGTCCGTCGAACGCCGACAAGAGCAAATTCGGCCGCAACGAAAAATCCGTTCGCCAAAACGAGTAATATGACAGCGCCAAGTCTTAATAGGTCGAGCCAGATTTGATTCTCCATTATGCTTCCATATGGTTCCTGTGAGACATTATATATTTGGATAACGTCTTGGTGGCTACATTAAGATGATTCCGATTTGCGATAGATCACCGCTGCGCCATAACCAACGACGGATTGATAGTCACCCGTTGTATCACCGGATGTGGCGTAATTCAATACTTCAACGCTGTCGGCACCCAATGCCTGGGATGCCCACAATGTTGCCGCAATCGCCCCACGGCCGCAAGCAAAACCCACGCCTTCCTTTTCCGCGGCGATAATTCCTGATGGGTTGAATTCGCCGAGCCGCCTGAGGATTTCTTTGTCAAGACGTTCTGCAATGTCTTGTGAATAGAAATGGGATAGATCGCTGCTGCCGATGATAATGGCCGACGATCCTTGTAGCGTTTTTGCCAGAGAAGATCCAACTGCCTTGGCTGTGGCTTCGCTTTGATCGCGCAGCATTAAAGGCAGTAATTTAAATTCGTGGGTGAAGCATCTTTGTACGAAGGGGAGTTCGATTTCCAGCGCGTGTTCTTGATCCCTGTGGATGGGATCCAGTTCGATACCCCAATTCTCCGCAAGATCATTTCCAAATCGGTCTACTAGATCCGTATCGATGTCGATTGTCCCCAGGGGTGTTGCATATGCTCTGTGGGCGGAGGTGAGCACTGCCGCTGGGTGAGGACTGTGGAGTGGGGAGAGTACGGCAACGATCTCTGGTTGGAGGCCTTCGAGACAATGAAAGGCATGGGCAGCCACGGATCCGGAATAGCGATGACCCGCGTGGGGTGCGATGATGCCGAAAATCTCTCCATCAATTTGAACAGACTCCGCCTGGCGCAGATATTGATCGATGGACGCTGCCAGGACTTCCGGATCGCCGGGATACCAAGTCCCGGCAATTGGGGAAGGGCGTATGTTTGCCATACTTTTGTAACGATCTCCTTGATTCAAAATTGTAGCATAGGTATCGGTTGTCGGAATTAGATCCGTCCCGCCCGCCTATTTCTGTTGATCGCTGTATGGGGAAATAGGACTTGACAAACGAACATATGTTCTGCTATGATGGGCGAGTAGAACAGGCGTTCTATCTATTGGCGTCCTAGGAGAAGCGAAATGGAAAAAATCTTTTTAAACCGCAGCTATTTAGATCGACAGGCCAATCAAATCGAACGTGCTTTGCGGACGATGTCACTACCCACAAGGGTCCAGGGTGGGCAGGTGACGGATCGGTGGATTCGGTATCATCTCGAACCAGCCGGCGATACACAAGCCGATCACGTCCTACAGGCAGCTGAAGCCGTTGCGGATGCCATCGGTGCGCGAGGGGTACGGGTGGCGGAACGCGGTGATGGAATCGCAATCGAAGTACCTCGCATGCGTGGGCAAGCATTACGGTTGTTACCACTCATGCATGCCATCCATGATGTTCCGGCGTTGAATGCCGTCGTGGGGATGCAAACTTCGGGAAAACCATTGATCCTCGACATGAACAAGCCGAGTACCTGGCATCTATTCGCAATGGGTCAATCAGGGTGTGGCAAATCCGAGTTGATGCGCACGATTTTGGCATCCTTGTGCCTGACGAGTCGACGTTCGCATCTTAGTGTATTGGGCATTGATATCGGCGGGCAAGAGTTTGGATTAATCGAAGCACTTCCACATATGCTTACCGACCTGGCAACCGATCGGGATTTTGCCAAAGAGCTCATTCTCTGGTTGGCCCAGGAAGTACAGCGACGCCTGCAAATTGGCATTTCCAGGCCACATCTCGTCCTCTTTGTGGATGATTTCACCTGGTTGAGTGCCGAACGTTCTCAACACGTTCTTACCGCTTTGAATGAGATTATTCTCAAAGGCTTTGAAAGCGGCGTGCATGTGATTGGTGCGGCGCGCGATCCGATTCCGCTTCCGATGCGTAGCGCACAAAAACGGGGAGGACTGATAACGGCTGTCCCTACCCGAAATGCGAACGGTGGTTACGAAGAAAAAGCAGGCAGATTTCAATTGAAGGCCGGTGCTTCAAGTCGGGTTGTAGACGTTGCATTTTTAAGCGTGAGAGATCTGGATACTGTTGTTCAACTTGCGAACTCCGGATGGCGATCCATGCTTATACCTTCGGGTAAAGGAATCGAGAACCCATCATGACAAGTGGTTTATTGCCATCGATGCAAGTCGTGCGCTTGTCTACGAGCTTCTTCGATATCAGCTTGAAGGATGGTTCGATTGTGTGCAACAGTTTATCTGCAGTTGGGAATGTCATGGGCGGATTGGGAACGGTATCACTTCTGATTGCAGGTGGGCTGCTGATTCGTATGATCGTTGGCAGGATTCTTGCTCTTCTACTGGCGACGACTCGCCAGGAAGTCTCGATTATCGATTGTGCTGCTTATGAGACAGCGTTTGAAAACAGCGCCGATGATCCGTTGATGCTCGAAGAATTAATGCTGTGCTTTCGTCTCGAAGAAGAACAAAGTTCCTCGGAGACGCGCTGCTTCGAGTGGGTTGATGAACAAACGGGGAATGTAGTCTCTGAAAGTGTGTTTGGATGAACTCGAATAAAGCTGGTGAAATCTTCGATCTGTCTTTTCGATCTGGTGTGGACAACCAGCGTAAAAACCAGTTGGAGGTTCCTCATGAAAATCGGGATGCTGTGGTTTGATGCGGACCATGAATCTACTTTGTCGAATCGTATCGAACGCGCAGTCTCGTATTATCGTCATAAGTATGGGTCTGCACCTGAAATATGCGTTTCTCATCCGAAAACCATCGCAGACGGCAGGACCAAGAAGATAGCGGGAGTGCGTATTGAAAGAAGCTCTTCTGTCCTTCCGGATCATTTCTGGTTGGGAATCGAGGATGTGTAGCGGGGATTGGCAATAAGCTTATCAACGAGGTGGATTGAACTGTTTGTGGTCGGATTGGTGGAAACTAGATGCAATATTTTGCAATAAATGAATCCAGTGAGAACGCGAGATCAAAACCTCCAAATTTGCTGCCCAGATCAATTTCAAGAAGTTCATGGTAGATCTTATCCAGCAGGTCTGAAGAAAATTTCTTTGACTGCGCGACAATTTTCTTCACCACAAATTCCGGTGTATTCACCGGCAATGCTTTTACTGGTGGTTTCCCTTCATCCAAAGATTCCCGTGCGAGAATTAGCAACCTGAATTGGCGTACGATCATCGCAAACACATAGCGGATATCCTCTTCCGCGAGTAACGAATGAAGATAATTCTGCGCTTGTTTCCCTTGACGTTGGCCAAGCGCATCTACCATGGAGAATATATCTTCCTGTCCTCGGTATGGGGTTAGCTGTTGAACATCTTCATATTCAATAGGACGCTTGCGATCTACAAAGTCGAGCAGTTTGGCCAATTCCTCGTTGGCGAGGAAAGGGTCCTCGGAGACCCAATCCGCGAGAAGCTGTGCGGCAGGGGGTTCGATTTTACCTTCCATACCTTGACAGCGATTTCGTATCCAGGATACGAATGATGAACCTCTGGGAATAAAGAATGCCTGGACGTATGAGTTTTCTGGATGATCTTGAGCCCATTGATAAATGAATGAAGATGATTCATATTTTTTCTTCTTATCGCGGTAGTAATCGGTATCTTCAATAAAAACCAGCGCACAGGTTGTAGGCAGCCTATCGAGGAAATCGTTTAGCTGGGTTTGCCAATTAGAATTAGAGGGGAGATGTTCCGTATGCTCGATAATCGTGAGACGTCGATGAGCGAGAAAGGGAGCAATCATACAACTCTGGATGAGATCACTGATTTCGACCTCAAAACCCGAATACCGATGAAGATTCATATCAGCAGTTGTCGGATCGCCAAGTTTGGATTGCATCGATGCGATCGCTTCATGTATGGCGAGTTTATCGTTGCCGTAGAATAAATAGACACTCGGTGTGCTGCCACTCATACTAATCGCTCGTCAGGACACGCAAGTATGATGAAGAACCTCGTTCGATGCGTCGAGTCGATAAGATTTCGAGAGAACCGATATTTGCATTTGTCGTAAATCGCTTCTGGAAGTAATTCCCCAAGGGTTGGGCAATCACAAGCGCCATAGTGGAAAGCAGAATGGCGGTAGGCAGCCTTTCGAGACGTTTGCGCCAATCATCGTTTTTACTTCCGAAAAGAGAAAAGAATGCGGCAAGTCCCGCGAGTGATGCTGATGTGACCAGATTAGTGCCACAGTTAGGATGAATCGCCAACTGGGTTTCGCCATTTCGCAGAAGCATAAGGGCTTCATTGGCAGTATTCTGTAATGTATCCGCTGTAATATCACCGTAGATATAAAAGCCCCTGTTGTCAGATCGTCCAATCAAAGATTTATTTGGATAACGTTGACCAAGAAGATGAACGGTCGCGTGTTCCAGGGCATGGTTCTTGCGAATTCTGGAAAAGAACCGTTGAAATTGGTTGTTATGGGGACGAGCGCACATAGATCACCTCGGTATCGGCTTAATGCGATTATACACTGATCAATTCTTAACGGTCAGGATAACCGACGATGATCGTGCAAAGAATCGGGTTTCATCGGTTGGGAGTAACCCGCGCGATTAAGAAGATTTAAGAAGTCCACATGATTATCGGCCGTTAATAAGTCATTCCGGAATTCGTGAGCATTTGGCGAATGATCGAGATAGCACGAAAGATGCTTTCGAAAGAGAAGTAAGCCCAGTTTTTCTCCATAGAAGACGATCATTCGTTCATAATGTGTATGGATTACGGACGATAACTCTTGTTTTGAAACCTCTCCGACGGATCGATTCTGAAAAATCCAGGGGTTTCCAATCGATGCTCGACCGATCATGACGCCATCACAGGAGGTATGTGCTAAAAAACGGCGGACATCCTCGGGTGTTTTAACGTCGCCGTTGCCGATTACAGGTATGGAGACTGCCTGTTTGATCTCGGCAATAGCATCCCAATCTGCCTGACCTTTAAATACTTGTTTGCAAGTCCGTCCGTGCACAGCAATCATGGCACCATTGTTATCTTCAATAACTTTAGCTACATCGAGGTAATTGCGAGTATCGTCGTCCCAACCGAGACGAATTTTTGCGGTGACCGGCACGTTTAGGGCTGAATCTAGTTGTTCAATGAGGTTGGCTATCTTTTGCGGGTCGCATAGCAAACCGGCTCCTGCCCCACCCTGTGAAACCCGGCGGGTTGAGCATCCCATATTGATATCGATCATGTCAGGTTCAAGGCTTTGGACTCGTAATGCTGCCTTACGCAGCCGGTTGACATCATTGTCGTAGAGCTGAATGGCAACGGGACGTTCTCGCGCATCAAACTGTAAGCCTTTTCTCGAAAGATGGTGATCCTGCAGCAATTCCCGAGCGCTGATAAATGCGATGTAGCTAATCGCCGAGCCGAAATCACGACAGAGAAGACGGAATGGTGAATCACTGAAGCCATCCATGGGAGCTAGAATTACCCTTCCATGAATGGGGACATGACCAACATAGAACGAAGCATTTCCAGATTGCATGATTGTTTTATACCCCAAGGAAGACCGTATCGACAAGAAGAGAGGGCAACTGAATACCATATCGTCAGTGATTCTTGCTGGGAATAAGTGTGTCGGGTAGACCAACACGTTGGATAGTATTCGCGGTTCAAACCTTGTGGACCCATGGACAGGTCGGCTACAATGGCCTTATGTCATGGGATATTATCGGGCATGAGTGGGCTGTACAGCTGTTACAAAAGCACATTGTCAGAGGACAAGTCCGTCATGCCTACCTATTCACAGGACCGGATTCAATCGGCAAACGAACACTCGCGCTGCGTTTTGCGCAGGCCTTGAACTGTCAGCGTGGCGCGCAGGATGGCTCGGTGTGTGGTGAATGTCGTGCCTGTCGTTTAACCCGTGAAGGCACGTATCCTGATATGCACCTTGTTGAAGCCGAGGAAGGTGCTGCGGTTCTCAAAGTAGATCAGATTCGCAACTTGCAACGGCAACTTGCGCTTACGCCATACGAGGCAAAGTGGCGAGTAGCGCTGTTACTTCGATTTCATCAAGCGCATGATAGCGCGGCAAACGCCTTATTAAAGACTCTAGAAGAGCCATCCCCTCACGTGGTGATATTGTTAACAGCTCGTTCCGCCGAGTCGCTCTTGCCCACAATTGTATCTCGTTGTGAATTATTTAATTTACGTCCACCAACCCGCGAAGAGCTGGAGGGTGTATTAATTGAGAAAGGCGAAAGCGAAGAAAACGCACGTTTGTTAGCGGGCATCAGTTCAGGACGTCCCGGGTATGCAATTCAAGCGATTGAAAACCCTGAAATTTTAGAGCGCCGAGCTAGTATTCTCGATGATCTCATCCACTTATTGGGAAAAAATCGCGCGGAGCGATTTGCATACGTGGAAAATGTATCCCGAGGAAAAAGTGTACAACAATTGCGCGAGTATGCGGAAGATGCCTTGATTGCCTGGGGAGGTCTCTGGCGAGATGTGCTTGTGCGAACTGCAGAGGCGAAGACAGCTGCGCAAAACCCCGATCGAAGAGAAGACATCGATCAGTTGGCATCGAAGTTAAACCACGACCATGTCATTTGTGCTTTACGCTCTACAATGGAAAGCCTCGATGCGATCCATAGTTATGGCAATGTCCGCATGGTACTGGAAACACTAATGCTTGATCTACCCACGTTTTCGTATACGTAGCGATTTTCTCTTTGCGTGACATCAATCTGTTATATATTGATGCAAGGCAGAAGCTTGATTCACAAGAGTTTGGAAACACGATCATATTAGATCGGTTAATTCGTTGAATGATCCATATGGTTGATGATTAGATCGCGTGGGATGAGTTGGGGGCTGCAATTAAACAGCGGAAAAATACAGCGGTACAGTCTCGACGAACGTATACCGCTGTCAAAACACTATGATATTTTCGGTATTCAGCGTGGTTCGACAACCAGCCGAATAGCCGTGCGCTCTTTGCCGTCAATTTCTACAGAGACGAACTCCGGGATACAAATTACATCAATGCCGTCTTCTTGAAGATATCCCCTGGCAATGGCGATAGCCTTTACGGCTTGATTCACGGCGCCAGCACCAATCGCCTGAGCTTCTGCTCGACGATGTTCTCGAACGACGCCCGCAATCGCGCCTGCGACAGCTGAAGTACGTGACCCGGATGAAACTTTGATGATGTTCATCGGGCTCTCCCTTAGCGGTGGAAATGCTGTTGCCCGATTCCACGTACGGACTTAGTTTGATTTTACAGGATTCACACATGCGAAGCAAGCAAGGAACATCCAAGGTCTACTCGGAATTAGTCTCCGATAGAATTTTCGCCACCGGTAGGCGGCAAGTATACGCTTGCTTCTGTACAGTGAAACAAAGCAGGAACATAGTGGGATGTTGAACCATTGAAGCGAATGCAGGATGCAGGAAGAATGAGCGCGAGAATGTGAAATTATTATCAATGCAGAGAGGACATTTCATCCTCACCGAAAAGGACCTCCTCCTTTCCAGCGAGTTTGTCGTTGATTTTGGAGACGATCAAATCGAGATGGACATTGTTTTCGACGTAATTTAGATCATCCGCTGGTAATGTGAGGACCGGGCATAACGAAAAATTATTGATCCATTCCTCGTAGAGTTCATTCAGACGACCGATATAGTCTTGTGGAATGCTTGATTCGTAGTCACGACCACGGTTAGCGATCCGTTTGGAAAGTGTGCTGAGCGAAGCGCGAAGGTATACGACGAGATCAGGAGGCGGAACGAAATCACAAAGCACCTGATAGAGTTCGCAATAGGTTTGATAGTCTCGATCGATCATTTGTCCCTGGATGAATAGATTGCGAGCGAAGATCTCCGCGTCTTCGTATACTGTTCGATCCTGGATAACGGAGGTAGGATGATTCAAAAGCAACCTTTGATCACGAAGACGTCTAGTCAGGAAGAAGATTTGGGAAGGAAAAGCCCAGGTACGCATATCTCGATAAAAATCTGCCAGGTATGGATTATCGCTTTCGGGCTCATAAAAAGGTTCCCAGTTCAATCGCTTCGATAAAAGTGCAACGAGGGTTGATTTTCCTACACCGATGTTTCCTGCTATCGCCACAAATTTTTTCATTTGACACTCTACATCCCGGCATCAGACACCGACATGCTCTGACCATGAATTTAATATGTGTTCAATGTTATCCAAATACTGTTCGAGGTCTTCGCAACGTGATGGCATAGAAGTCGATCCGAGTTGCAGCCGATGTACCACCGCATGCCAATCGGATTGATGGGGAGCTGCTTTGCCCGCTTTCGTCAGCGTATGGATTGCACGTTCCCAGGTCGTCAACATCTTCCACAAAATCGCTTCCGGCTTATCGATACCAATCAAAGCCTGGAATCCTCGTAAATAATACATGCGTCGGCATGGATCTAGCTCCGGCTCAGTGGAGATCGCTGAAGCGGCATCAAAGGCGTACCCCCAGGCGGATAACCATTGAGGAAGCAATGTGGTATTCAAGTCGTCACTGCCGAGTAATTGGATGAACTGCTCATAGATCTGAGGATAACCTGCATCCTTGGTGAGGCGTTCGATGTCCAACGCAAGACGACGTCCGGCCGCAGGATTTCCGGCAAGTGTGACGACGGCATTGGTTGCTTCGAGGACGATGCGTGTGTATGTCTTTAACCATCTGTTGGAAAGGGATAACAGCGACGTGGCTTGGTGGGCGCGTTTATAGAACGCACTTGCCCGACTGAAAACATGATCGGAACGAAAAAACTGCCCTCGGGCGCCTGCCTGTGCCCACTCAAAAAAATGGTGGGGATCGTAAATGAAGACAGGAGCGCTTAGTGAGGGACCGATCCAGGGGTCGACGCGTAACTCACGAGGACGCATATAGCGTTCCTTGGAATGGTGATAGATGTCAAGATGGATGTTCTCAGACAAGCGTTGAATTTCTCGTGTGTGTTTTGGTTTATCTTCGTGGATCAAAATTAAATCAACATCTGCGGTATCCCCTAGAATCGGATTTCCGGCAGCAACAGAACCGATCAAATAACTGGACACAATCCCGGAGGTCTCCGTTCGATTTTTTGTCTCTAACTCGGCTAACTCGATCAATTTATCACGAGAAATATCCAAGGTCACAAATCTCCCTTCAGTGGCAATTCCGGCTGGAAAGGAGGAATTCCCAGGGTTGCATGAATGCGTTTTGTGATGAATGACAAGTGTTCGGGGTAGATAACATAATTCAATGCGTTCGTGTCAATGGACAGAACAGGAACGGATTTATAGTCAGTGAAAAATGTTTCGTATGTTTCGTGAAGCGCTTCGAGGTACTTACTGTCCATTTGGCGTTCGTAGGTGCGATCGCGCGTAGCGATTCGTTGCATGGCCACTTCCGGTTTGGCTTTCAGGTAGACAATTAAATCGGGTGCCACAATACGCTCAACAAGGGCATTATAGACAAGTTGATAGGTATCAAGCTCGTTGTTTAGTAGATTCAGTTGAGCGAAAATCTTATCTTTTTCGAAACAATAATCTGTGAGGAGATTGGTGTTTTGAAAATCATACTTGACGAGCGATTGCTGTTGGCGATAACGATTGAGTAAAAAGAATATTTGGGTTTGGAAAGCGTAGCGATCGCGATCGCCATAGAAATCGGCAAGAAATGGGTTTTCTTCGAACGCTTCCAGCAATAACTCCGCTTCGAAAACGGGTTGTAAAAGGCGCGCCAGGGTTGTTTTCCCAACACCGATAATACCTTCAATGGCGATATACATCTTCGTTTCCTGGTTGAGATTTTCTACACAAACTAATTAATAAGGATACTCGGAGATGCTTGAGGATGCAAATGTGGGGGTCTGATCTGGATATTACCCTAACCCTGGCGTATTAATTGAGTGAGTTCACGCATTGAACGTAGTGTGGCGTATTTAGCTGTACATTGATTTTCATGCCGTCGCCAGAAGGAATGATGCTGTGCGAAATCTGAGACTAGAGACGAAGCAGGTTGAAGCCCTCGCCAGGTGGACCATCCAAGAAAGTATAATCGTATTCCATAGATCCACAGATTCACCCACGCACTTGGCTGAATATTCCAGCGAGTATTCAAAATGGGGCTGTAAATTTGGATATCAGAGGATGGAAGGCGGTCGGGATGGATGTAGAAAAGGGATGACACCTCCCGGCTCGTTACCGCGGTTTTCCCATCAAGCACTACGATTTCTTTGTACCGAGAATGCATTTCGGTGCATCCCACCAATTCAAGTTTCAATCCTTCAGAGTTCTCCGCTGAAATCAGCAATTTACCGAGTGAAGAAGTGTGAGTGGAATACAACAACTTTTTATCTTTTGGAACTGCGATAAGGAAAACAGGTTGTTCTCTGGACAGTACTTTTTGTAGATCGTAGCTTGTATGAGTCGCAAGACCCATGTAGATTGCGAAAACGATTAAATCGTTGCCTGTCGCACGTGTTGAACGGTTAAGGTTGCCAAGTAATTTGATATCTGCCGGAAGAAGAATATCCGGATTGTGTAATGCCCTTGAAATTTGGCGGCGTGACGATATGTATACACTGTGGATTCCAACACGGCGACCCCCAAGAATTATCGACGGACGGGCAGGATGTGTAAAAGGCTGATCCTCATGCAGCATGTATGGAAGACGTTCCTTGTCCAACCAGCGGCGTACAGCTAGCTCGGTGGAAATCTGGGGTACGATCGAGCGTATTTGCTGTAGATTTGGTGATTTGTTTAAAGCGATTTGCTTGCTGAGCGTTTGACAGGCGTAGGTAACGCCAGCCATGGTAAGGCTTGCGTCGATGGGCCATCGCACCCAATCTTGTTGGTTGGTTGACAACGTACTTTCACCCTCTGGCATGGTTCCCGTCTGGACGATTCTATCATGCGAATGGTTGAATGTAGGAATACATGATGGATTATTTTGGGGCGAGATCAGGTTCGTAGCGGAACTGAAGGCAATAATGGTGGAATGTGTTGCTCACCCATGCGTTTCCCATGCCATACGGCGAGAGGCGAATATCATCCTGGCACCATATTTTTTCATCCTTTAGTGTGTAAATTTCGCCAAGCCGCAGCGCCAGATCCCAGGCAAGGGGATAGATTCGCCCCCCCTTTTTTACATTCTTTACGATTATGGTGAGGTAGGCACGCGATCGAAGGATGGATTTTAATTTTCCGTATATCGAAACCAGCTTATCAACAAATTGGTCGTAGTCTTCGATATTCCCAAGGTCGGCAGGATCATCTGAATAGACAACGTCTAGGTTGGATGATGCACGGCGCTTTCGTTGTGTTTCCGCGCCGCGGGCATGAAGCATATTCCAATAGGGCGGCGAGGTGAGAACGTAATCGATGATTGGCAAATCATAATCTGCGATGGCAGATGCATCTCCTGTGATGACCTCGGCGCGTAATTTCGCCGCAGATTTGCCAAGCACTTCTCGCTCTTCGGCAATTATTGTCCTGGCAATCTCGGCATACGATGGATTTAACTCGATGCCGATGCTGTTGCGATTTGACCGTAAGCAAGCGATTAGTGTTGAACCTGTTCCCGCCATCGGATCGAGGACGGTTTGATCGCCTTTGGTAAAAAATGTTATGAATCTTTGTGCTAACGTCTCCGGAAATTTTGCGGGATGGAGCAAGACATCTTTTCGACGCGGTGGGGGTTTGTGGGTGAACCAGGATTTCTGAAATTTAAGCCACTCTTTTGGTTCCAAATCGTTTAATCGGTTTCGAAAAGTTTTTTTATCGGTCATGACTTTCCTACGGTGTTGTGTCGGAGTCTGAATTTACTGTGGGTGTGGCATTGTGTTGAATTTCACTAATGTATAGGTAATCAAAGGAAACGGTCGTTTGCTGGCTGAGCCTGGAGCGGACGAAAAAGCCAAAACCGCCTGTCTCCAATTCTTCGTCTTGGATTGAAAACACTTCAAGATCATTAATCAGGAAACGAAATTGGGAGCCTGAGGCCCAAACGGCAAGATGGTTATCGACTCGGAGGCCGGGAATGACGGTATATGTCTGTGTCGATGGAATGAGGACGATTTCTTCTTCATCGGAAACACGTAATACTCGCACCAGGCCTTCACAAGTCAATGTAAAGCGGTAATGATTGTAAAAAGGACCGAGGCGATACATCATGCCATATTCGTCGCCATCCTCACATACTTCGCTGCGCAAACTTACCTCAAAATAAAAATCGCTTTGTTCTGGGGCAGGTGTGCGGATGAAGAAAAATGCATTCGATTGCCGCACAGCTAAATTGAGGCGGCCATCATGAATACTGGATCCACCTCGATCTGTCTCCCGTAAGTCCCATCCTCGATCAGAATCGAAATCCGCTTGAAATCGCATCTCTCCGATACCGAGCAGCGCGGATGGAGTGGATGTGGATATTGGTTCAATTGTTGGTGTGGAGGAGGGAATAAGGGTTGGGAATGTAAATGTTGGCGATGCGGTGGGGATGCTTGGTTCGATTTTGGTGGCTGAGGGTGATTGGAAATTTCCACAACCCCAAAGCGTGAGTGGGATTATGATCGTAAGCAGCGACTTGGAAGCGGTGTGGTTGTGCTGCATTGCGTGTAATAATATTTTCTGCGCAAACCTCAAATTAAACCTGTGCAAGGTGTAGGTCCTCCGGGTGGATACGGCCGGTAGAAACAGGTCAACTCCACTTCGAGAATTTTTACAGATTGGCGTGAAGCGAGTTATTTCGGATATGTTTGAATGGCCTATTATAGAGGATACAACGAATTATGTGTGGCAGGGAATCTATGTCGGGACATGGATGGAGATGCGGCTATAGGTTAACGAACCACAGCTTAAAATCGTCGAAGTAAACCGTGACGCCCGGTGTCTCGATTGCGCTTGCGAAGATGCCATATGTACCCACTTGATAATACGCTTCCTGAATCGAGCCGAGGATCTCTCCATTGGCCACGAAATGTAACATCTCATTCTGGGCAAGGATGCACATCTGGTTCTCAGCTTCGGGTCCAGATTGTATCAACTCAGAGGGAGTCCATTCGATCAAGATGGAAACCTTTCCGGAATCAAACTTGCGTACACGATAATGTCCATCACAGGAGAACTCGAGTGATGTGCCGCTATTAAGCACCTCACCGCTCACACGCACGGCGAAGCCATAGCTGTCCTTGCCTCGACACTCTCCGATTTCGGCTGTGATTTCGGCATAGACATTAATGGCATCAATTTCACGCCTTGTGGTACTCCACCAGATATTAGCATCGGCAAGGAAATCGGTGGCTCGAATCCGGCCATCTTCCCATACGTTAATAGCACCTTCGAAATTGGGGCCAGACCAGGTGAGATGCGAAGAAAAATTATCTATGTAATGAGGTTCCGCAGGGTTTATCCCGTTGCGCGGGTCATCTTGCGGAAATGACGGCGGTGTGTTTGTGGGACTGGGACCGTCTGTTGGAGATGCCGTTGGGGTCACGCTGGGTGTCGGGATTGGTGTGCCGGTGGGAGGTGGTGTTGCCGTTGGGGATTGGGATGGTGCGGCGGTAAGTGTATGGGAAACATAGGTGGAAATTGAATCCCGAGAAGGTTCTTGGGCGATGCGTGTACATGCAGCCAATTGGACGATGAATACAAGTGCACACAAAATAGAATATTGGAGAATCCGAAGTTTAGAGACTGTCATTGAATGTCGTTTGCCCGGTGAAAATCGCATTATTGATTGATACTCATCAAGCATACATTAAAAGGGTGCCGTTGGGAGGAGGTATCAGACTGGTGAAATGTAAAAGGCATATCCGTTATTTTGGGATATGCCTTTTTTCAATTGGCAATTCATCCACACAAGATAAAAACGCTGTTTCGATCTTGTTAGTGGAAAGGAATGGCCCAAATGGCGAAATCATCGAAGCTGGCAGATAGGTCAAAGGTTTGTGAGCCTCGTACATACACGGCAAATCCATCTCCGCCAGCATTGTAACTGCTGTCGAAAAAGTCTCCAATCAGCTGATTGTTCACGAACAGGTAAAACTTCCCCCAATACCCCCAAAAACCGAGTCGATTGGAGGCGAAAGCCCCGGTTTTAATGGCATCAGATGGCGTCCAGTTTACCAATACGCCTTTCGGAGGAGACGATTGAAGATTTCGCAGCCGATAAGCTCCATCACAGGAAACTTCGAATGTATAACCACTGGGCAACGATTCGGCGTCGATGCGAATCACGATGCCGACCGAATCTTTGCCGATGCAATCGCCATTCGTCGCAGTGACTTCTGCATATGCATTGGCAAATTGGCGGATCCGCGTCTCGGAATAATAGGTGTATTTCTCTTCCGGTTCGTGATCGATCCCAACGAGTTGACCGTCTTTGAGTTCGTAAGTTGCATTTTCGGTGTCGTATTCGTACCACACGGGATCGTCAAAAGACGAAATATCGAGAGGAATATTTAGATCGAGCAGGTTGCGAGGGTCATCTTCCGATATGGGTTCGGCGGGGGTTTGTGTAGGTTCGAGTGCAAGCCGTTTTGGTGTTGGCGTTGCCGCCCCCGAACTGTCCTCGGATGTTGCCTCTTCTTCATCCTGCGTACTTTCATCAGTTTCAACTTCTGCAACATCTTCTGATTCTTCTCCTGAATCTTGCACATCGCTAGACGCTAAGCTTGTCGTCTCGTCAGCGTCTGATTTGGTTAAACTCGATATGGCAATGTAGCCGACGGCAAAAATGAGAAGAACGGATACGACGATGAGCATCATTCGTTCGAGAGTGAATTTATCTGAAAATTGAGGCGTTACTTCTTCCTTCTTTTTCTGCTTCTTTTTCTTTTTCCCCATCATGCACCTCCCTCATATAGAATTTATCGGTTGATGAACACATTCATTCTTCGTTGCGGAAATTGATCGTCGATTGATTCCTTATCGCATATGGGTATCGATGCCTAACTAATTTCCCCAATCAAAGCATTTCCAGCTGCCAGGATCGATCTCGCTGAGTGGTAAATAATGATAGATTCCGTTCGAGTATAGCATTAAGAATATAGGGAAGGGATTGATGGAGAATAATCCTTAAGTACTAAATGGAGTAAATTAGCGGCGATACTTCAAAAGATGTCCCTTTGATATAGGATTTGACAGCTCTCTACTTGCCTGATCTGGCATTCTTGAACCCTGACCCGTTGTCGAAAAGGATTGGAATCGACCAATCGACAATGCTGTGGTTGTGGAGTCCCATATAACCCGCGTTGTATTTGATGGAAATACGTACCGCTATAGAATTTCTCATAATTCAAGAGCCGAGATTTTGCGTGATTCGAATCGGGCGAGAATATCGAAGCCTGCCTCTCGGATATTGGAGATACAAGTATCGAGTTCAAAACCGATGTGGTCGGGTTCGTGTGCATCTGAACCCAAAGTCAACCACTGTCCGCCTTCTTCCTTAAACCAGGTGAGGAGGGGTTCCCGGGGAGAGGTTTCACCGATATTCCGGCGAAGTGTGCTCGTATTGATTTCCAGGGCGATACCACGCTGGGCGCATTTTCGGAGCACCCTGCGAATTTCATTTTCCCACGGGGATGGGTCGTACCAACCGTAAATATCATGTCCGTATCGCTTAACAACGTCTGCATGGGCGAGCGTATCAAAGTTGCCATGGGAGACCATATTGAGAAGCTCGGTGAAGTAGTCCTGATAGGCAACCTCCGCCTCGCGATCGAAATATTTATGGTCAAATACACATAGATCGCCTACCCAATGCAAGGATCCGAGGCAGTAATCCCATGCATATTGTTCGAGGAGCGGTTTGATTGCATCTGCAAAGCGATGAGGTTCTCCAATCTCAATTCCGGCGCGGATTGTCAGAGAACCTTTGAAGGCCGTTCGGCATCGCTCGAGTTCATTCCACCATGCATCGGCTTTGAAATAGTTAATGCATTCATCTTGGGGATGGAAATCGAGATGGTCGCTGATGCCGATTTCAGGAATACCTTTCTTCACGGCTGCCTGACACATTTGCAGCATACTTGCGTCACAATCACACGAAAAGTTGGTATGCATGTGGTAATCATGCGGTATCATGGCGCCTCCGGATAATCAAATACCAGCCAACAACATTTTCGTTATCGTTTTAATTTTTTCCTTGATGCCTCTTCTGCAGTTATTTGGCTGCTGAATCCATTGTATGTTATTGGAATAACCAACGAATAACGATACAGTGTCAAGAAATCCAATGCCAACCACCGAGCGGCATATAATTGGTGGCTGTTGCTCAAGGTACAAGACTTGCACTATTATAGCTTGACGAAGGGAAACGAGTAGAATTTCGGTATGACATCTGCGACGGATATCATTCGGCGACGTCGTGCGCGTACACCTGGGCCCTCGCCGCGCGATGATGCATTCAAGTGGGTTCTTATCCTGGCGATTGTCTTCGCTGGTACCTTGCTGATCGTTCTCGCTCTCCTGTATGCCAATCTCACTGCAGGTTTCCCGGCGGTGGAGGATATCGAATTTGCATTCGGGCCTCCTGGGGCTGAGTCTTTCCAACCGGTAAGTTTTTATGACCGCAGTGGAGAAATTCTGCTCTTTGAGTTTGTTCATCCCAAGACGGTTAACCGTAAATGGATACCTATTCTTCCAGGAAAAGTGTCGACCATTCCCGATCATGCGCTTGATGCGATGATCGCTGCAATTGATGAGACCTTTTGGACCAACCCGGGTTACGATCCGGGTGCGCTTACTTCTCTTCTTGGGAGTATGATCCGGAAAGAAATGAAAGGAGCAGTTGTTCCAGGTATTACACAGCGGCTTGCCATCGCCTACCTCCTGCCACTGGAGGCAGAGCCCCAATCGCAGTGGGTCGACTTTCTTCGGAGTTCGCTCCTGGCGACCGATCTCACGCATCGATACTCGAAGGAACAAATCCTGGAGTGGTTCACAAACAGCGCTCATTTTGGCAACATGGCGTATGGGATCGATGCTGCTTCGCTTCTTTACTATAACAAGCATGCTTCAGATTTGACACTTGCAGAATCGACGATTCTGGCGGCTTATTTAAAAGATCCGGATCTTGCACAGAGCGGTACTTCACAGCAAATCCAGAATGTCCAGAAAGAAGTCATCGACAGGATGGTTCATTTGGGTATGATCGATGAATCACTTGGCGATACCGCATTGCGTTCTAAAACCGAAGTGCAGCGAGACATCGATAACCTTTCAACATATTCGTATCAATTCGTCATGCAGGCTTGGGATCAACTGGAGATGATCCTGGGTCATAATGCCCTTCATCGCGGCGGTTTACGTGTTATCACAACGATCGATTACGATCTCCAGGTTCAGGCTGAGTGTGCCGCGAAAACACACCAAGGTAGGCTCTCGGGAAGTTCATTGGAACTCGTGGTAGAAGCGCAGGATCAAACTGCATGTGTCGCAGCCGGACTTCTTCCGACACTGCGACCTCGAGATCTGGGCGTTGATCACAATGTTGCAGATTTTTCTGTGGTGGTAATCGATGCCAATACGGGTGAAATATTGAGCATGCTGGGCCCCGCATTACAGCCAAGAGTAACCGGAAGCATCTTCCAGCCCTTTATATATGTGACAGCGTTTGCACAAGGGTATTCTCCCGGATCGATGGTTTTGGATGTGCCTCCTTCGCTTGATATCGTCGAAATCTCTGGGGATAATTTCGAGGTCGACACGTTTGAATATCATGGCCCGGTTAGGATGCGAACTGCACTGGCGAACTCATACAGAGCGGCAGCGATCCAGACGGTAGATCTTGTCGGTGTTGAGCGAGTGCTTCGAACTGCTGTATTGATGGGCCTTCGGAACCTGGAGGAAATTTCTGCAGGAAGCGGTGTTATCGAGGTTTCTGGAACTTTGGAAGCAAACCTGCTTGAAACGACTTTTGCATACAGCCTATTCGCCAATTCCGGGAAAATGGCTGGCGTTTCCGTACGCGCAGATGCAGGTACGGCAGGGCAGGAATTTGTTTCCCCCATATTAATCCTCAGTGTGGAGGATGCAGCTGGACGTTGGATTTATTCTTCAGAAATTCAAGAGCAAGCCGTGTTGAGTTCGCAGTTGGCATATCTTATCGCCGATATCCTCAGTGATGAGGCTGTGCGTTGGTCTGAATACGGACATTTCGGGGTGTTGGATATCGGCAGACCTGCGGGTGTGCAAACAGGAATTGTGGTTCAGAACCAAGACAATTGGACGATTGGTTTTACCCCTTCGATGGTGGTCGGTGTTTGGATGGGGAACAGGAATGGTGACGAGATGCATAATATCGACGCGCTCAATGGCGCGGCAGCGATATGGCATGCTGTCATCCGCTACGCAGCCCGAAATGCGCCGGCAACAGGATGGACTTCACCACCAGGGATCAGTCATATCGATGTCTGTGATCCTTCCGGATTGTTGCCTACGGAATATTGTCCTGCGGTTGTGCGCGAGACGTTTATTAATGGTACGGAGCCTACCACGCAAGACAATCTGTTCCAGCCATATTTGGTGAATCGAGAGACTGGAAAACTGGCGACAATGATGACCCCTGTGGAATTAATTGAAGAGCGGGTTTATATGATTCTGCCACCCGGGGCTGAGGTTTGGGCGGAGAGTGAAAATATACCCACCCCACCCAAGGAATATGACACGATATACGAATCGGAAAGCAGCACTCCAGAGATCAATATCACCTCTCCTGTATCATTCGCCACGATTCGAGGCGAAGTCCGCATCCGAGGGAATGCATTTCCTGAAGGGATGGATTTCTATCGACTCCAGTACGGAAGCGGGTTGAACCCGGTTCGTTGGACTCAACTTGGCCAGGATGTTAGCAATTCGGTCGAAGATGGCTTGCTCGGAATCTGGGATACGGGTGATTTGAACGGTTTGTTTACGCTGCAGCTCGTCACCGTTTTTCAAGATGGTAAGATCGCCAGTTCAGAAATCTACGTCACGGTCGATAATATTCCTCCCGATATCCGGTTGTTATCACCCCAGCAAGGATTGACGGTTGCATTAAGGGAAACACAAGAGGTCGTTTTAGAAGTTGAGGTTGAGGATGAAATCGAGGTAGAGCGAGTGGTTTTCTATGTCAATGGTGCCGCGATCGCAGAATTTGACGAACTTCCGTATTCCACACGATGGGCATTGGCAGTGGAGGGTGAGTACGTATTTCAAGTCAAGGCGTACGATCGTGCCGGGAATCTTGCCGAAAGTGAACAGATTATTTTCAGTGTTACCAACTGATTTGGATATCTGTGGTTTGGTGGCTGTGTGGATTGAGGATCAGGGCTGGTATCCGCAAGTGCTTGGTATGTCTTTCCTGGGAACGATGCCTTGAACCCAACGGCAAGTACTATCGACGCTTGCCAGTTCCTTGAGCGGGTAATTCGAGTTCGTAGAAATGGGTGACCCCGCTTCCTTGAGTGTCATCGTATCGTTATATTCGAACCGTTCCGGTTGAATGTTTCCACCGAATGCCCAAACCCCCCACATGAAGGTCCGATCATTGGCTATGATTGAATGGTTCAATGCGAACTGAACCGTCGTTTTGGGTTCCAGCAGGATTCGTGAAAATACTGCATCTGGATCGATCCCACTTCCTTCGTTAAATAGGAGTGATTCATATCCGTTGCCTCCGTGCGGGGGAGTTTCTGCATGGGTTGGCGTCTCCCCTCCGACGTCGCCATCTGCATCGAGATAGGCTTGTACGCCTTGGGTCGACCAAGTGTCGCTAAGCGGAGTGCTCGCTGTGAGCAACCAATCCCCACGACCATCGAGGTTGAGATCAAGTTCAACAGCATATACGGCTTGAGAATCCTCTGGTGGCGCACCCTCGAGAAAGATGGATACGTATACCCAGGGAGGGTCGAGGCGTAATTCTGCACCAGGTGCGATATCAATGTAAGCGAGGTATTCCATGTTCTCAGCATTGAAAGGACGCTCAAATATATTTCGTTCAAAGTTATCACCAATGGCGCGCTGTTCTTCCGCGAGAAGCGCTGTGGAACGATCCGAGAGGCTGCTCGTATGTGCTCCGGGTTGGCCGGGAAAATCGATATGGACGATATTAATTGTGGGTGTGCTGGTGGGAGTGAGTGTGGCTGCGGGCGTGATAATCTCAAGTGGGGCTGAGGTAATGGTGGATGGTGTTCGTTCTCCCTTGGCGATTAATGTTGCAGCAGCCTGCATCGTTTCAGTAACGGCATGAGGGGCGAGGGTGGCTGGGGCTTTTTGGCATGATGTGGATACACTTATCAGGCTGACTGCCAATGTGATCAGCAAGCCCAATTTTAAGAAGCCTCGCAACATTTCCCTTTGAGCCTCCAATGTCCGTTAAAACGAGTGTATTGATGGCCAACTGACGTTCATGCTTCCTTTTACGCTTGTGATTATAGTCCAATCCGTGTTGGATATTGAAAGCCTGATGATTTCTAGAGAATAAATCTGAAAATACATTGTTTAGCGTGATGGTGTTTCGATTTCCTTGTGAGCATACCAGATACGGTGTTTCAGATCTCCCAGGGCGGTACGCCTCTTTCCTCACCGGTAAGTGCAGCTTCAATCACAGCGGATATTTTTGGAACACGGTCCGCCATCGCGGCCAGGAGTCCGAAACAACCGCTGAGCATCATATCACCAAATGGTGCAGAAAAGTAAGGATGCAAATCGGATTTCCGCAGGAGTGAACGACGAGGGCCGCAGACAACGATCGGCTTTTCTCCATTGGAAATAGAGAGGGGTTGATCATGGAGGATTAAGGCGCCATGCCCTTGATCGTTATACACATCTTCGTCGCGCAACGTTCCCCCGGCAAATGCTCGTAACATTGATTCGAGATGAGCCGGATTGATTTCACCGGTATGATGTTCGAAAACACCTTCGATGCCGGAAGGACCAATGCGAAATGCAAGCGTATGGAAGTTGCCGATATTGACAATCATCACACGGGAACGAGCCTTTACATTGGCATCTTGCATCGATCCGAGTACAGCTGCGGGAGCAGTATCCATAAGTACGAGTGGGCAATCCAACGGACCCGCACTTATAACGACAGCCTGCATACGAGTCATACGCGTGGGCACGTCCTGAGCGAGAAATGCGAAACTCGAGAGACGATTCTCGGCAATGATCCGCTCGCGCAAATAATCGAAACGAAAACGGCGATCAGAGACACCTGGTGGTGCAGCACCGTGATCGAATACCGCAATTCCAATAGCCCGGGGATTGAGATCGATCCCGAATGTGCTAAATGTCTTGGCAATCGGCTGGATTTTAAAATCGTAGAGTTCGATTTGCTTTAGATTGGATAAACGATTTGTTTCGTCATCGGAAACGATGGTTATCCCTAATTCATATTCTACCCATGAAAGGTCGTCGTTGAATGTTTGCGCTGCTTCTGGCGTGGCGAACATCGGGTAGCCTGCGTGCAAATGCGCTTTCGCCGCCCAATGGCAGGGACCGCCACCCATGGTGACGCCGGTGAGCAGTATTCCCTCCCTACGTTCCGTGGCTGCTTGAATCTGATCGTGGATCTGCATTGTGGGAGAAGGCAGCACCATTTTAAGACCGTTTTCAATGCTCAAGCCGCTGCGAAAAAGGTAGATGTCTTGCGTCCCTGTGCCAATGTCTACAGTGAGGATTTGCATTCAATATTTCCCATAACGTACTGGTTAAATCATACCAAGACCATCGACGATCTCTTCGATGAGTGGGTCAAAAATGCTTGTGTAACCAATAGTGGAGATTCACTGCAATGGTGGTTGCCAATCTGGCTGCATGTCGCGAACGGGATTGTTGGTGAGATTCTCTTCCCCGGTCCCATTGGAGATCATGATGTAAATCTCTGGATTTTGATCGCGGGTGCTGGTGAAGACGATCCACTTGCCGTCGGGGGAAAAACAAGGCTCTCGATTGCCATTACTCTCCGTTAATCGAGTCCAGGTGGCGCCGCGGTCTTCAAGTTGCGTGACGAAGATTTCATTGACGCCACGATTTATATACCAGGTATAGGCAAACATCGTACCATCCGGAGACCAGGCAACGTGGTCGACGCCAACAATCTGGTTACTGCGGTTAAAATCGATGGGAACGACATCGGCCGGTGGACGGAGGAAAATCTTCCCTGGCGCGGTGTTGATGGAAACGACAACGGCCAGGTTGTGGCTGCTGGGAAGCCAACTCGGCGGTGAAATATCCAATGGAGCCCATGCGGGAGAGTATTCAACGGCGCAAAAATCCGGGTGACAGGAAACACCAGTTGGTGTGGTGTCCAAACAACCTTCAGGCTCTTCCAGGCATACCGCATCAATAACATACACTTGCCGGTTGTCGGCCACCCGCGTGCTGGTAAACGCAATGTAGCGACCATCCGGAGACCATGTCGGATCGGTGTCGTCACCGGGGCTGTGAACGACCCATTCGATTCCGGTGCCGTCCATGTTGATGATCTTGATGTCGGTGCCCAGATCATTGCCATAGTTATCTTGGCCGCCATCGGTGATGTAGAGAAGACGCCTTCCATCCGGCGACCATTTGGGCTGGGTTTTATCGCCGGGGCCAAATGTTAGTTGGCGTGGATTGCTGCCGTCTGGATTCATGGTCCAGATCTGAAGGATATCGCCACCTCGATCGCTGACAAAAGCGATTCGACCGCCCTCACCGATCATGACTGGCGATTGTGAAGGGGTTACTTCTTCAGTCGGCGTGTCGCTGGGTACGGAGAGCGCGCTTTGTGTTTCATCGGTAGCGTCGGTTGGTCTTGCGGTCGGGAAAGCGACCGTTGCGGTTGCTGTGGTTGGATTCGTTGTCGTAGGGCTCTCTCTGGGTTGATTTATTCCGAGGGTGTCACCGAAAGCGAAGACCAGGCCGACAGCGACGAGTGCTACGACGATCACACCACCTGCGAGAAAGACGTTCCTGCGTTTTCCTTTGTCAAGCTCAATTTCGACCGGTTCTGTCGGGGCACGAACTGTTGCTGCTTGCAAGGCGCCGCGCAGCGCAGCCTGGAAATCTTTGATCGTAGAAAAGCGATCATCCGGATCGAGGGACAGCGCCCTTTGAAGTGCTGCGTTCACGTAGTCGGGAACGGCCGGGTTGACTTCGACAACCGGCTTTAGAAAGGCTTTTTTCATCATCCGCTGGATGCTGTCGGCTGGTTTTTGTTGCGAGAAAAGATTGTAAAGAGTGGCCGCCAATGCGTATTGATCGCTGCGCGAGTCGGTGCGCTGCGCACCGTATTGTTCGGGAGGCGAAAAGCCAGGTGTTAGGCCTCGAGCGCCGGTGGCGGTGATGGCTTGATCGGATGTCTTTGCCAGACCGAAGTCGACCAGTACGATGCTGCCATCCGGTTGGAGTTTGAGATTGGCCGGTTTTACATCTCGGTGGATCACAGGTGGGGATTGAGAGTGCAGGTAAGCAAGCGCAGAACAGACTTGATCCGCCCAGTTGAGAACTTCATTGACGGTGGGTGGAAGTTTCTTGGTGTACTCGTGCAAATCCTCGCCAGCGATGTAATCCATGACGAGGTATTGGCGTCTTTCCGTGACGAAGTAATCCGTGACGCGTGGCAGATTGGGATGACGGAGCTCGGCAAGTAAGCGGGCTTCGCGAAGGAACTGTTCTTCGGAATCGGGATTGAGATTAAGATTTTCTTTTAACGCAACACGCAAGTCGAGGGAAAGGTCATGTGCTAGGTAGACCGCGCCCATACCACCCTTGCCGAGTTGATCTTCGATACGATAACGATCCCAAAGGATGGATCCAGGTGCCAGAGGCATGGCGAGATTCTACGCCAGAGCTTGAGTACAGGCAAATCGCATAGGAGTATAATAGCGATGAAATTGGCTGCTACATGGATATGGAGAAGTGAATATCATTTGTTATCTGAAATCCATTTCCCTATCGGCCTAGTATAAAGGAGCCAGTGTGACAGAGAATATTTCTGTTGATCTCCACCGCTTAGAACCCATCCTGGACAAATACGCTTCACAGGGTCGTAGGCAACTCCTCCCCGCTTTATTTGAAGCACAACACGTATATGGTTACTTGCCAGAACCTGTTGTTACTGCCATCGGACGTGGATTGCATGTTCCTCTGGCGGAGATTCACGGGGTGATTGAGTTTTACTCGATGTTCTACCGCAGACCGACGGCAGGAACGGTCGTGCGCGTATGCACCAGCGCGATGTGTACCATGGCGGGTGGGAAAGAAACTCTGGAAGCCGCCTGCAAGCACCTGGGTGTTGATGTCAACGAACCATCCGCAGACGGCAACTATATCGTTGAAGAGGTGGAGTGCCTGGGGCTGTGTGATCACGCACCGGCAGCACTCGTCGGGGATACACCTGTTGCTTGTATTGATTCCCGGAACCCTGCAGCCTGGATCAAGAATCCACAGGAAGTATCATTGGGAACGATTGGTGGTGCACCTCGATGGTTGACGGGGCGTTGTGGTGAGATCGACCCTGTGGATATCAAGTCTTTCGAGGCAAACGGTGGTTTTACGGGTCTGAAGAAGGCCTTAAAGTCGTTAAAACCCGAAGATGTGATCGCTGAGATCAAAGACTCGGGGCTCGTCGGACGAGGTGGTGCTGCATTCCCGACCGGTTTAAAGTGGGAGTACACTGCAGCGACGGATAGCGAATCCCGTTACGTAGTCTGCAACGGAGATGAGTCTGAACCCGGGACGTTTAAGGATCGCGTCCTGATGGAAGGCGATCCTTTCGCGATCATCGAGGGGATGATCATCAACGGATATGCGATTGGTGCCAAAAAGGGATATTTATATGTCCGGGGCGAATACCCGCGAGCGCGGCGTATCCTTCAGCGTGCGATGGACCAAGCGCGCCAGGCTGGATTTCTGGGCGAGAATATTCTCGCCTCGGAGTATAGCTTTGATATCGAGCTGCGTTCCGGAGCGGGAGCCTATATCTGTGGTGAGGAGACTGCTTTGTTTGAGTCTATCGAAGGTAAACGCGGTTATCCTCGCCTCAAGCCCCCGTTTCCGACAACCCATGGTTTGTTTAACCAACCAACGACAATCAACAACGTAGAGACACTCTGCACGGCGGCGTGGATCATTGCCAATGGTGCAGCCGAATACCGATCGCAGGGAACGGAAGAATCACCGGGCACAAAGCTGTTTTGTCTCTCCGGTGATGTCGCCAATCCAGGTGTTTATGAAGCGGCATTTGGAACTTCACTCCGTGAAATGATCGAAATGGCCGGCGGTGTGAAAGGCGAACTGCAAGCTGTGTTAATCGGAGGTGCAGCGGGTGCTTTTGCCACTCCGGATCAATTGGATGTACCGATGAGTTTCGAAGGACTGAAAGCTGCGGGTTTGGCCCTTGGGTCGGGTGTGGTGATGGCCATCAACCAATCGAGGGATTTGCGAGAAATCATCCTTGCGTTGGCGCATTTCTTTGCCCATGAATCGTGCGGGAAATGTTACCCCTGCCAACTGGGCACACAACGTCAGCTAGAAATCGTTACGAGAATCGCAGAAGGAATTGCAGACGAAAGCGATATCGCTGCACTGCAGGATGTGATTTACACAATGACAAATGCGTCTTTCTGTGGCTTGGGAATGACGGCGGGCACAGCGATTCAATCTGCGATGAAGCAATGGCCTCATATTTTTCATAACGGTAATCGATGATCGAAGGTTGTGGTGAGTGAGAAAGATGAATACGAGTTCGATCGTGACCGATTGGTATGAATATCGGCAGAATTGGCGTCGGAAGTCGAATGAGTTGATCGTGGAAGCGAAGCTCACGATTTTCGTAAATGGGGTCGAAGTGACTTCGATCATGTGTTCGCCTCAAGAACAAGACTATCTGGCGATGGGTTACCTCAAGAATGAAGGCTTCCTTGCCAATCTCAAAGATATCAAGCACATCCACACCAGCGATGATGGATGTTGTGTGGATGTTTGGCTCAAACACGAGGTCCATTTGCCCGAACGTAAAATTATCACTTCCGGGTGTGGGGATGGGGTAACCTTTCATGATCCTTTCGAGGATATCCATCCCCTTAAGGATGACTTGCAGATCGAACCTGAAAAGATATTTACACTGTTCAACCAACTTCATCGACCGGAAAGCCTGCATGCAAGATCTCGCGGTGTCCACACAGCTGGCCTTGCAGATGATAAAAAGCTGTTGTTTGTTACAGAAGACGTGGGGCGACACAACACGATCGATAAATTGCTGGGGTTTTGTTTGATAAATGACATCGAGACAGAAGGACGAATATTACTGACTACTGGGCGTGTATCGTCGGAAATGCTGCGGAAGGGTGCCGTGATGGGATGCCCGATTATTGCCTCCCGGAACTCGCCGACATCGATGTCCGTGGAATTGGCGCATACCTGGAAGATCACGCTGGCTGGCTATGTGCGCAGGAACTCGATGCGAGTGTATGCGCACCCGCAGAGATTGGGCTGTCGAGAAGCCTCGCTCATAAGTACGACTGGTGAATAGCTGCATATGGTAGTGGCGACTCCATCCTTTTTGATCCAGTGGATTGAGGAAAGGTGGTATTTGTGACAGAGACGATTCAATTAAGCATCGATGGAATAGAAGTCCAGGTGGAGGCTGGAGCTACGATATTGGAAGCGGCACAGTCGGCGGGCATCGACATCCCCGTCCTGTGCTACTTCGCACACACGACCGCTAATGGGTTGTGTCGGCTTTGTGTCGTAGAAATCGAAGGGCGTCGCGGATTATCCGCTGCCTGTGTCACAGCCGCCCAGCCGGGAGCGATCATACACACGCAATCCGAGAACGTAAAAAGAGTACGACGGACGATCCTGGAGATGTTGGCATCCACAGTTGATTTGTCGGAAAGCCCCGAGTTGCTCAAACTCCTGGATGAATACGCTGCAAAAACACAGCGTTTCAAGGACGGTATTAAACGCAAACAAGAACCGATCGACGATAATCCTGTATACGTGCGGGACTACGCCAAGTGTGTTTTGTGTTGGCGGTGCGTGCAGGTGTGTGCGGAAGATGCCCAATACACGCATGCCATTAATTTCAGTGGACGGGGGTTTAACACTTCGATTGCGACGTTTTTCAACCGGCCGCTGCCTGAAACGGTTTGTGTTTTTTGTGGGCAATGTGTAGGGGTGTGCCCGACAGGAGCTTTGAAGGCCAAACGCGAGCTGCTTCTTGAGCAGGGCGTGGACGCGGAAGATGTATTTGACCTAACCCAAATGCAAGGGCAGGGTAAACATTCAAGAATCGGACCGCATCTGGATGGTGGAGGCGCATATGATTAAAGCGGATCGTGTCGTTCATAGCACATGCCCTTATTGTGGGGTGGGTTGTCAGATTGATCTGCACGTGAAAGACGATCTAGTCTTTCGTGTGGAAGGTAGGTTCGATAACTCTGTGAATTTCGGGAACTTATGCGTGAAAGGTCGTTTCGGATACGACTTTATTCATGCCCACGATCGTCTAACCCAACCGCTTCTGCGGGAAAGCCGGGATGCGGAATTCAATCCCTCGGACTGGGAGCGAGCGTTGGATGTCGTATCCTCGCGATTAGGTGATATCCGTGATGAGAGTGGGCCTGACAGCATTGCGGTGTTGACTTCGGCGAAATGTACGAACGAAGAAAATTATCTCTTGCAGAAATTTGCTCGCGCAGTGATCGGAACGAATAATGTCGATCACTGCGCCCGGCTTTGACACTCCAGCAGTGTGGCCGGTCTGGCCACTACGCTGGGATCTGGTGCAATGACCAACTCGATCAGTGATATCCCCGATGCGGAGGTCTTGCTGGTAATTGGCAGCAATACCAGCGAGACACATCCGGTGCTCAGCTTGCAAATGAAGAAAGCGGTCCGTCAACGCGGCAGCAAGTTGATTCTCATTGATCCTCGACGGATCGAAATGTCGCAGTTTGCCCATTTGCATCTGCGGCATTGGCCAGGTTCGGATGTGGCCTTGATCAACGCCATGGCCCACGTCATTCTGCGGGACGGTATCGAAAATCGACCGTTTATTGAAGAACGAACCGAAAATTTCGAAGCATTCGAGGCGATTGTACGCGAGTGGACGCCTGAACGGGCGGAGAAAATTTGTGGTATTCCTGTGGACCAGATCGTCGAGGCCGCTCATTTATACGCGAAATCCCGGGCTTCGATGATCTTCTGGGCGATGGGAATCACGCAGCATACTACCGGGACGGATAATGTTAAGTCCCTCGCCAATCTCGCACTTCTCTGCGGGCAAGTCGGTCGCCCGGGGACCGGTCTCAATCCGTTGCGAGGACAAAACAATGTACAAGGTGCTTGCGACATGGGCGGTTTGGTAAACGTTTTCCCGGGATATCAGCCAGTGGCAAATGAGGCCGCGCGGCAGAAATTTGCCGAAGGTTGGGGGGTGGACTTCGAGTGTTTGAGTCCGAATCCCGGATTAACGATAACGGAAATCATGGACGCAGCGCTCGAAGGGAAAGTTCGTGCGATCTATATTATGGGTGAGAATCCCATGCTCTCTGACCCCAATCTCAATCATGTGAGAGAAGCGTTGCATTCGGTTGACTTCCTGGTTGTTCAGGACATCTTCCTGAACGAGACGGCTGAACTTGCGGATGTTGTACTTCCCGGCGTCAGTTTTGCAGAGAAAGCGGGCACGTACACAAACACCGAACGCCGGGTGCAACTCATTCGGCCGGCGATTGAGCCTCGTGGTAAGGGTCGTGCAGATTGGCAGATTATTACTGATGTGGCCAATCGTTGGGATGCCGGTTGGGAATATACTCACCCCGAGCAAATATTCGATGAATTAGCGAGCTTGACGCCACAGTACGCTGGAATGAGCCATGAACGCTTGGAGAACGAAGGTGGCTTACAGTGGCCTTGTCCAAATTCAGAACATCCTGGCACGCCCATCTTACATGCAGGCAAATTCGTGCGAGGAAAGGGGTTGTTCAGCGAGGTGGACTACATCGAACCGGCCGAGCTTCCGGATGAAGACTTTCCCTTTGTTCTCTCAACCGGAAGGGTGTTGTTTCACTGGCATGGGGGGACCATGTCACGAAGATCTCCCGGGCTTGATCGCCTCGCCCCTCAGGCTGAGGTGGAGATACATCCGGATGATGCTGAAAGATTGGGTGTCGTGGATGGTCAAGTTGTCCGCGTGAGTTCCAGGCGCGGTCAACTATCGGCATCGTCCCGGATTACCCGTCGCTCTCCGCAGGGTGTTGTATTCATGACCTTCCATTATGCGGAAGCTGCGGCGAACATCCTCACGCCCAGCAATGTTGATCCTGTTGCGAAAATCCCTGAGTATAAGTTCTCCACGGTGCGTGTGGAACCTATAGGTATTCCTGAAAAGGTGTAACGACGCATCCAATGGTCGCTCATATTTATAACAAAACACATTATCCCTGGTACGCAATAGCATCAGGGATAATGTGTTTTGGGTTTTGATTCACGCAAGTTTTAGATTCAAATCGGTGAAATCTGGAATAAGTTCGTTTGCCGTGAGATCCAATTTCAAGGGTGTAATCGAGACATAGTTTTTTGAAAGAGCCCAGAATTCCGTGCCCGGGTCATCCAGGCCACTTGGCTCATTTCCACCGATCCAATAATATTTCTTACCGCGTGGGTCTACACGACATTCAAGCTCGTCGTTATACACTCGAGTCCCCTGTCGAGTTATTTCTACACCTCGAATGTTTTCGAGCGGCTGATAGGGAATGTTAATGTTTAACAGCATGTGAGCCGAATGCTCACCCTGCATGATTTGTTGTATCAGTGTGTAGGCAACTTCGGCAGCCGGTGCGGAATCAAGAGGATCTTGATGCATATGTGAAGAATCAAGTGATACGGCGATACCAGGAATCCCTGCAATTGCCGCTTCCATCGCGGCCATCACAGTGCTGCTGTAGGTTACATCGTGACCGATGTTTGCATGTGGATTGATTCCAGACACGACGAGGTCGATCGGTTTCTCAATGAGGCCGAGAATCCCCAACGCAACACAATCGGATGGCGCGCCATCGCATGTGTTCGCGAGCGTGCCATCTGCGAGATGGGTCTCCCAAACCCGCAAAGGCCTGTGCATTGTTTTGACATGACCCGAGGCAGACCAATTTCTACTTGGCGCAATAATGCTTACTTTGCCTAATTTGTTTAATGGTTTAACAAGAGCAAGCAAGCCCGGAGCAAGCACGCCGTCATCGTTTGTTAGCAAAATGTGCATATTTTTTCCTCAAAGTGCGATTGTACCGCATCAAGTCGACATAGCGATTCTTTTTGAAAGCTGTTTGTAAGTTCGTTGGGCTTGTCAAAGATTGGTTGGCTTTTCTATACTGATCAAGAATATAACTGCTTGATGAGAGCCACCTTTAAAACTTAATCTTCGTTCGCAAGATGGAGTAAAAAAACTGCACTTCTCCAACAACGTAATGGAGCGACGATAAATTTTACAGAGAAGGAAAAGATAAGGAAGATGGGTTGTTTGAATTTCGTATGAAGAGGTAACGAACTAACCGATATGGAGGTGTATTATGACGGTGCGTAATGAAAAGGTATTTTTGGTTGTTTTAATCGTTGTTTTGCTTACGGCGTGTTCATCATCGAATGCTACGAGTCAGACGGAAGTGCCCGATGTGGATACGGGAGAAAGCGTTTCGGAGGATTCATTATCCACATTGGAATCCGGCGCCGTATCAAGTCTGGAAGAAGTACAGGACGCCGTGGTGAGGATCGAAGCGCAAGGAACGTTCATCGATCCACAATTTGGATTACAAGTCAATTCGGCTGGAGGCGGTTCGGGTTTTATTATTGATCCGTCAGGTATTGCAATTACCAATAATCACGTGGTTACAGGCGCAGCGCTGTTGAGAGTGTACGTGAATGGTGAAAGCGAGGCGCGTAACGCAGAGATACTTGGTGTATCGGAGTGTTCGGATTTGGCGGTGATTGACATCGATGGGGATGGTTTTCCATATCTCAGTTGGTACGATGATGAAGTCAATGTGGGGTTGGAAGCCTATGCAGCCGGGTATCCATTTGGTGATCCGGAATTCACGCTAACGAAGGGCATTGTTTCCAAAGCTCGTGCGGATGGCGAATCGAATTGGGCATCCGTTAACTACGTGTTGGAACACGATGCGACCATCAATTTTGGTAATTCCGGCGGGCCATTGGTTGAGAGTAACGGACGCGTTGTCGGTGTGAATTACGCCCACTCGTCGGTAGGTCTCAATCAGTTCTATGCCATCAAAGCCGATGAGGCAATACCTGTGATCGAGAGAATGCGGCAGGGTGAAAATGTGGACAGTATCGGCATAAACGGAGTCGCAATCATTAGCGACGATGGTGCATTATCAGGTATCTGGGTTTCTTCTGTGAAATCGGGTTCGCCTGCAGATATCGCGGGTGCTGAACCTGGAGATGTGATCATGACGCTTGAAGGAATGGTGCTTTCGACCGACGGCACGATGGCGGATTACTGTGATATCTTGCGAACCCACAGCGAAGATTCGACATTGAGTATGGAAGTATGGCGTTATGCAACGGATGAGCTCCTGGAGGGACAAATTAATGGCAAATCTTTAGCAGTTGTTTCCTCGTTCGGAGGTCAAACGACTGGTGGGACTTCTTCAGGTGGATCTTCAGGAGGCGGTGCGGGGTATTCAAGTTACGTTACGATAACGGATAACACCAGCTCCTTACAGCTACAGGTGCCCGCAGAATGGAATCAGATCGACGGCACCCAGCTTACGGACGATTATGGCGATATTATTGGCCCTTCACTTACGGCATCCGCAAATATCGAAGACTACGCAGGAACCTGGTTTGAACCGGGCATGTTTATTTTTGCAACAGGCTTGGACGGGCAATTCGGCGTGGATGATTATATGGACTTGGTGGCCAGTAATCTGGCGGGCAGCTGTGACTTCGTAAGCAGTGAGGCATATGCGGACGAATTTTACGAGGGCGTCCTCGATTACTATGCGGAATGTGGAGGGATGGCAGAATATCTCGTTGCCGGTGTCGTGCCATCGGCTGATCCACAAGCGTATATGGTGGGCGTGGAAATTCAGATTCTATCAGATGCGGATTGGGAAGCTGCCGATAACATATTGGCCAGTTTCGATGTCATCGGACAAATTGTGCCTGCAGACATCGGCGCTGACACGTATACGACGATCACTGATGATTATAATTCCATTCAAGTCACGGTTCCTTCGTATTGGTTTGATGTTGATGGCAGTCCGTGGTTTGATAGCGGTGATGTCATTGGGGCATCCATTCGGGCCTCATCTGATCTCGATGCTTTCGATAACTGGCTAGTTCCTGGTGTAATCTTCAGCGCTTCGGATGATCTGGCCGAGTTGGGAGGCTATATCCAGGTGTTGGATATATACAGGCAGGATTATATCGATTCTTGTGAATTCGTTGAGCGTGTGGACTATGATGACCCACTTTATCGAGGCAAATACGATTTCTATGAAAAATGTGGTGGTTCTGGCGGTCCGGATTTCCTGGTGCTTTCAGCTGTACCAAAGGACGATCAGTTTGCTTTCATCATCGTAGTTCGCATCACAATCACGTCGGACGAGGATTGGGACGCGCTATTTGCAATTCTGGACAGCTTCACTGTGATAGATACATTACCATAACCCATTCAAAACTAATCGCAGCGAAACGGGAGAGTATATAGGATAACTCTCCCGTTTTTATTTCCCGATCTGATCCTCTTGAGGGTGTTTTGGAATATTTATTATTGAGCCACAGCCCTGGTGAGATGGTACTTCGTTGACATCGATCAAGCGGGCGTGATATATTTGGATTGTCGAGGGAGATTGGCTTGTTATTTAATTTCCTAAGATCCGGTTTCATTAATTATCATCATCATTCTTGTATACGCAGCAATCATACCGTCGTGGGTTGTAATCACGACACGTAAGAATCCAGTGGATGATATGAAGCTCTCAAGAGGGTGAGCGTCGAGACCGGGCGTTCACCCTTTTGTATTCAAAAGGCGGGTTACTATGAGCGTAGAATTGCCTGTTCGTCTTCTTGGTGCGCTGTTGATCGGTGTCGGCGGCTTGTACCTGGGCGTTAATCTTGCCGAATTGGCAGGTGATGATCCCTTATTATGGTCGGGCGTGTTTACGATGGTGGGGGCTTTAATCGGTTTAATCGTGACGCCTTACATTACGATCCGGCCCATTCGTTCCATTCGATCCGCGCTTGCACAAGTATCTGCCAGGAGTCTCCTTTCGGCATTGATTGGTTTGATCATCGGTTTGATCATTGCGGCGCTAATTTCTTTTCCTCTATCTCTACTACCTAAGCCGTTCAGCCAAATATTTCCATTTATTGGCGCATTGGTTTTTAGCTACTTTAGTGTAACGGTTTTTGTGATGCGGAAAGATGAGCTTTTCAATATTTTGGGGAACCGATTATCTTTTGGTGGAAGCAGCGAATCGGGTTGGCCGGTCGATCGTAACATCCTCCTGGATACGAGTGTAATTATTGATGGCCGCGTGGCGGATATTGCTCGCACAGGCTTTTTGTTTGGATCGATGCTCGTGCCTTCGTTTGTGTTGAATGAGTTACAGCACATTGCCGACTCATCGGATAGCCTTCGTCGTCAACGAGGTAGACGGGGATTGGATATTCTCAATCAGCTGCAAAAAGATGACAGCATATCATTCCGAATTACCGACCTTGATGTTGAAGGTGTTCGATCTGTGGATGACAAGCTTGTGATCCTCGCCAAACAATTGCGCAGTCCGGTTCTGACCAATGACTTTAATCTCAACCGTGTTGCGGAATTACAGGGCGTAATCGTATTGAATATCAACGAACTGGCGAATGCTGTAAAAGCCGTCTATCTTCCTGGCGAAACCATTGATGTTCAAGTCATTCAGGAAGGTAAAGAGATCGACCAGGGTGTGGGTTATCTCGAAGATGGAACGATGGTCGTTGTGGAGGATGGCAAGGACTATATCGGAGATATCATTCCTGTTGTCGTAACAAAAATACTGCAGACGGCGGCCGGCCGAATGATCTTCTCAAAGCCACGCGGAAAAAATGACGGTAATCATGGACAGGATTTGGAGTAAGAAGGGATGTCTCTCAAGATTTACAACACGATGACGCGTAACAAGGAACCTTTTCAGACCATCGAGGATGGAAAGGTGCGTATGTACGTGTGCGGTCCTACGGTGTATGCCAAAGCGCATGTCGGCCACGCGATGTCATCTCTGGTCTTCGATGTGATTCGAAGATATCTGGAATACCGTGGCTATAAGGTGCGCCACGTGATGAATTATACCGATGTGGATGATAAGGTGATCCTTCGTGCGAATGAACTGGGAGTTGATCCATTAGATCTGGCAAAGAAATATGCGGATCAATATGACCAGCACTTGCAAGATTTATATATCGAACTTGCAGATGAAAAACCAAAGGTTTCAGAAGAAATCGATGAAATCATCCATATGGTTTCAGGCTTAATCGAAAAAGGTTATGGCTATGAAATCGATGGTGATGTGTATTTCAGGGTTGCACAGGACGAAGATTACGGTCGTCTCTCAGGACGTGGATTGAAGGATATGCGTGCAGGGGCTCGCCTCAAGGTCGATCAACGAAAGGAAGATCCCGGGGATTTCGCCTTGTGGAAGGCAGCAAAGGAAGGCGAACCTTCCTGGCCGAGTCCGTGGGGTCAGGGAAGACCAGGATGGCACATCGAATGTTCGGCGATGTGTCTTCATCATCTCGGGGAGCAGATCGATATTCACGGCGGAGGAAACGACCTGATCTTTCCGCACCATGAAAACGAAATTGCGCAATCGGAGAGTTTTACCGGCAAAGTCTTTGCACGCTATTGGGTTCATAATGGCATGATGCAGCTCAGTGGCGAAGATATGTCCAAATCGACCGGCAATGTCTACACCATCGATGAATTTCTCGGTCAGCACGAAGGCGATGCGCTGCGCATGGTGATCCTAAATGGGAGCTATCGTAGTCCTCTGATGTTTAACGATGAAGTGATCCATCACGCCGAACGAGCTCTCGAGCGGATTCGAAACGGATTGCGACCTGCTATCGAACAAGAGACTGCGGCAGAATCGTTGGGCGAAGAAATTTCCGATGCCGCACGAAAGGCGCGCAATGGATTTGAGAAAGCGATGGATGACGATTTCAATACATCGGGAGCGTTGTCGCATATCTTCGAGCTGGTTAAAGTCGTCAACCAGGCGCGGGACTCGGGAGCGGGAAACGAAGATCTTGCGTTGGGACAAAGTGTAATCCGGGAACTCTCGGGTGTGCTCGGCCTGCAATTGAAAGGGATCGGAAGAGAAGGGTTTGAGGCGGCACCGTTTATTCAATTGTTGGTTGATGTTCGCGACGAGCTTCGAGAGATCGAACAATGGGATCTTTCCGATTCAATCCGGGATCGATTGGCGTCTCTGGGTGTCAACGTCGAGGATTTAAAGGACGGCACGATCTGGCGACTAGGGTAATCATACGATACCGGATATGGTTATATGCACATCTACGAACTGCATGTCAGACCCCCTTTGATTTTGAAAGGTAAACAGTGATGATGTCGGGTGAGGCCGAATGGATTTTCGGGCGAATTCCGGTTTATGAGGCGTTGCGGGCGCGGAAGCGCAAGGTCAAACGGATTTGCATTGGGAAAAATATCAAGGAGAAGGGGGTGTTGGATTCCGTACTGTTACTCGCGGAGCGGTCCAAAATCCCTGTGATACGAGTCGCGCAATCCGAACTTGAAGAGGTAAACGCCAACCATCAAGGAATTATCGCCTATGTAGAAGCGTATCCTTACGTTTCGTTGAAGGACATCCTTGCCTTTGCGAAAACTCAGGAAGAAGAACCCTGTCTGTTGATTCTTGATGCACTCAAAGACCCTCAAAATGTGGGCGCGATTTTACGTACGGCCGAGGCAGTGGGTGTGCATGGTGTGATACTTCCCCTTCGAAGGTCGGCGAGCATAACGCCGGCGGTCGTCAAAGCTTCGGCGGGTGCCAGCGAGTATCTGCGTGTGGCCAGGGTCAATCTGTCACAAGCGATTGATTTGTTGAAGCAATCCGATATATGGATTATGGGTCTTGAAAATCGTCCAGATGCGATGCCTATTGAAGACACGGATTTGCAGCGTGGGTTGGCATTGGTGATCGGAAGTGAGCAGAAGGGTATGCGTTCATTAGTACGTAAAAGCTGCGATTACATGATACGAATACCGATGCGGGGTCAAGTTGAAAGTTTGAATGCTTCCGTTGCAGCCGCCGTTGCGCTGTACACTATCTGGAAAAAGCGCGGCTATTCGCAGTAGGCAGACAGGGAATCACTAGCTTCAGTTTCATTTACATTGACGCTGATTTGAATTGCTGGTAGACTCTGCACGCATTGTCGGCAATGATTGGCTTTGGTAAAATTGAAGTTGCGCCGTGCAGGATAGGCGCACTTCTATTGTCATGCCGACGTAGCTCAATGGCAGAGCAACCGCCTTGTAAGCGGTAGGCTACGGGTTCGACTCCCGTCGTCGGCTTCCGATTCGAAGCAGTTTCGACGTAATCGGGTAAAAGCATAGGAATTCGGAGTGACGAATAACTGGATGTGAAGCTTATTCTTGGGCGGTTACCCAAGTGGCCAAAGGGACCTGACTGTAAATCAGCTGGCATACGCCTTCGGAGGTTCGAATCCTTCACCGCCCACTAACGGATGATTCGTGTCAGGCAAGTTGGATATGAAATCGTCTCGGACGTCAAGACACGGGAGATTGCCCTCATAGCTCAGACGGTAGAGCACGTTCTTGGTAAGAACGGGGTCAGGGGTTCAATTCCCCTTGAGGGCTCTTGGACGGATAATAATCAACCGTGATAATCTAACTGAGGAGATTAGGATCATGGCGAAAGGAAAATTTGAACGCACAAAGCCGCATATGAACGTGGGTACGATCGGCCACATTGACCACGGCAAGACGACCTTGACGGCCGCGATCACGAAGTACTGTTCGTTCAAGGGTGGTGCGG